>Ga0233431_1003034_pt1 | contig 21379 bp, 18 predicted proteins | sample SI_118_April2016_FD_179867 | JGI IMG/M metagenome (GOLD analysis project Ga0233431, IMG submission 179867) | Seawater microbial communities from Saanich Inlet, British Columbia, Canada - SI_118_April2016_200_MG | ecosystem: Environmental > Aquatic > Marine > Inlet | place: Canada: British... | reverse complement strand
CGATGCCGGTTTGGACCTGCTCGCCCATGACCAATCGGTAGATGTAAAAACAAGGTTGCCCGTCCCGGCGCATAACGCCGGTATCGATCATCCGGGAAAAATTCTCGGCAGCCTTCGCGTAAACCTCCGGCGCGTACGGATCGGTGTCCGGCGCCAGATCGATTTCGGGCTTGGAAACATGAAGGAAGCTGAGCGGCTTGCCTTCTGCCTTCACCCGCGCTTCTTCGGTATTCAAAACATCATAGGGCGGTGCCGCGATCTCGGCCACCGTATCGGCGAGCGGGCGAAGGGCCGGGAACGGCCTTAACAGGGGCAAAACCAAAGCGTTCATCCTAAGTTGCGGGGCGACGGCTGGCCCGTCGCCCCTTCGCGAATCAATCCGTCGACGGAAGGCCCAGCATGGAGCGTTCCAGCGCCTCGTGGTCGTGTTCGTGGTCTTCCAGCTTGCCGGCGAAATAGTCCATATACGCCTGCATGTCGAAATGACCGTGGCCGGAGAAGTTGAAGAAGATGGTTCGGCTGACGCCCTCTTCCTTGCACTTCAGCGCTTCGTCGATGGCCGCCTTGATGGCGTGGTTCGTTTCCGGCGCGGGCATGATGCCCTCGGTTTTGGCGAACAGGACACCCGCCTCGAAGCATTCGTTCTGGTGATAGGCGCGCGGCTCGATAAAGCCTAAGTCACACAAGTGGCTGACTTGGGCCGACATGCCGTGATAGCGCAAGCCACCGGCATGAATGCCTGCGGGCACGAAGGTCGAGCCAAGGGTCAGCATCTTGATCAGCGGCGTGTGATGGGCGGTGTCGCCGAAATCGTAGGCGAACTTGCCGCGCGTCAGCGTCGGGCAGGCCTTGGGTTCAACGGCGATCACCTTCACGTCGCCCTCGCCACGCAACATGCGGCCAATGTACGGGAAGGCTGCACCCGCGAAGTTGGAGCCGCCACCGGCGCAGCCGATCACGATGTCAGGGCTATCACCGGCCATATCGAACTGCTCGAAGGCTTCCAGCCCGATGATCGACTGGTGCAGCAGAACGTGATTGAGAACGCTGCCCAACGAGTACTTGGTGTCGTCGCGCTGGGCGGCCATCTCGACGGCTTCGGAAATGGCGATGCCGAGGCTGCCGGTGGAATCCGGATTTTCCGCCAAAATCTGACGGCCCGATTCGGTCTCGGTGCTGGGGCTCGGTACGCAGCGCGCGCCGTAGCTTTCCATCAGCGCCCGGCGATAGGGTTTCTGCTGGTAGCTGATCTTGACCATGTAGACGTCGACCGGAAGGCCAAACAACGATCCGGCGAAGGCGAGGGACGATCCCCACTGACCGGCGCCGGTTTCGGTGGTCAGGCGCTTGACGCCTTCTTCCTTGTTATAGAAGGCCTGCGCCACCGCCGTATTGGGCTTGTGGCTGCCGCTCGGGCTGACGCCTTCGTTCTTGAAATAGATCTTGGCCGGCGTATCCAGAGCCTTTTCCAGACGGTGCGCGCGAACCAGCGGTGACGGGCGCCAGACCTTGTAGATGTCGCGAACCGGTGTGGGGATTTCGATCTCGCGTTCGGTGCTGACTTCCTGACCAATCAGGGCCATGGGGAACAGCGGAGCCAGATCTTCCGGCCCAATGGGCTGCAGCGTGCCCGGATGAAGAACGGGCGCCAACGGTTCTGGAAGATCGGCGTTAATGTTGTACCAGGACTTCGGAATTCGATCTTCCGAGAGAAAATATTTTGACGTACCGCTCATTGCTCCCCCCTTAAATGGACTGTTGGGCGTTTATTTACGCCGAATTAGTAGCCCGCCTGCGAACAAATTTCCATACACAACAACAAAAAAGGGGCGTCCCCGACCGGAGACGCCCCTAAATCTTCGCGCTTCGAACGCGCGAAAACGGGTTAACTTTTGGCGATTCGGACGGCGACGAAACGCAGCCGCCCCTGGCCGTCGATCAAAAGCAGGACCGACTTGCGGCCCGCCTTGTCCGCCGAACCAACCAGTTCATCCACTTGATCGGGGCCGGTCACATCCTCCTGACTGACCTCGACGACCACGTCGCCGGGGCTGATCCCCTTTTCCGACGCCGGGCCGCCCTCGGCAATGGCGGTGACCACCAGCCCCTTGGTTTCCTCGCCCAGTTCGAATTTCTGGCGAAGCGCGTCGGTAACGACCGATAGGGTCATGCCGAGAGCGTCGATGGCTTTTTCCGAACCGCCCTCTTCTATTTTCGGCCCATCGGTCACAGCCGCCATTTCCTTCTCGCTGGGCTCCAGTTCACCGACGGTGACACGAACGTTCAATTTCTCGTTATTGCGCCACAGGGTGACGTCCACGGTCTTGCCAACGCCGGTGTCGGCCACGATGCGCGGCAGGCGGCGCATCTGGGAAACTTCGCGGCCATTGAAATCCAAAATCACGTCGCCGGCCTCGATTTTCGCTTCTTCGGCGGGGCCGCCCTTGATCACGCTGGCCACCAGCGCGCCCTTGCCTTCTTCCAGGCCGAGGGTTTCGGCGATCTCGTCGGTCACGGTCTGAATGTGAACGCCGAGCCAGCCGCGCCGCACCGTTCCCGTTTCGATCAACTGGCGTACCACCGACTTGGCGATGGCGCTGGGAATGGCGAACCCGATGCCGATGCTGCCGCCCGATGGCGAATAGATCGCCGTATTGATGCCAACCACGCCGCCGTCCAGATCAAACATCGGACCGCCCGAATTGCCTCGGTTGATGGAGGCGTCGGTTTGCAGGAAATCGTCATAGGGGCCGTTGTTGATGTCGCGACCACGGGCGGAAATGATGCCCGCCGTGACCGTGCCGCCAAGGCCGAACGGATTGCCGATGGCCACCACCCAGTCGCCAACACGCATTTTATCCGAATCACCGAATGAAACGGCGGGCAGGTCCTTCTCCGGCTTGACCCTCAGAACGGCGAGATCGGTTTTGGGATCGCGCCCGACCAGTTCGGCGTCAAGGCGCGTGTCATCCTGCAAGATAACGGTGATTTCCTCGGCGTCCTGAATGACGTGATTGTTGGTCACCACGTAGCCCGAGGCGTCGATAATGAAACCCGAACCCAGCGAAGTCGCCTTGCGCTTGCGCTGTTTGGGTTGATTGCGGTCGAAAAATTCCTTGAAGAATTCTTCGAACCCCGGCGGAAGCTGCGGCGCTTCGGGGCCGGTACGTCCCTGTATGGTTTGCGTCGTCGAAATGTTGACCACGGCGGGAAGCAGTTTCTCAGCCAGGTCGGCAAAACCGTCCGGCGGAGCCTTGGCCTGGGCGGCGGCGGCCGCCAGCACCAATGCCAATGCCAGAAAGGCCGATACAATCCATGCGACGGGAGAAACTCCGACGCGCGCCCTGGACACCGATTTAACGCGGGAAATAGTCACTTCAAAAATCTCCATCGCCTCAAGTAATTTCAAAGGCCTGCTTGTGATCTAGTCCGAACTTCGTTCCCTTTCAAGCCGTCCGAAGGGGAACAGGGAGCCACTTATATGATGGCTGAATGTGTTTTCACTTTGCGCGAAATGTGTCATTCGCGTGGCACAGCTGCCTTATCCACGTATCGACCACACGATACAGACGCCAACAAAGGCGGCGACCAGACCGGCCACGCGCATCTGGTTCGAGGGCTGTTGCTGCACCATGGCCATCATGCGCTTCATGCCGTCGGGAAAGAGGGCATACAGCGCGCCTTCCAGCGTGATCGCCAATCCCACGGCGACAATCAAGTCCGACATGTTCCCCCCCCCCTTCCCTTCAACGAAAAGGCGCCGGACAAGCCGACGCCTTTCGCTATTTTCTTACACGGATCGCACTACTTCTTTTCCGCCCCGCCGGTGATGTCACCGAAGAAACGGAAGAAGTCGTTATCGGGCGGCCCGACGTATCGAGTGTTTCCACCCTGCAAGCCTTGCCGCAACGCGTCCATGGACACCCAGAAATCGAAGAATTTCTGATCGCGGCCATAGGCATCGTTGTAGATTTTCTGTGCCCCGGCCTCGCCTTCACCACGCAGGATTTCAGACTGCATATGGGCGTTGGCTTCAATAACCGTGCGCTGCTTGTCGGCGTCGGCGTGGATACGCTTGGACTCCTTGCCGCCCTCGGCCCTGATCTTACGGGCCGCCTGTTCACGCTGGGTCTGCATCCGGTTGAAAATCGCCTGACTGTTTTCCTCCGGCAAATCAACGCGCTTGATACGCACGTCGATAACGTTGATGCCGAAGGCCTCGCCTTCCTCGTTGACCCGCTCGGCGATCACTTTCATCAAAGCCGAGCGTTCCTGGGTCAGCAAACGGGCCAAAGCGACATCGCCGAAAACCTCACGAAGCGAGGCGTTGATGACGCTGCCCAGCCGATTTTCCATGCCCGCGATGTTGTTGACCGTCTGGAAAAACATCAACGGATCGACAATCCGGTAACGCGCGAACGCGTCAACAACCAGCTGCTTTTGGTCACGGGTGGGAACTTCCTCGGCCGCCGCGTCGAAATCGAGAACGCGTTGATCGAAGGTCTGAACGTTCTGAACGAACGGGATCTTGAAGTGCAGCCCCGGTTCCTTGACCACGTTGACCGGCTTGCCGAACTGCAACACGATCGCCTGTTCGGCCTGATGAACCGTGTACAAAGTCGAAAAAGCCAGCAGGCCCAGAACGATTACGACAACACCAATTGCCAATTGACTAGCGCGCATGACTATTGCCCTCCCGCTTTGGAACCCGAACCACGGGTCAATTCGTTAAGCGGCAGGTACGGAACCACGCCCGATCCACCCACGTTGCTGTCAATCAGCACTTTGTCCATGCCTTCCATGATCGACTTCATGGTTTCCAGATAAATGCGCCGTGTGGTCACATTTTTCTCGTTCAGGTACTCTTTATAGACCGACAGGAAACGTTGCGCTTCACCGGTTGCGATGGCAATTTTCTGTTCCTTGTAGGCTTCAGCGCCCTTGATAATCCGCTGGGCTTCACCCTCGGCTTTCTGAACATTTTCGTTCAAATAGGCGGTCGCTTCGTTGACGGCGCGCTCCTTATCGGCGCGGGCCGCCTGAACGTCGCGGAAAGCATCCAGCACGTTGCCCGGCGGATCAATTTTCTGAAGTTGAACACGGGTCACCAAAATGCCTGCGCCGTAATCATCAAGAATTTGTTGAATGAGTTCCTGGCCTTCCTTTTCGATGGCCGCACGGCCCTGGGTACGGGCGAATTCGAACTCGTTCTTGCCGATCATCTCGCGCAACGCCGCTTCGGAAGCGTCCTTAACGGTCTGTTCGGGGTTGCGGATATTGAACAGGAATTTCTCGGCATCACTGATAACCCAGAAAACCACCGACTGAACGTCGATGATGTTCTCGTCGCCGGTCAGCATCAGACTTTCCTGCGGAACCGCGCGCGGGGCTGTTGATCGCGTGCCCTGCCCGCCCGAACGAAAACCGACTTGAACACGGTTCACGCGGGTCACGCTCGGCTTATATACGGTGCCGATGGGCGAGGGCGGGAACCAATGCAGGCCCGGACCCATCCGGGCCGAAAACTTGCCAAACAAAAGGCCAATGCCTTGTTCGTCGGGCTCCACCTTGAAGGTGCCGCCGACGCCCAGCCACAGGGTCAGCACCGCGACAATCGCAATGATAAGGCCCTTGCCTGCGCCCATGCCACCGGGAAGAAAGCGTTTGAAACGATCCTGCCCCTGGCGAATTAGATCTTCGATGTCGGGAGGCCGGGGTCCTGAACCGCTTGGTCCACGGCCACCCCACGGGCCTTGACCACCACCGCCGCCCCAGGGGCCGCCGCCCTGTGGATTCCATGCCATAACTATTCGTCCTCTTCGCTTTCGCTCAAACGATGTTCAATTGGGCTTTGATTTTTCACAACAGGTACGTATATCTACGCTGCCTTATAAGCCAGCTTGGTGGGCCGCGCAACGTAGATACAATACCCGTTGCCCATCGATATCGATCTAATTTGTGGAGAAATCAAGGATGGCGCAAGTCACCGAAGACCAAGTCATCGATGCCCTGAGCACGGTCATCGACGAAGAAAAGCAGCAGGACATCGTCAGTCTCGGCATGGTTACAGGCCTTCAAGTCCGTCAGGGCCATGTCTCGTTCGCCATCCAGGTTGAGCCCGAACGCGGCCCCCGGATGGAACCGCTTCGCAAATCCGCCGAGGATATCGTTCATGCCCTTCCCGGCGTTCTGACCGCGACCGTGGTTCTAACGGCCGAGAAAGCAGCCGACGATGGGCAGCGCCCGTCGGCAACACAGGCCGAAGGGCCGCTGATGCCGCAGGTGCGTTCCATCATCGCCGTCGCGTCCGGCAAGGGCGGCGTCGGCAAGTCAACGACGGCCGTGAACATCGCGCTCGGTCTGGCGCAGAAAGGCCTCAAGGTCGGCATTCTCGACGCCGACATCTACGGCCCGTCGATCCCGCGCCTTCTGGATATTTCCGGCCAGCCCGGCTCCAGCGACGGACGCACCCTGAACGCCATGGAAAATTACGGCGTGCAATGCATGTCCATGGGCTTCCTGGTGGAAGAGGAAACCCCCATCATCTGGCGCGGCCCGATGGTCATGAGCGCATTAGAACAGATGATGCGCGACGTCGCGTGGGATCCGCTGGATGTCATGATCGTCGACATGCCGCCGGGCACGGGAGATGCGCAACTGACCATGGCCCAGCGCGTGCCGCTGACCGGCGCGGTCATCGTTTCGACGCCCCAGGACATTGCATTGGCCGATGCTCGCAAGGGCCTGAACATGTTCCGCAAGGTCAGCGTTCCGGTTTTCGGCATCGTCGAAAACATGAGCTATTTCGCCTGCCCCCATTGCGGCGAACGGACCGACATTTTCAACCACGGCGGCGCGCGCGAGGAAGCGGGCATCATGGGCATCGACTGTCTGGGTGAAATTCCGCTGGACATCGCCATCCGCGAGACGTCTGACGCGGGCAAGCCGATCGTCGTTTCCGATCCCGATTCGGCCCACGCCAAGGCGTACATTGAAATCGCCGATAAAGTCTGGGCCAAGGCCGAGGCCGAACTGGCCGACGCCGAAGCCAACGCGCCCCGGATCGTCGTCCAGTAGCGTTATTTGGTCAGGTGCCGGGGTACTTGAAATCCTCGACCACCATGACCTCGATCAATGCCGCCCTTCCCTGGCGTGTGCTTTCAAGGCCACGTTCCAGGGCGGGGCGGAGTTCTTCGACCTCATGGACCCGTTCGGCATAGCCGCCCAGGGCCTCCGCCACGGCTGAATAGTTCCCCGTCAATTCGTTGACCTGGTATTTTTCGACAGCGATGGGTTGCTTTTTGGTGTACCCGCCCATCACGCCGTTGTTGAAAACGACCGTCATGATGGGGATGTTCTCGCGCACAGCCGTCTCAAAATCCATGCCGACCATGCCGAAGGCCGCCTCGCCCATGACGTTCACAGCGTCCCAGTCGGGATGGGCCAGCTTGGCCCCCATAATGAGGCCCAATCCCGAACCCAACGGCGTCGACTTACCCCAGCTCAGATAGCTGTACGGCGCTTGCGCCTCATAAAGGGGGACCAACTGATCACGCGGCGAGCCCGCATCGTGGGTGACCACGCTACGCTCGGGGTCGAGCAGTTGCTTAAGCTCCGAAATAACGCGGTAAGGACTGATCGGCTTCTCACCGGATGTCAGCTTGGCGTTCCACGCTTCGAAGAAAGCGCCCTTTTGCGCCTGCACCTCCTGCGCCCCGCCGTCGCCCGGATCAACAGCTTTGCCTAGCCGTTCCCTGGCCTCTTCCAGCAGCATGGCGAGGGCAGCCTTGGCGTCGCCCAAAACGCCCAGCGTGGTCGCATAGTCCTTATTGAAGTCGCCCTCGTCCATGCAAATTTGGGTAAAGGTCTTACCCTTGGGGAAGGGTGCGATGAAGATGGACCGGGTGAAACTGGTGCCGATGCCGAAGAAAAGATCGCCCGCACCAAGGAAATAGTTGACCTGATCGGCGCGTGACAAACCGTTGGCAGCACCGATGGACAGCGGGTGGTTTTCCGGGAACGCCCCTTTGCCGTTGAGAGACGTCATGACCGGGATTTGCAGGAATTCGGCGAAGGCCTTCAATTCGTCCCACGCTTCCGCGTAAATGACGCCCTGGCCTGCGTAGAGTATCGGCTTTTTGGCGGCCAGCAGCAGGTCCAGCAGATCGCGTACGGCGGTGCGCTCCGGGGCCGGGCTTGAACGCCGCGTCGGCACATACGCGAACTCGCTTTCCTCGAAGTCGGCGAGCATGACGTCCTTGGGGAACTCCAGAACCACCGGTCCGCCCTTGCCCGACCGTAGAAGCGAAAAAGCGCGTCCCATCATGAGGGGAATTTGCGCGGTCTCCAGCACACTTTCGGACCACTTGGACACCGTTTTGAAAGTTCGTCCCGAGTTGAAATTGGGAGATACGCTGAGTGTGCTGCGCTCATTGGCGCCGGCCAGCACCAGTATCGGGCTGGAGTCGCTGTAGGCTTCGGCGACGCCGGGAAACGAATTTTCCGATCCCGGCCCGTATTGCGTCACGGAAACACCGATTCGCCGCCCGCTGGTCATTCGCGACACGGCGTCGGCGATGTTCAACGCCACCCGTTCGTTGCGAACCACGATAGGCCTGATCCCGACCGCCGCCACGGCGTCCAGAATGGGGTTCATGGGAAAGCACGTTACAAATTCGACGCCTTCGGCCTTCAGAATCCTCGCAATCACATCAACGCCACGCATCTTCAAGTTCCCCCCTTGGTTAAATTATTATTCCTCGTGACAAAGAGTTTCCATAAGCTCGCGCCATTCACGCGCGCTCATGCCGCTGTCTTCCTGCGAGACGGTCTCACCGCCGATCATGCGTTTGACGACGTCGAGTCCCTTGGCCGAAATCATCGCCCCACCCATGCGGTATTCAGCGAACGCGTCATAGGTGAAGGGAACCCACCGTTTGAGGGTTTCCAGCATGACGTCGGCATAAACCCTGATTTCGTACTGGGCGTGCGGGTCGGCGCGCAGGCTCAGAAAATGAAGCAAATTGTGCAGGTCGATCTTCCAATACCATTGGGTATAGGTGTTCAGCGTCAGGTTCATGCGCGCCAGTTCGCGGGCCAGCCCAACGCGGTCCGCATCAATCACCGCTCCGTTTTCGTCTTCGTTGAGCATGCGTTCGTAATTGGCGAAGCAGCCTTCCGAATCGGCCTTGAGAATATCCAGAACGTCGGCGGCTTCCTCGCCTTCCAGCACCTTGCCGCGTCCCTGCCGGTTGGACCGCGACTGGGTTCCCAACTGGTCGGGCGCCGGAATGTAGTACTCGCGATCGAGGATCGAATAGCGGGCCGAAACTTCGTTGACGTTGGCCGTGCGGTGCCGGATCCACTGACGGGCGACGAAGATGGGTAATTTGACGTGGTATTTTATCTCGCACATCTCAAACGGCGTGGTGTGCCGGTGGCGCAACAGATATTTGATAAGCCCCGCATCCGATTGGGTTTTCTTTGTTCCCTTGCCGTAGGAAACCCGCGCCGCCTGAACGATGGCTGCGTCGTCGCCCATATAATCGATGACCCGGACGAAGCCGTGATCGAGAACCGGCAACGGTTCATACAGGATTTCTTCCAGTGCGGGCGCGTTCACGCGCCGCGTTTCAAAGCGCTGGGCGCGCGCTTCGGCAATTTCGGCCTTTTGTTCCGGCGTCAACTTCATTTCGGCAATCCCTGTTTGTCCCCGTAACTTCGGTCAACTTACACCCGTTGCACCGTCCGCGAAAAGGCCCGGAAATGGAGAATGAACGGCAGTTCCTCTTTCTTCTGATTGCCGAACCCATTATATTTAACGGGTCGGGCAACCGACTATGGCGATAAACGCTTTACGGAATAAGCGTTGCGGACCCGGGGGCAGTACCCGGCGCCTCCACCAAACCCCTCGCGGGCAGCGGCTGCCGGCTTGGACCAATGGGGGCGAACCAGGATCGACGTGCGTGGTAAAGGTATTGTTTTCGCTCGGCATGGTACCGCCGTTATCGGGCCATTTTTACAAATGCCAATGATAACGAGGCGTTTGCTGTAGCCGCTTAGTCGGTTACGGGGTTCGGGGGGCACCTGGCAACAGAAGCCCCCCACTTTATCCGCCGCGATCCCTTAGCCGGGAATCGAGGCTGGCGCCGAAATTGATTGTGGGCCAAGAATTTATGATTTCACATTCTCTTCCTTATGACCGGTGGATTTCCGAGGCTCTGTTGAACGTTGTGGTTCAGGCGCTTTCCCATGCCGCGCTCGAGGGACTTCCCGGCGATCACCATTTTTATATTACGTTCCGCACCGGAGCGCCGGGCGTTGAAATTCCATCCCGCCTGAAAGCCCAGTATCCGGACGAGATGACCATCGTCATTCAGCATCAGTATTCGGACCTGGTGGTGGATTCGGAAGGTTTCGGGGTGACCCTTAAATTTCAGGGCCGCGACACCCGCCTTATCATCCCATTGGAATCGATCACCGCGTTTTCCGACCCGTCGGTCAATTTCGGGCTGCAACTCAAGGACGCCGAGGACGCTGTTGGGTCGAACGGCAATGATGTGTCCGACGTGGCTGATGAACAGACGGCATCGATCGAGGTTACCGTCGAGGCCGAGGTCAAATCCGACGACGACCCCGAGGCCGAAGCCGCACCCAAGACCCGGAAACGCAAAAAGAAAAAGGGCGAAATCATCGCCCTCGACGCCTTTCGCAAGAAATAACGGAAATCCGCAAAAATCCGGGAGTGATCCCAGGGAATGTCAAGGAGTGAATTATGAGTGACTACGTTCACCATGTAATGTTTCCCATGGGTAAGGACACCACGCCCTATCGTTTATTGACGACCGACTACGTCAGCACCACCGAATTCGCGGGTCAGACCGTTCTTCAGGTTGATCCGGCGGCTCTGACGCTTTTGGCGCAAACGGCGCTGCACGACACCCAGCATTTGCTTCGTCCGGGCCACATGGCCCAGTTGCGCAAAATCCTGGATGACGACGAGGCCAGCGAAAACGACAAGTTCGTGGCCCTGGAATTTATTAAGAACGCCAACATTTCGGCGGGCGGCGTGCTGCCCATGTGTCAGGATACGGGAACCACCATCGTCATGGGCAAGAAGGGCGCCAACGTGTGGACCGGCGGCGGCGACGAGGCCGCGTTGGCTGAAGGTATCCTCAACACCTTTATGGCCGACAACCTGCGCTACAGCCAGGTGTCGCCGCTTGATATGTATGAAGAGGTCAATACCGGTAACAATCTTCCGGCCCAGATCGACATTCACGCGACCGAAGGCGGCGAGTATAAATTTCTGTTCATGGCCAAGGGCGGCGGATCGGCCAACAAGACCTTCCTGTTTCAGGAAACCAAGGCGCTGCTCAATCCCGAAAGCCTGATGAAGTTCATGGACGCCAAGATCCGCACGCTGGGAACGGCGGCATGCCCGCCCTACCATCTGGCCGTGGTCATCGGCGGAACGTCGGCCGAGTTGAACCTCAAAACCCTGAAGCTGGCCAGCGCGAAGTATCTGGACGAATTGCCCACCGAAGGCGGCAAATTTGGAACCGCGTTGCGCGACACCGAGACCGAAGACGCCATTTTGAAACTGACCCAGGACATGGGCATCGGCGCGCAGTTCGGGGGCAAGTATTTCTGCCACGATGTGCGGGTGATCCGCCTGCCCCGGCACGGCGCGTCGTGCCCGGTCAGCATCGGTGTCTCGTGTTCCGCCGATCGGCAGATTTTGGGCAAGATCACGGCGGATGGCGTGTTCCTGGAAGCACTCGAAACCGATCCGGCCAAGTACCTGCCGGAAATTCAGGCGGACGCGGCGGCCAAGGACATCGTCGCCATCGATCTGAACCAGCCCATGGAAGCGATCCGCGCGGACCTCTCGGCCGTCCCCGTTGCGACCATCCTTTCGTTGAGCGGCCCCATGATCGTGGCGCGCGATAGCGCCCACGCCAAGCTGAAGGAACGCCTCGATGCCGGTGACGGCCTGCCGCAGTATTTCAAGGACCATCCGGTCTATTACGCAGGCCCCGCCAAGACGCCGGACGGGTATGCGTCGGGTTCGTTCGGACCGACCACGGCGGGACGCATGGATAGTTACGTTGACCAGTTCCAGGCCGCCGGCGGCAGCATGGTTATGGTCGCCAAGGGCAACCGTTCGCAACAGGTGACGGACGCCTGCAACAAACACGGCGGATTCTATCTGGCGTCCATCGGCGGCCCGGCGGCAAGGCTGGCCCACGATTGCATCCTAAAGGTCGAATGCATCGAGTATCCCGAACTGGGGATGGAAGCCATCTGGCGCATCGAGGTGGAAAACTTCCCGGCGGCAATGACCGTGGATGACAAGGGCAACGACTTTTTCGCCGAACTGATCAACCCAAAATCATAAAAAAAGGGGATGGAACGTGTCTGAACGGATTGAAACTGCGATAGAAATTTTCGGCCCCGAAAACTGCAATTGCTCGCAGGCGGTCGCGGTCGCTTTTGGTGAAGATGTCGGCATGGAAAAACCCATGGCCATGGACGTAGCGCGCGGCTTCGGCGGCGGAATCGGCCGCTTTGGCCTGACCTGCGGCGCGGTGACGGGCGCGCTCATGATTTTGGGGCTCAAGGTTTCGAAGGACGAACCCGACGAGAAAAAAGCCAAGGCCAAGGCCTACGAGATGGCTGGCGAATTCAGGACCAAATTTGAAGCCCGCCACGGCACCATGGAATGCAAGTCCCTGGTCGGCATCGACCTGTCCACCGAGGAAGGCAAAAAGCTTAACGACGAAAAGAAAATCACCCGGACCCTGTGCCCCGATTTCGTCCGCACCGCCGCCGAAATCCTCGACGATATGGTTTGAACGGATAAAACCGGAGGGCGTCTTGGACTTTCTTTTCGACGGACCCGAAGACGCGCCAACGACCATTGTGCTTGCCCACGGCGCAGGCGCGGCGATGGATACGCCGTTCATGGCCTTCTTTGCCGAAGGGCTGGCCGCGTGGGGATTTCGCGTGGCGCGCTTCGAATTTCCCTATATGGCCGAACGGCGGATCAGCGGCAAAAAGGCCGGTCCCAACCGACCCATCGTTTTGCTGGAAACGTGGCAAAACGCCATTGATGCTCTGGGCGGGCCGGACCGCCTGGTCATCGGCGGCAAATCCATGGGCGGACGCATCGCCAGCATGATCGCCGATGAGGCCGGTGTCCGGGGGCTGTTGTGTCTGGGCTATCCGTTCCATCCGCCGGGAAAACCGGAGAAACGGCGCGTCGAACATCTGCAAAGCCTGACAACGCCCGCCCTTTTCGTGCAGGGAACCCGCGATCCCCTGGGCGCGCGAAACGAAGTGCAAACGTACACGATGTCAACCGCCATCCGCCTGCACTGGCTGGAAGACGGCGATCACGGTTTCAAGCCGCGCAAGATGTCGGGACGCACAGAAGGACTGAACCTAAGCGAAGGGCTCGAAGCTGCAGTAAACTTCGTTTCTTCGCTTGGCACGTCTTAGGGGAAGCCCATGTTACCCATCGATCTCCCCGTTCTCGGCGCTTTTGTCATCGCGTCGGGCGCCATCGTCATGTCGCCCGGGCCCGACACGATCCTGATCATCCGTTATACGCTGTCATCGGGTCAGCGGGTCGGCTTTGCCACCGTGTTCGGCGTTCAACTGGGACTGCTGGTGCATACGGCGCTGGCGGTAGCGGGCGTTTCGGTGATCATCGCGTCCTCTCCCACCTTGTTTCGCATTGTCGCTGTTGCGGGTGCTGCCTATCTGGGGTGGCTGGGCCTACAGGGCTTTCGCGGCGGCGGCGGCGCGTTGAGTATCAACGGCGGCGGATCGGCAGTCGGTTCCGCCAAGGCCTGCCGCGATGCCATTTTGACGAATATCCTGAACCCGAAGGTCATCGTTTTGTTTTTGGCGCTGTTTCCAAATTTTGTGGATACGTCGCGCGGCAATACCACCGGGCAACTCATTACCCTTGCCGTAACCCTTGTCGTGATCAATATTTTCTGGCAGGCGCCTTTGGCTTGGGCGGCTGAGCGCTTCCGGCGCTGGCTGGGCAGGCCATCGGTACAATTGGCGGTCAACCGCGGAACGGGCCTTGTCCTTCTGGCCTTCGCCACGCTGATGCTATACGAGCACCTGTTGTAACCAGTCGCAACGAAAGAGCCGGACCATGGCATTCAGCACGGAATTTCGCGATTTTCTAATTGAAATGCTCGAGCCTCTGGGAAAAGTCACGGCGCGCTCCATGTTTGGCGGCGCCGGCGTGTACCTGGACGGAACCATCATCGGCCTTATTGCGGGCGACGTCCTTTATTTCAAGGTTGATGACACGAATCGACCCGATTTCGAGGCCGCCGGAACGGGGCCGTTCATTCCCTTCGAGGACAAACCCTATCCCATGTCGTACTGGGAAGTTCCCGCCGACGTGCTTGAGGACCAGAATGAACTCTGCGGCTGGGCCCGCAAGGCATGGGAAGCCAGCCGCCGGTCGGGATCGAAAAAAGGACGAAGGCGAAAATGACGGTTCTCAAAAGGTCGATCATGATCGCCGGACACGCCACCAGCATATCCCTTGAGCCCGCCTTCTGGGACGCACTGAAGGAACTTGCGTACATGCGTGGGATATCGATCAACCGGCTGATCGAGGAAATCGACCAATCTCGCGAAGGCAATCTTTCCAGCGCCGTGCGCGTCCATGTGCTGAACGCATACCGTTCCATGGGCCGCTCCCAATAGGAAATAACGGTTACCGGGGCAGGATACGGTTTAGAATATCGCCCGATTTTCGGAGAAGAGCCCCCGGAATTTTCAACGCCTTGCCCGGAAGTTTGCCGGTATCGATAACAACGTCGGGTTCGTCCAGCTTCCCCTCGATGCGGAAGGGGACCACCAATTCAAACCCCGTGGTTCCGCTCAACAGCTTCGAAAATACGTTTTTGGAAAGGCGGATATCGCCGCCCAGTTTCGTTCGCCATTTGACCAGATCGGCAAACCCTTCGGCCTTGCCTTCGCCAACGTTGGATACGAACTGAATGTCTTGTGACCGGGCAACGCCCCGCTGAACCGCGAAACTGCCCGAAAGGTCGGCCAACCCGTCACCCGCACGTCCACCGGCCAATCCCACCAGATTATTCAGGCCCGAAAGCAAACCGACAATTGGCCCGCTCGCACCCTTTTCCGCCCCCGGGGCGACGCTGATTTTCATCAACTCGGCCGACCCTTCGCCGTTCAGGCCCGCGATCAGGTGAGCCACCGACCGACCGGAGGCATCGAAGGTCATGCGGAAGTTCATTTTGCCCGTTGCCGCGCTTGCGCCGCGATAGGTCTGTTCGGCTTTCGCGAAGTCGGCATTGGCCAGTGAGATCGATCCTTTGAGCCGTGGCACCGGCGCGGAATAGGCCGTCGCGATCCCCTTCAACCGCCCGCCGAACAGTTCGCCGGTCAGCGAATTGGCGCGAAGGATACCGCCCGCGAGGGTCGCATTCAAAACCGATTTCGCCAGTTCCACGCCATCATAGACAAGGGCCTCGGAAACCAGCTTCATCTCGCCGTCGAATGCCTGCAAGAACGACAGATCGATTTTCTCGGTCGGCCAGCGATGTTCTTTATCGGCGAGAGCCACAGGTACGATTGCTCCACTGAATGAGGCTTTCCGAATTGCGGGCCGGATTGCGGGCCGGATTGCGGGAGCCAACGACGCGCTTCGTTTGGCAGGCAGAAAATCCTCGATAACGATCCGGCCCGTATTCATGGCCCCATTGAGCTGCGGCAGCTTACCGCCCAGATCGACCGACAGTGAGCCGTTTACCGGCACCGGACCAATCCGTCCGCTTATGGCGTCAAACGATATCTTGGAAAAATCGCCCTTGGCCTTGGCCGACAAACCGAAGCCGCCCAACCGTCCCGCCGGTCGGTACACGATGCCGAGAAGGCGCAGGAACCGGGGGAAGTCCGAATGACGCACCTTGATCTCGCCGTCGAACAGAGGTTCGATCGGCAAAATGGAAAACCGCCCCTTCAAGTCCGCCGAGGCATCGCTTGTTTTGAGAATCAGGTCAAATTCCGGTCGCAAAAGAACGCCGTCCGCACGACCGGTCAGTTCAGCAATACCGATATCCCTCGACGCAAACGGGACATCCACCTGCAACTGGCGCAGCAAGCGAACCAAATCCACGCCTCGCAATTCGAAGTGAACGCCCTTGACGGCGGGTATCTTGGGCAGCCCCACCAGACGGCCTGAAAGCAGCCCCTTGGCGCCCGCCACATCGCCCACCGAGGCCTCGCGAATTTCCACATCGCCGCCAAACACGGTTCCCTTGAGAGCCACCGCGTTGAACGGCACACCAAGGTACGTCAGGCGTTCGATCTCAAGCTGCAGATTGGCGTCAAACCGGTTCAGGACGGTAAGAAACGCCAGTGGATCGGCTCCCTTCTTTGCCGTTTTATTGCCGCCGCCCTTATTGCCATTCGCCGACTTTAGATAGGCATCGAGGTTCAGCCGGTCGACCTTGAAGCGCGCGCCAAACGCGGGCTTCTTTCGCTTGGCCAGTGTGATGGCCCCGGTGATCCGCGAGGTGTCGAGCGTAATCTCCAGGTCGCGGCCCCTAATTTCGCGCGCGTCCGCAACGATGCGGCCCTTGAACGCGGCGTTTCGCAGGCGATCCGATGGCACGTCCGGCGGATCGGCCCCCAACCACGACATAAGCCGCCTAAGGTCGCTGACCTTGGCGTCCAGATTGCCGTCGAACACCGGCGTGCCGTCCTTGGCCGTCACCGAACCGTTGGCAAACACGTCGGACCCGCCGGGCATCAGTGCCGATAATTGGTGCACGGAGATCGCGCCGCCGCCCAACTCGGCATTGATGCGCGCGTCACTGATTTTGCTGCCGCCGTAAGTAATCGCGTCGGCTGAAAGCTCGAACATTCCCGTCAGGTTTTGTGGGATTGCGAAGCCGTCACCCGGCCCCGACGACGCGTTGCTCTTTGCGGGCGCGGGTTTCGGTTCCGTTTTTCCTTCGGTCGCTCCCGGCGTTTGCTCTTTACTCTCCTCGCCCGCGACTTTCGACGGGGGCGGTTCGGCCATCAGTGCGTCCAGATCAATACGGTTGACGGCCAGTCTTGCGTCAATGTTGACAGGCCTGGAAAAGGTTATCTTGGCATCCCCGGCGGCGTTCAGCCGCCCCAATGAAACAGCGACTTCACTCAGGGCGATGTCTTCAACCGACAAAACCGCTTCCGTTTCAGCGCGAATAGGTTCGGCCATGAAGGCGGGCGCCGTACCCTCCCCGAACATATCGTCGATAAGACCACCCGGACCGTTACTGCCGACAACGATTTTGCCCTTGAAACGCGGCGATGCGCCCAGGTCGACAACGGCACCGGAGATTTCCGCCTTCGCAGCGCCCTTTTCGGCGCTCAGGATCATATTGAGGGGAACGGTGCGGCCCTCGATCACCCTGCCGACCGAAACCTCATAACCCAGCGGCACACCGCGATAAAGCAGCTTGCCGGCACTATCGAATGGTCCGCTCAAAGAACCGACGGCCAACCGGGCGTGCACTTTATCGAGGCGCTCGAGCAGACCTTCCTGAGTATCCCGGAAAATAATCGTTCCGTTTTCGATGAGGAAGTTGTCCAGACGCACCGTGCCTTCGTCTTCCTCCGTATGCACCGCCTGCTCAACCCCGGGAAGTGCCACGCTTGCCGATCCGTCCGCCTCGCGACGCAACGGCTCCAGTTCCCAGTTGACCTGACCGTCGGCAAGCCGTTCCAATTCGATGACCGGATCAATCAGCTTGATCGTCTCGACCTGAACGGTCCCGCCCAGCAGCGGCCCCGGCACGACCCGGATTTCAAGCGACCCGAGCCGGATCATATCCTTCGTTACCGCGCCTTTGATATTGGCGACCCGGACATCATGGGCAACCAGGGCGGGGGCCGGGAACAAGGCAATCTGGATGTCGCCGCCGATAATCATCTTGCGACCGGTCAGGCTTTCGGCACGCGCCGCGATATCGCTTCGGTATTGGTTCCAATCGATGGTATCGGGCAGCACGACGACCACCGTGACGGCGACGACGACAAGCAGAAATATCGCTGCAACGAGCTTTTTCACGTTCGCGGCCTCGTGATAAGAACGATCTTCATCATAACCTGACGATCTTGCCCGGGTTCATAATATTATCGGGATCCAGGGCAGTTTTTACGGCTCGCATGACGCTAATCGCCTCGCCGTGCTCGGCCTCGAGAAAATCAATCTTTCCGCACCCGACCCCGTGTTCGCCGGTGCACGTTCCATCCATGGCCAGTGCGCGCAACACCAATCGGTCGCTGATGCGTTTTGCTTCGACCATATCCTTCGGGTCGTCCGGATCAACGACGATGACCAAATGAAAATTCCCGTCGCCCACATGCCCGACCAGCGGCGCCAGCAGGAAACTTTCATCCACTTCGGCCTTGGTTTCCAGAATGCATTCGGCCAGCCGTGAAATGGGGACGCACACGTCGGTCGCTATACCCCGGCTACCGGGTTTTAGCGCCAGGCCGGCATAGTAAGCATCGTGCCGGGCCTGCCAAAGTTTTGAACGCTCCTCGGCCAGAACCGACCATTTAAAATCTGCCCCGCCGAAATCCTTGGTGATCTCCTCGACCGCACTGGTCTGTTCGGCGACCCCGCTCTCACTCCCATGAAATTCGAGAAAAAGCGTGGGCTGAACCGGGTAATCCAGTTTGGAATACTTGTTCACCGCATCCATTTGAACTTCGTCAAGCAATTCAATCCGCGCGATGGGAATACCGGACTGGATTGTCAAAATTACGGCGTTAACCACCGATTCCATGTCGGGAAATGAAACAACGGCAGAGGATATGGCCTCGGGGATTCCATATAGCCGCAACGTAATCTCGGTAATGACGCCAAGCGTTCCCTCGGACCCGACCATCAGGTGCGTCAGGTCGTAACCGGCTGCGGATTTGCGTGCGCGCCGGCTTGTCCGAATGATGCGCCCGTCGGCCAAAACCACGGTCATGCTCAACACGCAATCGGCCATTGTTCCGTAGCGCACGGCATTGGTGCCCGAAGCCCGTGTCGCAGCCATCCCGCCCAACGATGCATCGGCGCCGGGATCGACCGGAAAAAACAAGCCCGTATCGCGCAAATAGGTGTTGAGTTGAATGCGCGTTACACCGGCCTGAACGGTCGCATCCATGTCTTCGGGATTAACGGTAAGAATTTCCTTCATGTTGCTTGTATTGATGGAAACGCCGCCGTGCAATGCGACCACATGCCCCTCCAGGCTGGTACCCGTACCGAAGGGTATCACCGGCACTTTCCGTCGTGCGCAGGCCTTGACGATTTCACTGACTTCCTCGGTGGATCGTGGAAAGACAACTGCGTCCGGCGCCTGCGGCGTATGGTAGGATTCGTCGTGGCTGTGCTGCTCTCTGACGGCACCCGACGTGCTTACGCGGTCGCCCAGCAAGGCCTTGAGTTCTTCGATAAGCTCTTCGTCAATCCTTGCCGGTTCGGCTCGCATTAACCTTTCTCCCGGAAAACAGTTTGCGGGCGCACCCTACGCGACGCGAACGGCTCCATCAAGAAAGGGTTGACCGACGCGAAAAAAATCAAATTCGGTGGGCGTCGATCTGGCGCTTGATCGAATTTTTGAAAGCCTTGGCGCCTGGCAGATGCGGATGAATTTTGAGCGCACGTTCGAACGCGCGAAGTGCGGCTTCCTCGCGACCGGTGTTCGCGAAAATCATGCCCAGCCCCGATAACGCGGCGAAATGGCGCGGCTCCAGCGTCAATGTCTGCATGATGTCGGCGATCGAGGCGTCGTGGTTTCCCAGCATGTAGTGAATGGTCGCGCGTTTGTTCCAGGCTTCGGCAAACTGCGGGGCGTCGACGGTCAGTTGATCAAACAGGTTCAATGCGCGTTGCAGGTTGCCACGCCGCATCGCAGCAATTCCGGAATACATAGCCGAATCGAGTTCGGATTCGCCCGTGACGGTCCACAGTTTCCAAATTTCAACTTCAATGGTCTGGGCATCTGCGACCGTTTGCGCCTCTTTCAGAAGGTCGAACAGGGCGTCCAGACGATGCTCGCGTTCGTGCACGGCCCCCGCATTCAGCGGCACCAACAGACAGGCGATCAGGATCGCCAGAATTTGAAACCTGCGCATTCCCGGTAGATGGGAATTCGGCTACCAGATTTACAGGGCCCGGCTTAATTACAGGGTTTGCGGCTTGGGTCCGCCGGTCGCCCAATCCAGAAGTTCCACCGTATGGACAATTGGCAGATCGATCCCGTCACCAATCTGGACCATGCAGCCCAAATTTCCGGCGGCCACCACATCGGCCTCGAGGGCCACGATGTTGGCCGCCTTTCTGGCTTGCAACTGCGCGGCCAGTTTCGGCTGAAGCAGATTGTAGGTGCCCGCCGAACCACAGCAAATGTGCCCCTCGGCAGGTTCGCGAACCTCGAAACCGGCGTCACGCAGCAATTGTTTCGGCTCGTCGCGCAACTGCTGTCCGTGCTGCATCGAGCACGCCGAATGATAGGCTACGATGGGTCGTTCGCCGCCTTCGCTGACTTTGAGTTTGACGCTCGACAGAACCTCGGTCACATCCTTTGCAAGTTCGCCAATGCGCGCGGCGGCGTCCGCCCAGTCCGCATCGTCCTTCAGCAAATGGCCGTAATCCTTGACCGTCGTCCCGCAGCCCGACGCGTTAATGACGACAGCGTCCAGACCGTCTCCTTCCAGCTCGCGTGTCCAGGCTTTGACGTTGGCCAGCGCCTTGGCGCGGGCCTCATCCTCGCGGCCCATATGATGGACCAACGCCCCGCAACACCCGGCCCCTTCGGCGACCACCACCTCGCAGCCGTGGCGGGTCAAAAGACGGATGGTCGCTTCGTTGATGACGGGGCGAAGCACCTGTTGGGCGCAGCCTACCAGCAGCGCGACCCGCATGCGTTTCGGTCCCTGCGCCGCATGGACTTGCGGCCGGGCGCTGGTCGACGCCCGGGGAATGGTTTTCGGCGCCATGCCGACCATGCCCTTGAGGCGGCCCGGCATCAGACCGGCGAAAGGCCGGGCGAACCACGCGCCCCACAAGGATAAGCGGAACAATTTCGGGTTCGGCAGTACGAAAGCCAGCATTTCACGAAGCAGGCGGTCGGCCAGCGGACGGGTGTAGGTTTCCTCGATTCGCGCGCGCCCCTGATCGACAAGATGCATGTAGTCGACGCCCGACGGACACGTGGTGGTGCACGAAAGGCATGTCAGGCAGCGGTCCACATGCTTGACCAGATGCTTCGACGCCGGTTTGTCCTTTTCCAGCATGTCCTTGAGCATGTAGATGCGCCCGCGCGGGCTA
>Ga0233431_1003029_pt1 | contig 21422 bp, 17 predicted proteins | sample SI_118_April2016_FD_179867 | JGI IMG/M metagenome (GOLD analysis project Ga0233431, IMG submission 179867) | Seawater microbial communities from Saanich Inlet, British Columbia, Canada - SI_118_April2016_200_MG | ecosystem: Environmental > Aquatic > Marine > Inlet | place: Canada: British... | reverse complement strand
AGAATCCCACAATTCAACTTCAAATCCCTCACCCTTAACAACTTCCTTAATAATGTTTTCTACTTTCTCAATTCCTTTTGGAATATCAACAACTGTTTTATTTTCATCAACTACAACATCATCACTCTCATCATTATCTATCCTCGAATCACAACCAGGATCATCCATATCAACAAGTCCGTCGTTATCATTATCAATCCTATCCATACACTGATACAATATTCCACCAGTATCTGTTGTATCACAAGCATCACAATCTCCTACGCAAGAACTACAAGTCTCCCCAGTATCACAAACTCCATCTCCACAATAAGTTGAAGCAGAACGACAAACACTATTCACACAATATCCACCATTACATTCACTGGCTAATGTACAAGCCAACCCACTTGGCTTGATCGACGTCGTAAATGTCCACACACTACTATTTCCGTTATTCCCGTTTGTGTCATTACAATAAACATACCAATTTTTAGCTGTATTATAATCAAACATTGTTGAAACAAAACTTAACAATCCATTATCTACCACAGAACTATTTGTTTTATTGTAACTAGAATTCAAATACAAATAACAACTCGTATCTGTTGCATTTATTGGATTAGTAACATTTGTTAAATTAAACAATGTCGAATTCCCAGCTAAAGCCAACCCAGTTATCGGATAAGATTGATCAACACAAAAAGTATTGTTCTCCAATTTATCACTCGTGTCTGGAGTTCTGACATAAGAAGCATTATTATAACAAATAGTACTATTCACAACTGTATTATTCTCATCATTACAAAAAGTATTTTCAGTAGAGTTAAAGTAAAACGCTCCTCCACTATTGTACATAAAAGTAGAATTTGAAACAGTATTATTACAACCATGAAATTCTATCCCATACATAGTATTATTATTAGCAGTTATGTTTTTGAAAAAATTAAATTCTGTGTCATGTGGAGAACCCTGAACCATAAAATCAATAAACGCCCCACTAATACTATTATTACTCATAGTAACATTTTCCATTGTGATTTCACTAGGTCTATATAGATTAACATTCGAATCATGGGCTATAAATCCATATTGGTTAGAATCCAAAACACTATTTGTAAAAGTAGCTGGACCAAAATCATGTCCGACTGAAATTCCATTAACATTAAACCTAGAAGTCAAATTATCAATAGTACTCCCAGCACACTCATCCATCATATATAATCCATTACCATTCTGATGGTTTCCAGTCAATACACTTCGATTTAAATTGTACTCAGTAATAATCCCATTAAATCTATTCATACCACTAGAATGAATACTAATACCAAACTCATTATAATTGGAAACTACATTTGTAAAATTATTATAATTAGATTCCAGCTCCATCGTCATCCCAGCAACATAAAGACCAGCATAATAACTATTATTCACAAAAATATCCGAAAAATTACAATAACTAGAATTATACATATGAAAACCATAATACGAATCATAAACAGAAATATTTCTAACTGTCATATTATTAGAATCATAAAATCCAAGTCCATGATAGGATCCTGTTATATTAGACGCATTTTCAATTACCAAATTACTACACCCACAACAATAAAACCCAGCTAAATTATTTGCATCTATATCTAAAGACCCACTTGTATTCCTATTCCAGTACCAAAATTCCTGTCCATCCATTGTAACATTTTGAAAAGTCCTATTACAATTTGTAATATTATCATTATTCCCAAACCCAATACTATAATTATTCCCAGAAAAACTAACATTAGTTAACTGAGTGGCTGAATCGTCATCAGAAACATAACCTACATTATTTGACTGAAAAGATATATTCTCTAAATAAATCAACCCTCCATTAATATTTGAAACTCCTCTAAAACCTTCACCAAAATTACTAACAACACAATTTTTAATTGTAGTATTAATACCATTCCACAAACCAAATGCCCTCTCAGAAGAATTCCCATCCCCCCCTATAGAATATCCCTGACAATCAAAAGTATTATTAACAAGATTATATGCCCTGAAACAATTAGCATCACCGTCTGTCCCACCTTCACCATTATTATCATCAAACCCAACAATATCATTCATTAAATAATAATAATTATTCGACGACCAATCAGCACAGCTTGTTATTCCATTGATAGTTGAAAAACTCCTCACAGAACTATTCCCACTATTTCCATTTGTATCATTACAATAAACATACCAGTTGTGATTAGAATTATAATCAAATTCAACTGAACTGAAAAACAAATCAGCATTATTCAAAACAGAACTATTTGTCTGATTATGCAAACTATCCAAATACAAATAACAACTTGTATCCGTAGCATTAATTGGGTTAGTAACATTTGTCAAATTAAACACAGTAGAATTCCCAGTCAGCATTAAATCATCAGTCGGATACGACTGTTCGAGACAAAAAGTATTATTAGCTATAGTAGTTATCGTCGTATTCGGACTTTCAATATATGTTATATTATTATAACAAATCGAATTATCAGTTATCGTCAAATTTGCACCAGTACAACTCTGCGCTTCTGTAGCATCAAAGTAAAAAGCAGCTTTTGTATTTCCCTGAATTATTGAATTCGTAACATTTATCCCACAACTAGCAAAATTAATCCCATATTGTGTATTATTAACTGATGTTAAATTATTAAACAAACTAGAACCATATGAAGCAATACCATCAGACAAAATATAAACACCAGCAGTATTGTTGTAAACCGTTATATTTTCAAGAGTAACACCAGACGTCTCCTGAATAAATATACCATCACCACAATTTTTTACAACACAATTTTTTATTGTAACATTATCAGAAGCTGTCATCCCCCACGTCCGCATACCATAAATTGACGTATTCCCACCACAATCAACAGTATACCCTTTACAATCAACAACAATATTATCAAGATTCAAAAAACCAAGACATGTATTTGAAGTACCAGAAAATACAATACTATTAGTGAATTCGTAAACTTCATCACTACCACTCATATGAAGAATACATCCAGAAATTTCAGTAACAGAATACCCGAAACTAGATAAAACTACTAAAAACAATACAACTAACAAAGCTCTCTTCAACATCAAACACCTAATTATACACAAACTAATACAATTTGATCATTTATAATCGTTTTTTTTTGATTTTCACTCACTCAACACAAAAATCCACACCCTCAGCCTCTATCAACTCTTTATCAATATACATTGGAGCATCTGTTCGCAAACAAAGAGCAATTCCATCAGATGGCTTCATATCCAACTTCAAAACCCTATCCGGACTCTGAAGCACTATATTACTATAATAAAACTTGTCGTCCCGTCCTTCAATAGCCATAGACACAACAGACATATTATACGCATCTAACACTTCAGTAAATGCATCATAAATTGTTGGCCGATCCTGTATCACACCAGCCAGCCCATCTTGAATCGCCACTGCCCGTTCTTCAGATGTTTGCGCAACTAGCGCTTTACAATCATGTGCAATAGCTAATGTCGTCCCATCAACAGCAATCTCAGTTATTTCAACATACTGATCAGAAGGAAAATAATCTATCTGAGCCAAACCATACAGTCCCAACAAAGCCACTCCAATAATTATCACAAAAGTTAATTTCTTCATACATCTAATTTCCCATAAGATTATTTAAATTCACCCTATACGTCCATGTAAGTATATAGACTTATATAGACGTACAGACTATTTTTACCATGACCAAACAAAAGGTCACGCTCAGTTTAGACTCGAAAATATACAAAGATTTTCAAAAATTCTGCGAAAATCGCGATATAATACTATCTAGAAGAGTCGAACGCTTGTTGAAAAAAGAAATGAAAAAGGAGGGTAGAAAATGAGAAAACACGTCCTTCCTACATTAGCAATTCTAATTATATTCCTATTAAGTACCTACACAGGAGCAGCCCTGACAAACATAACAATGCTAGATGACGATTTCGAATCAGATTTTTCTCTGTGGACAGACAATGGTGCAACTGACTGGACATTAGCCACTGATCAATATGTTTCCGCAACACACTCAGCACACTGCGGATCCACTAACAATGATTTATTCTCAGATAATATTGACATGTCAGATGCAACTATGATAAATGTGACTTTTTCATACAGAATCAATGCAATCGATGCAAACGACAATATAAATCTATACTATTACGACGGCACTGACTATGACTTAATAGATGAAATCGGAGACGATGCCGAAGGCACATGGCTAACATTTTCACAAGTAACAACTGATTCTCAATATTTTGATAATGGATTTCACATTTACTTTGATGGTTCAAGTATAGATAGAAATGAAAATTTATGGATAGACGATGCACTGATAATAAAAGAGCATGATAGTAATGACGCCCCAACAATAGAAAACATAACAATATTACCAACAACAATCAAAGGAGGAAACACAATCACAATATACGCAAACACAACCAACCACTTAGTTAACGACACCGAACAAGGAACACTATATTTATACTGTGATTCAACATCCACTCCAACAGCCGCAAACACAGACTGTACAGGTGGAACAACAAGCGATTCTGCACATCCATACATACTAACATGCACATTCACCACCCCAACAGATGACACAACCCACAGAGAATATTGCAGAATATACGATGGATCAGCTTATTCATCAGATGTAAATGAAACATATACAACAGATTCTACTGCCCCATCAACTTCTATAACAAGTGTAGCTGGTGACACACTCCCAAGTTATTTCGACACAAACGATGATAGCGCAACAGAAATAAACATAACCGGAGAAGCTAGCATGAGCTGCAGATGGTCTAATAGTGACATTGTATATGGTAGTATGAGTTCAGGAAACGAATGTACAATTGATGGAACAACCGGTAGTTGTTCAGTAGATGATGTATTGTCCCAAGGATCACACACATATTATATTTCTTGTAGAGATTCTCTAGAAAATGAACAAACAACATCCCAAAACTTAGATGTTAGTTTTTACCTAGATTATACAGCCCCCACAACATCTGACAATGGTGCAAGTATTGTCCAAGTACCAACATACACAATAACAATAACTGAAGCGGACAATGTAGACGGAGATCCAATAACAAAATACTGCACCGATACAACAAACACATGCACACCATCTACAATAATAGACAGTGGGGGAACAGTGACTTTCACTTCATCAAATAGAGGAGTTAACTACCTACGATACAATTCAACAGATGATGCTGGCAACAACCAAGCAGTACAAAGCCAAACAGTAAACATAAATCAATTCCCTATTCTAACATCCGCCACCGACAATGCAACCACTATACCAGGCGGGGCAATTGTAAATGTTTCAGTAATAGCATCTGATCCAGACGCAGGACAAGAAATAACAATGTTCGTTTGTAATTCTACATCCGCAACTTCTAGTGGTTGCACTGATGGACATTACTGCAACATAACCACCACAGAAAACCTTAATTGTACTTTTACAGCTGAATCCGATTCTTCTACACACAACTGGTACGCATTTATTTACGATGAATTAGATAGAGTAGCCACCGCCAGCCCACTATCAGGTTCATATACAACAGATGTGACTGCACCAACAATAACAATAATCGACCCAGACAATACAACATACACACAAACATCTGTAACAGCAACAATAAGTTTAAACGAAGCAGGGAGTTGGGCAGGGTATTCATTAAATGGAACAGTCAACATCTCCCTAACTAACACATCTCTGACGATATGGACAATTGATATAGAAAACCTACCAGACACAACAACACACAACATAACGTTTTACGCAAATGATTCTTACGGAAACATGGCAAGTTCATCAACATTATGGTTCACAATAGATACAACATCAGGAGATACAACACCACCACTAATAACAACTTGGTCGCCAACAAATAATAGCAACCACACAAGTTCCACAGTACTATTCAACATAACACTAAATGAAAATGGAAATTGGTCAGGATATTCTTTGGATAGCGCAGCTAACGTATCTTTAGGGAATTTAACAACTCTAAAAGTTTGGAACAAATCAGCAACTGTTAGTGACGGAGGACACACAGTAATTTTCTACTCAAATGATTCTTCTAGCAATGCTAACATGGGAAGCTCTTCCACATTATATTTCACAGTAGACACCACAATACCAACACCTTTACAATATAGCTCCACGCCATCTAGTGCAAATGACACAGTAAACATAACATGTTATGCACAATGGACAGATAATATATTACTAGATTACGGTTACGTAGAACACAATGAAACAGGAACAGCTATCAACTCTAGCCAGATATCACTAGGAAACTGGACAAACTCCACAATCTATCATGGAAACACAACACCTTCTACTGTTTATTGTAAATTCTATGCCTTTGATTCTTTAGGAAATGTAAATACAACAACCACAACATTCACTATATCAGATGTAACAGCACCTACAATAGACAACATAACTTATGTTCCAAACACAACAGCTCTAATGGATCCAGACACACAAATAAATATAACGGTGAATACAAGTGATACATATAGTTTTGATTCAGTAATTCTACAATACAAAAATAATTCCGCATCTACTTGGATAAATTCAACAATGACGCAATTAGGAAGTAGCACGGGCTACAATACTACATTCACCCCAGACACAAACAACACATGGTCATTCAGAATAATAGCTAATGACAGTACTGGAAACCAAAACATAACAGGAATTACTAATATTTCTATTCAATTAGATAAGAACTGGACAAACTCCACAACAATTCCAGACACAAAATCAATAACAATAACAGACACACAAGTATTCTCTGCAGGCGATTTAACATTCACAAACACAGGAGATCATTGGTTAAACTTTACTATAACTTCCAATGCTAGCTGGATAACATTTAATGGATCTACTGATACTAGCTTATCCTTCAACTTATCAAATTCAAGCGAAACAACAACTTTTAACGTAACTGCCAATACCACCGGCTACTCAGCAGGAACAGAACTCCCTTATAGAATAACCATCAGTACAATAACCACAAATACAACTAGCGAAGATGCCAGCCCACCAACTCAAACAATAGACAAAACAGTAAGAATTCTAAATACAAATGGACCATATCTAACTGTTAGTATAGATACATATGACCCTAGTGTAGATACCAGCCAAACAGAAGTATCATTAATCGCAACTGTAAATAATTACGGAACACAAGACGCAACTGGATCATGGTTAAAATGGACATTACCAGCCGGATGGACAATCACTGAAGGAGAATTAAACAGATCAATAGGAAATTTACCTATAGGTGGATCCGCAACAAACACTTTGAAAGTAACTATCGGTACAACTGAAGAAAATACTAACATAACTGCCACAGCTAATTGTACAGAAGAAATCGGATCATCTGATACTAAAAACATAACTGTTGGTTCACCAGCTGTAGTAACTACACCCGGCACCACAACTCCAGGAGGAGGTGGCGGTTCAATCCCCACCCCATCTATAAACATATTTGCCACACATGATGTTGTTAGAGGTGAAAGTGTCACTTTCAACATACCTGTAAAAAATATAAAAAATTCAACACTACAAGATGTAACATTATCTATAGATGGATTCAAATCACAATACATCACAATAGAACCTAGTGAATTAAACGGAATAGGATACAAGGAAACAAAATATTTCTCAGTAACAATATCTGCCCCTGCATATATGGAAAAAGGTGAACACACACTAACATTAAATATAGTAGGAGACTCTGTTCAAGGAATTGCACATGAAACCCACAAACAAACACTATACGTAAAGCTAAGAGTAAGAGAAGTTGGACAGGAAACAATAGAAACTGCCATAGAACAATCTGAAAATATTATAAAAGAATTCGAAAATGAAAACATAACCAGTACCAGAGCATCTAGTCTATCAGAACAAATACAACAAGCATATGAAAATGAAGATTATGAATTAGCTAATAAACTATCAGAAGAATTAGAAAATTTAAAAGAAGCAGCATTTACATCCAAAGACCTAATAGAAAAAATTTCAAACAATGTATGGGCATCAGATGCAAGTGGTATTCCTGTTTCAGACACTAAGAAGTTATTAGGAATGGCAAAGGCAGCCTTTGAGCGAGAAGACTTTGAAACTGCATTGGCAAGATTAGAAGAAGCTGAAATCGTTTACGCATTAGAAACTCGAGGAAAACTAAATTATATAAAATTGATGTTTGATTACTGGTACTTAACACTACTAGGATTTATTTTCTCAGGGTTTGCTTCTATAGTAGGATATAGGAAATATAAATTATACACACTCTCACGAGCAATAAAGGATCTAAATCTCCTAGAAGAAAAAATATTAAATTCAATAAAAGAAGTTCAAATAAAAATGTTTATAAAAAAGAAGATTGGCCCATCTGAATATAGATTAGCCATAGACAGTTTCAACAAAAAACTATCTGAAATAAGAACAAATAAAATAAAATTACGATCTAAAAGAAGGAGAATCTTAAAAGTTTCCCACGAACTTGATGAATTGAAAGAAGAGCATACAAGAATCATTGATATGATAAAAAGTCTTCAAAGATCATATTTCAATAAAGGATCTATAGGAACACGTACATATAATCAAAGATACGAACAATATAGCATAAATAAAATAGAAATAGAAGAACAAGTAGCATTAGCAGAAGCCAAATTAGCCAAAAATTTAATGTTCGAAGAAATGGGATTCGGAGTATTAAATAAAGTCAAAAGATTATTCGGGAAAAAAATACCAAATGATAAAAAACAATTAAAGAATAATATAAAAACCGGAATAAACAATAAAACAAAAAAGAAAGAAGAAAAACTAATAAATGACATAAAACAAGATATACGAAAACAGCATGAAGAAATAAAGAAACAGATAAATGACAAAACTATTAAAAATGAATCCAAACAAATTTTTGAAAAGAAATCATCAATACTAAACAGTATAAAATCAAAAATAATTCCATTAAAAACTACAAAAATAGAATTTATGAAAACATTCAAAACAATAACTGCCAAAAATATTCACAAAGAAAAAAACAGAACAGAACTTAATAAAAATATATCAACTAAAAACATATTAGACGATTTACACTTTCCAGAAATAAAAAAATCAGTATTACCAAAAATAAACATACCACTACCAGATTTTGATAAATACAAAAGACAGGTAATTGGAAATATGAATTTCAAATTACGTACAATAAAACGACACAGACACAATAGACTAACAAAAAAGATACCAACTAAAGGAAGAATAAAACATCACCTACGAAAACTTAAAGGAAGAATTAAAAATAAGATAATTGGATGGTAAATAAAACAAAATAGAATATAGCTATATAAATAGCTATATAGAAAATAAAATTATAAAGTGATTGAAATGTTAAAAAGTAAAACTGAAGCATTAGTATTTTTAATACCTACATTACTGATAGTATTATCAATAAGTGTGGTTACCTCTGGATTGGAATTTGATTTCTCATTTAGTCCAACAGGTTTCATACTAGCTAATGCAGAAAATATAACAGCATCAGATGCCAGCTCTGCGATAAATCAAGCTGAAAAGGATATAAAAGAACTGAAAGAAGTAAATTTCACAACCACATACCTAGGTGATTTACTAATAGACGCAACAACACATTTTGATCAATCAAATTACGCAGCATCATTCTCAAGATCAACAGAAATTTCTTTCCGAAAAAACTGGGCATATAATATCTCAGATGCTATACGTGCATTAGAAATTATAATAGACTCATCTGAAATAGATACAATAGAAGCACGAGTTTTAATAGAAAAGGCTAAAGAATCATTTTTATCTGAAAGGTATGAAGAAGCAGAAAAATATATTGAACAAACACACAGCCACATCAATGAAGAAGAAGCAAGAAATACAATCATTGAAGCAAGATATGGAGCACTCCGAGACAACACAATAGATATCATAAAACAAAACTGGCACATAATATCAATACTTATTATAATTACAACAATTATTATCGCAATATTCTATGAAAAAATATATATAGAAATAATTAAAAGGAAGATATTATACATAAAAGTGGAAAATGAAGTTTTAGTAACTCTAATGAAAAAGGCTCAAGTAGAACGTTTTGATAATGGAACTATTTCACAATCAATGTACAATGCAAAAATGAATAGTTATCGTAACAGACAACAAATTTTATCAACAGAACTACACACATTATCAGACCATCTAAGAGACCCACCATCATTATTCAAAATGATTGGTTTGAAAAAAATGATAAAAAATATCAATAAAATAAAATCAGACACACACACAAAACAAATAACAATAATAGACAATAGGAAAAAGATAAGACGAAAAAAAATAGTTAAAAAAAGAACACCACGAAAAAGAAAAACTAAAAAGAATTTAAAAAAATCAACAAAAAGAAAGAAGAAAACATACAAAGTAAAAAATAAAACTAAGAAAAAAAGAAAGTAATAACAAAATACAATAAGCTAAACCATGATAAAATTAGTCCTTCTCACCAACACTTCCAAACACTTCCTGCTCAGGATAAACCTTCAATCCCTCTCCAGTAATTTCAAGAGCAACTATCTTATCTTCGTGTCCAGCCCCTCTGAGTTTCAAAATTTCTATAGCTCTCTCACGCATATTTCCCCTCTTAACATGATAGAAAACAATTACACCATCAGCCAAAAACTCTTCAGTCAGACTCTTAGCAAGCTCAACTATTTCTGTTATTAAAAATGCAGTAGCTTTAGATTTTTCAAAAAATCTAAACAAGTGCTCAATATATATTCTATAACTTTCTTCCTTACCAACAAACGCAGATGCAATTGCTGAAAGAGAATCAACAACAATTATATCCGGTTTGAAACCCTTTGGAATAATAATCGGGTCAGCATGTATTAACAACTCACCTTTAGATTCCTCTAACATCGCTTCCACCGCACGTGTAACATCAAATGGATCAAATCTCTTAATCATTAAATTTTTCTTCTTTATCATTTCCTTAGGATTCCACCCAAAATCTTCCATATGCTTAATCAATCTCTCCTCAGACTCCTCAAAAGTCATATACAAAACTTTCTTCCCATCCAAACAAGCATTTTTCGCCATCTGCAAACAGAAAATAGTTTTACCAGTTCCTGGACCACCAGCCACTAACAACGAAACTCCTTTTGGAATACCATTCTCAAGAAGCCCATCAAATCCAGCAATTCCGGTCTTTATCCACTCATCTTTATTGATCTTTTTTATCTTACCAGAATCTCCAATATGAACGCGCGTTTTTTCTCTTTCCTCAGCAAGACTAGCTATCTTCATAGCAGGACTATCTAACTTCTCGCCTTTAGATTTTTTATCCATTATTTCCCTGCGTTTAGTAACAACCTTAGAAACATTATCATCAGCCCCCCACGAATATCAGCATGAAGCGCCTTAATTTTATTTTGAACAGAACCACGATTACCCTTAACAGCCTTTTTTATTTTATTTTTAACAGCTCCTTTTACCGATGTAATATTCTTTAATATCTTCTTAGCTTTCTTGATCTTCTTAACTACTTTAACCATCTTCTTAGCTTTCTTGATCTTCTTAACTACTTTAACCATCTTCTTAGCTTTCTTGATCTTCTTAACTACTTTAACCATCTTCTTAGCTTTCTTGATCTTCTTAACTACTTTAACCATCTCACTTTCGCCTCTTACGCTTTTTACTACGATTGACCTTTCTTTTCACTGTTTTCTTCTTAACTCTCTTAATATTTCGTTTCACCGGCTTTTTAATCTTCCTGTCATAATCAATTTCAACTATTCCCAGAGTTGAAACAACTTTTCCACCCTCTCTGATCGGAGAAGCATTCACAATAACAGGAATCTGATTACCGTTTTTTGCAACAAACACTGTTTTTATACCAGAAACACTTCCTCCACCCATGACTTTCTTAAAAGCCTTCATACATTCCTTTCTGTGAGAAGAATGAATAATTTTCATCAAATTCAATTTTCCAATACTTTTCTCAGAATATCCTAAAGTTTTTAACCATTTCTTATTAACATCAATGACCTTTCCAAATCTATCACACTGCTGTATCATCACATTTGCATCATCGAAAAGATTTTTATGAGCATTCCGCATTTCATTTGCATTTCCAACATCAGTATGATTTGCTATAAAATACAACGGTTTTCCATTATCATCAAATATTGTACTTATAGAAAGCATCACATCAATAAACTTACCGCTTTTATTTTTATTAGTTATCTCACCTGTCCAAAATCCTATTTTCGGATTAAGAATATCCTTCCACAATTTCTTATACATGTCTTTATTAAATCTTCCAGATTTCAAAACTTTAGGATTCTTCCCTAAAGCTTCTTTTTCTGTATATCCATAAAATTTAGTAAAGCTTTTATTGACTTTCATTATATGAGGCTTCATGTCTTTGTAATCGACCATTACCATCGAATTGCCAGAACTTTCAAACCCTTTCAAAAACACTTTTAATTCTTGTTCATCATTTTTACTATCAGTGACATCTCTAACAGTAGCCTGCAAGAATACAGAATCACCAATATTCACCCTTGTGAGCAATACTGAAGCAAAGAATTCTTTACCATCTACTGTTTTATGCACCCAGTCAAAACTCACAGAACCGTTTTTCATCGCATTCTGTATATTATTCTTAGCCATCACACCAGAAAGTTTTCCATTTGGCTGATACTTAGGAGACACATCCCCTGGTCCCAATGCAGTAAACTCTTTCAAGTCTTTAACACCAAACAGTTCAAATGCAGCTAAATTACCAGAAGTGAATCCCCATGTTGGTGGAGCAAGCGTCATAATAGCATCTCTGGAAGTGTCAAATAGTATTTTATATCTATCTTCTGCAGCATGTTTAGCCTTAAGTAATTCTTCCTTAGTACCAATTCCAATATCCTCTTTAGTTATACCACTTCTAAGAATAGCTAACTTCATACTAGCTAACACTCTATCTAAAGAATTTGTCAAATCACGAACTTCTGAAATACCACTTTTCCCAAGTCGAACATCGAGTTTTCCTCTTGTCACCTCATTAACACGCCGAGTCAACTCACTAATAGGATTTGAGATTTTACGACCAACAAAATATCCAACTATACTAACAAGAACTATCAACAACCCCGCAAATATCAATGAAGATTTTATTAGTTCACCTTTTTGAACACCCAATGCTTCTACTTCATCAATCTCAGCTAATAAACACCAATTCATAACATGTAAAGGGTGATGAGAACCAACAACACTAATATCCATATAATCTAAAAACAACACTGTCGCATCATGATCCAAATGCACAACACTTCCATCATCATGGATTTCATGAACTGTATGTCCATCTTCTGTAGTGTGTTCAAGCATAGATAAACAATTTTTTGAATTCTCTGTATCGACATTAAATTTTAAAAAAGAATCTTCCCCATAACGCAATGGAGTAATTGCATACCCGTCTTTGTTTATTAAATAAACCTCTCCAGTTTCCCCCAACCCAGTTTTATCCCCAACAATATCATTCAACTCATTCATATTTGTTCTCATAACCATTACCCCGACAAAATTTCCAGACTTATCATTCATCGGAATCGACAATGCCATTGAAGGTTCGTGTGAAGTCTCAGAATAATATGCATCTTTAATATAAACACCATGCTTCCCATGTATAAAATATTCATCATTTGATTTATCCACACCTTCATGTGTTTCATCTGTAGACACAACAACAACACCATTCACATCCAACAAGAACACATCATTAAACCCACCACCCAAACTTTTTTCTAATCTAGTTCTTATACGCTGACTAAGTTGTATGTATTCCGGACTACCTTTTTGTAAAGAAAAAAATCCAGTTTCCCCAATACCTGCTGAAGCCACTATAATTGAATTTTTATATCCTGTCAAAAGAGTATCGATATTATGTGCTCTTGACTGTGCAGCTGTCTCTAGATGAGAAAAAACCTGATGCTTCAAAGAATCATCTATTCTCAAATAATTATTATAAGTTAATAGAAAAACTCCAGACATTATTACTACAATAAACGCCAAAGTAATCATTGTATTAATTTTCATTTTTTACCACCTATCCCAAAAATGTTATCTAACCCATGTTTAAACTCACTGACAACTTCTTTTGTAACTATTCCCTGCTTTTTTAATGAATTTATGTAATTATATAGCTTCTCCTTGTCCAATTCACTTCTCATTTTCAGCCCATCAAACTCCTTCTCATACATAGGCCCCAAGGTTTCCTGCAACAATTCTTTTATCTTTTTCTCATTCGCAGTCTGAGAAGAAAACAACAACTTAATTGCTTTAACTTCTTTCACTGGTGTCAATGGCACAGTAAAGTAAAAAGTAGATCCTTTTCCTTTTTCACTCTCAACCCATATCTTCCCGTCCTGAGACTCAACTATTCCCCTACAAATAGCCAACCCAAGTCCAGTACCCTGATGTTCTCTGTAAATTGTCTGCTCCGCTTGATAAAACGGCTCAAACACCCTTACTTGATCTTCTTGTGACATACCAATTCCAGAATCTTTAACACCGAAAACAATCCTCCCCTTTGACAACCCACCACTAATTACAACTGTACTATTAGGATCGGAGAATTTTATTGCATTATTAATTAAATTTCTCAAAACTTGACCAACTCTATTAGGATCAACTTCCATAACAGGCAAATTACCAAATCTTAAATCCAATTTAATATTTTTCTCAGGCATGAAACCCTTCATCTCCTCTTCAAGCCTCTTGATATGTGGAACGAGACTGGTTTTTTCAAATTCAAATTTCAATCTAGCAGCTTCTATTCTAGAAACCTCCAAAAAGTCAACAATAATTTTATCCAACCTAGTTGTATTTCTCAAAACAATATCCATAGATTCTTTTTGTTTTTTATTAAGATTTCCAAAATACCCACCCATCAACATTTCCAATTGAGCTTTCATAGGAGTCATCGGACTTCTAAGCTCATGAGAAGTTATACTTAGAAAACGTGTCTTAGCACTTTCCAACTGCTTCTTCTCTTCATCCATTCCCTTCAAAGCCTTCATGGTTTTATTAAAAGCATTTCCAAGCTCTTCTAGATCATCACCAGTTTTAATATCAAGATTGGAATCGAACTTACCACCCTCAAGATTGCGAGTAGCATCAATTAAATCTCCAATAGCTTTTACAAATTTTCTCATTATAACAGAAATAAAAATTATAACAACTACCATAAATATAGAAAATAAAACAACCATCACAAACTGCGCATTAAAAAGATAAACAAATTTATCTGTAACATCTATAACAGACAAAATAGCTGCACTTTCTCTCCCACCAGCATCAACTATAGAAAAACCACCACATAAGAATGTTCTTTCATCAACATCAATAAATCCTAAAACATTCTCACCATCGTTCACTCTTTCAATATTTTCAGAATTAAAGCATTCTAATAATTTCTCATTTTCAGATGTGGCACTTATGATAACATAATCTTCCAAATCATTCCAATTATTTCTCAGCCCAGAAACTTCTCTAACAGATTCCCAGCTATTTTCATCAAGATATTGTTTCTCACTTACAATTACAAAATCATTATCACTATCTGCTTTCAAAATATCTAAAAACTCATCTATCTCTTGACCCAATTCAATATACCCTATCAACTCCCCATTTTTATAATATGGTTTTACAACTCGCAATGCAAAAGCAGTCTTTCCCAATTCCAACCCAACCCCTACATCCTTAGTTCTCTCAGCTTCCTTGAAAGTAAATCTCGTTACCTGATCATCATACTTGTCCTTATTATGCAATCTAACAAAACACTGACCATCAGGACGTATAAAATAAAAATGAGTGATACTATATTTTTCTTTCAGTCTACCAAACAATGTCTGCCCATATTCATACAACTCTTCTCTATCACCACGAAGATAATGATCCATTAGATTCTCGTCCTGAAGCAAAATCTCAAGAGTCGATAATAACATTTTAGTATCAGCTTCTACAAGATTATCAAAATTCTTTTCTACCTCACCAACAGCATCAGTACCACCACTCACAATAGATTCATTTTGAAAATATATTCCAGTAAAAGAAATAGAAACAACCAGAATCATAACAAGAGAAATCGCAATTATAAATTTATTACGTATTGATCCAAATAAAAATTTCTTTAAGTTAAATTCCTCTCTAATAAAAATAACCTCATTTACTTACTTAACACTAACAACCTTGTCTACAAACATTCCAGATTGCTGTATCAAATCTTGTTGTTCTTTCGCACTCAAAGCATAAAACACAGCTCTGGTATCACTAGCTTTTATTTTATTAATCAAGCTAGAAACAAACTTACCAACTGGAGCCTTTTTTTGATAAATCAATAAATTTGTAAGCGAATCAAAAATAAGATAATCAAATTTATGTCTAAGGAACTTAGAAACTAACAAAGAAATCTCTGTTAGTGATCCAGGAGAACTGCAATAATAACAAGCATTATCCTGCTTAGGAACTTTCATAACTGTAGCAGAAATCGCATCTATAAAAACAATATTCTCCACATCAACTTTATTTTTTTTAAACAATTCTTTAAGTGAGTTTGCGGTTTTATTCAACGTAACATAACACACGCTTTTTTTAGCCAACTTCTTAACTACACCAACAAGTTGTTTATTATAAGCTGTACTAGGCATAAGCAAAAGCACTGTCTGATTACCACTTAATTCTTTAGTAATATCCATTTATTTCACCAATTTCTTTACTTCTTTCAAAAGAGTTTCTATACTAAACGGCTTCTGAATAAATCCTACAATATTTTTAGACTTCATCAATTCCTCTTTCTCAGCTTCACTTGTTCGCACAACACTAATGTATGCAACTTTTTGTTTTATCTTCGGTACTACTTCTCTAACAGGAGTACCGGGCATCATAATATCCATTAGAACCAGAGCAGGATTGGCCTTTTTCAATTTCTTCAGACAATCATCTGCATTCACAGCTGTAACAACCTTATATCCGTTCTTTTCCAAGATGGTCTTCACAGTAGATCTAATATCAGCTTCATCATCTACAATCATTATCAGTTTTGCCATGTTTAACCTACCTCCATTCTACCAAGTTGAACACCCAGTGAACATCAGTTCACGGGATTTAAATCATCTCTTTTTCAAAACATCCTTTATCCCAGATAAAAATGTCTTTTCACCAAACGGCTTCTGAATAAATCCATCAGCTCCAGACAAGTCAACTTCCTTGTAAGGGACAATTGAAACAAACATCACATAAGGCTTTCCTTTTTTATCAGCCTTCATTAATTTCAACAATTCATATCCAGAAAGATGAGGCATCTGAATATCCAAAAGTATTAAATCAAACTTCTGTTTCTTAGAATGCCTAAGTGCAGCCTTCTCACTTGTAGTAGCAATCACGTCATATTTAGCATTTTCAAGAATATTCTTCATATTAGCTAAATCTTCTTTATTGTCATCCACCACAAGTATTTTTTTAACCATTTCACGCACCAATCACTTTCTTAACAGACTTAATCAAATGCTCAGCATTAACAGGCTTCTGAATAAACCCATCAATATCAGTCATGTCGACATCTTTTTTCTTAACAATTGAAATGTAAATCATCTTAGCACTGTGATTGACTTTCTCTCTCAACAATCTCAATAAATCATAACCAGAAAGAGTGGGCATCTTAATATCAATTAAAATCAAAGAAAATCCATCATCAATAAGCGCATCTAGTGCTTTAGCACCGTTCGTAACAGCTACAATACTATATCCAGCATCTTCGAGCGTATGTTTCATAAAATCTAGATCATCATAACTGTCATCTATTACCAAAATACGTTTACTCATAAACATCACCTAATCTACTTTTTATTTTCCCGGTTTATAAATCTCATCGTGCCGTATAATATAAGAGATCCAAACAAAAATACAATATGCTCCAGTAGCTCAGCTAAGCTTTTTATTGGATCGAAAACAAAAAAGTTTAATCAAAAATCCCAGAAAAGGTTCTGAAGTGGATTAGAGCGTTCCCCTCCTAAGGGAAAGGCCGCGTGTTCGAATCACGTCTGGAGCACCATAACACCTTTTTATTGGTGAGAACAAAAAAGCTGTACAAAAAAAAATCATATGTGATTTTTATGAAAGTTATTAAATACAATAGAAAAAATGAACCAGCTATAATTAAACAAGCCGTCAAGATACTAAAACGCGGCGGACTAATCGTGTACCCAACTGACACTATCTACGGAATAGGCTGCGATGCTACTTGCCGTAAAGCAGTCCAAAAAATATACAGAATAAAAAAGCGCTTGCGAAGCAAGCCACTATCTATACTTGTTTCTAGCCTAGGAATGGCACGCAAGTATGTTAATATTTCAAGACGAAGCCAAGCTATACGTAAGCTACCAGGTAAGTACACATTCATACTACCAGCAAAAAGAAAACTTTCTGTATCAAGCAATAATATAGGCATCCGCATCCCAAATCACTGGTGCATCAAGCTTGCCAGAAAATTAGGCAAACCAATAACAACAACCTCAGCAAATATAAGCAAAAGAAAAACCCCTTCCAAAATTCAAGCCATCCAAAAAACATTCGGCTCAAAAATCGACCTATACATAGATGCTGGCACCCTGAACAAAAGCCCATCAAAAGTTTATTCTTTAGAAGAAAAAAGAATTAGATAAAAAACACATTACAAAACTAACAAACTCAACGCCATGACAACCATTCCCAAAAATACCCCAGCAACTGCCAAATGTGCATTTTCTTTTGTATACGCAATAGGAAGAAGCTCATCAAAACTAATGAAAACCATTATACCTGCTACAAACCCAAGCGATAATGATACAAATTCAGTTGTCAAATATGGCATTAAAAACAAAATACACACCAATGCACCAAGTGGCTCTGCCAAACCAGAAGCAAATGAATACCAAAATGCCTTACTTCTACTCTTTGTTGAATAATATATAGGAACAGCAATTGATATCCCCTCAGGTATATTATGTAATGCTATGGCAAATGCCAACGGAATTCCTAAAGAAAGATCACTAAAAGAACTCATAAAAACAGCAATACCTTCTGGAAAATTATGAATAGCTATTCCAATCGCAGTAAAAACACCAGCAGATACGATTCTTTTATGATTTTTTTTAACCTTCATGTGTTCAGCTATATACTCATGTGGAACCAAAAAATCTATAACCATTATAAATAAAACACCTGCAAAAAACACAACATTTCCGAGAAAAAAACCACCAGCTTCTATTGCCTCTGGAAGAAGTTCAACAAATGAAATATAAATCATAATCCCAGCAGAAAGACCAAGTGAAAAACAAAGATAAGACTTTTTGAATTTCTTTATACAAAAAACTAGACAACTCCCAAATGCCGTAGAAATACCTGCCAAAAATGTCAATAGCAACGGAATCCATATCTGTGAAACATCCATTTTTACTATTAAATGTCACACAAATATAAAGAAATTATTATACTCAAATTTCTAGACAACCATAACCTTTAAATACTCTAAACGAATATATATTCATTATAGTATTGTGAATATGTATTCATAATATTCGAGCTACTGTAGTAGCGAGCTATAAGACACAACCATCAACAAATATCAACAAAAAACTAAATAAATTATAGCTAAAAAGTATCATGAGGTGAAAAATATGCCAAATAAAGATGGAACAGGACCACTAGGTCGAGGACCTTTAACAGGAAGAGGAATGGGAAATTGCTGCCCAAGAGAACAACAGGGATTGGAAAGAGGTTTCGGACGTGGAAGAGGCTTTGGTAGAGGACAAGATTTCGGTAGAGGCCGTGGATTCGGAAGAGGTTTCGGACCAGCATTTACAGAAAACTATCCAGAACCAGTAGAATTAACAAAAAAAGAAAAAGCAGAAATTCTAAAAGCTGAACTAAAACAACTAGAAGCTGACCGCAAAGCAGTGGAAAAAGAACTAAAGAGTCTAAAATAACATTTAATGTGTCCCACCATTTGAGTTATTAATACGGTGGGTCATAAATTTATTTAAGAGGTGAAACAATTGCCACGACCGCGTATATGTAGAAGAATATCATTCAAACCAGGAATAACTTACTTTAAACCAGCTGGTATTCCTATGCGAAAATTAAAAGAAATAGTTCTTAGTTATTCTGAATTAGAAGCTGTCAGACTAAAAGACCTAGAAGGATTAGAACAAATAAAAGCAGCTAAGAAAATGGGAATCTCCCAACCAACATTCAATAGATTACTCCGCCTAGCAAGAAAAAAAATATCAACTGCGATTGTAAAAGGTCAGGCTATTCGTGTAGAAGGTGGGAAATACAAAATAATTAAAAAGTGATTTTCATGAATAATATTCACATCACAACTAAAAAAACTTTCAATAATATGAAACAAACATTTCCAATATTAATTGCAATACTACTTCTAATAAGCTTGGTAAATTCACTATTAACAGAAGAGATTGTATCAAAGATTTTTACAGGAACAATGTTAGACCCACTAGTAGGAGCAATCATAGGAAGCATCTCAGCTGGAAACCCACTAACTAGTTATATCATTGGTGGGGAATTTATTAATTACGGAATAAGCATAATAACAATAACTGCTTTCATTCTAACATGGGTAACAGTCGGTCTAGTACAATTTCCAGCAGAAAGTTTAATGTTAGGTAAAAGATTTGCATTCTGGAGAAATGTACTTAGTTTCTTATCAGCAATAATAATAGCGATTTTAATAAATTTTACAATGGGGATCATATGAAAATTAAAAATATAGAAATAGAAAATAATTGGTTGTTTCTTTCAATCATGACTATAATTTATATTATACTGTCAATAACAAATCCTACTATATTCAATACAAGCATGTCATTTTTCACAACAACACTTTATCAAGTTATACCAACATTATTCATAATATTTTCTTTAATATTCGTATTTAATTTGATATTGGATACAAAAAATATAGTAAAATGGTTGGGACATTTAAATAAAAAAAGAGGCTGGGCAATATCAATATTTGCTGGGATACTATCACATGGACCAATCTATATGTGGTATCCACTATTGTCAGACTTAAAAGAAAAGGGAATGAGATCAGGATTAATAGCGACATTTCTATATAACAGAGCTATCAAAATACCACTACTGCCAATAATGATATATTACTTTAGTTTAAAATTCACAATACTATTAACATTCTTTATGATTTTATTTTCAATAATCAATGGAATATTAATCGACAAAATAGTAGGTGATATAAAATGATAATAGCTGTAGCTTCAGAAGGAAAAG
>Ga0233431_1003027_pt1 | contig 21438 bp, 30 predicted proteins | sample SI_118_April2016_FD_179867 | JGI IMG/M metagenome (GOLD analysis project Ga0233431, IMG submission 179867) | Seawater microbial communities from Saanich Inlet, British Columbia, Canada - SI_118_April2016_200_MG | ecosystem: Environmental > Aquatic > Marine > Inlet | place: Canada: British... | reverse complement strand
TGTTGTTGACAAAAAGTTAACTAATAAGGTTCTTCTGTTTAATAGTAATCGTACTGCTGGTGAGATCATCTTTCGAGATCGTCTTGCTAAGGTTGCTGAGATGAACAAGAATGTTGATGTTGTTACTGTGCTGACTCGTGAGAATACATGTACTGGGAATGATGTGTGTGGTAGGATTAATGTTGAGCTTTTGAAAAAGTATGTTCCCGATGTATCTAACAAAGAATGGTATGTTTGTGGTCCTACAAGTCTTGTAAGAGGTTTGAGGGATATCATACTTGAATTAGGTGTGACGCCAAATTATATTCATTATGAGGTTTGGCAATTGCCTGGTAAGTCTGATCTGGAGGTTGAAAAATGACTGAGTTGAAAGAAGTGTATAAGTGTAGCGTGTGTGGTAATATAATTGAGATTTTGCATTCAGGTTCTGGTGAATTGGTTTGCTGCGGTCAGCTAATGAATTTATTGGAAGAGAATACAGAAGATGCTGCTCAAGAAAAGCATGTGCCTGTTATTGAGAAAACTGAGACGGGTTATAAGGTTAAAGTGGGTTCTGTTACTCATCCTATGGAGGAGACACATTTTATTGAGTGGATTGAGTTGATAGCTGATGGTATTGTTTATAGAAAACATCTTAAACCTGGTGATGTGCCTGAAGCTGAATTTTGTATAGGGGCTGCGGAGCATGTAGTTGCTAGAGAATTCTGTAATCTACACGGCCATTGGAAAGCTGATAACTAATCTACAACATTTTTTATTTTTTTATTTTTGAAACTAGATATGTTCTGTATGGTTGTATCTAGTATTCTTTCTAATGCTTCTTTGCTGTAAAATGCAATATGGGGTGTAAAGACAACATTATCTTTGCTTAGCAGAATGTGATCTTTTACTAATTCTCCCATTGCCTTAGTTTTGTGATTTTCATGCAAGAGTTGTTTCTCTTCTTTGATTAACTTTTCACCTTCTAATACGTCTAGTCCTGCGCCGGCTAATGTCTTTTTATCTAAGGCTTCAATTAGGGCATTTGTGTCAATCACTCCTCCTCTTGCTGTGTTGATGAGAATAGAACCTTTTTTCATTAAACTAAATGTTTTTTTGTTCATTAAGTGATGTGTGTGTTTATTGTATGGTACATGTAATGTGACAATATCTGATTTCTTTAATAGATCTTCAAAATCTGAGTATTCAAAATCTAAGACTTCACTTAAGAAATTATTCTTGTTTATATCGTAAACTAAAACTTCCATTCCGAAGCCTTTAGCCATTCTAGCAACATGCATACCAATATGGCCTCCGCCTACTACTCCTAGTGTCTTGCCTTTTAGATCAAAACCTATCAATCCATCTATTGTAAAATCATTTCTTAGTGTTCTAACATAGGATTTGTGGATGTTTCTGGATATTGAGAGTACCAATGCGAAGGTGTGTTCTGCAACTGTGTTCTCTCCGTAAAATGGAACGTTGCAAACTGTGATCTTTTTCTTTTTGCATTCTTTTAAGTCGATGTGGTCAAAGCCAGTTGATCTTGTCGCTACAAGTTTAAGCTTAGGGAGTTTTGAGATTATTTTTCTATCAACTTGCGAGTATATGAATACAGAAATTGCATCAAAATTTTTTAGTTTTTTTATGTTGTCTTCAGATATCGGTGTTGAGAAGAATTCCAGCGTGTGACCTTTTAGTTTTCTTCTCATGTGGGCTTTTTCCCAGTTCTTGATTTCAAATATTGCAATCTTCATCTCAGTTCTCCTTAATTTTTTCAATAAACTCTTGTGTCTTGTTTATGTGTTGTTCTTTGCTGACATCTTTTGTGAATAGAAACATGGTGGCTATTGGCTTCTTTTTAGTTAGTTCTCCTATGTCTTTGAATGTTTTTTCGTGACCTGAACCGCCTTCAGTACAAAAGAATGCTACTTTCTTGAATTTATTCTTGTTTTGGTTGATGTATGTTCTTATTGCTGGAGCCATGGTGAATGCCCAAACAGGGGTTCCGATGATTATACAATCGTATTTTGATGGATCTTTATCTGAAATGGATATTTCGGTTTCTTTCTTTCTCATGGCGTCTCTGCCTGCTTTTAGGTAACCTATTGCGCCAGATCTGTTTTTTAGATCAATTATTTCTTCTATGTCGCAGTTTATGTTTTCAGAAATGGTTTGTGCTACTTTTTCTGTTATTTTAGTTCTTGAGTAATATACAACTAAAGTTTTCATATTGGTTTAATTGAATCTGCGTCTTATAATTGTTTCTCTTTTTTTGGTTATATTTATATATTTCACGTCGTTAATGTAATGAATGAAAAAAAGTGTACCTAAATCTCTCAGAAATTGGTTCTTTGTACACTTTATAGCAGATATGTTGTTTGCTATTCCATTGATATTCTTTCCTGACTGGTTTCTGTCTTTAATGGGATTTAGTGTGATTGATCCTATTATGTCGGGGATAGTTGGGGCTGCTTTAGTAGGTATTGGTGGGACATCATTTCTAGTATATAACAAGGGGGTTGAGACGTTTGATGCTTTAGTTACTCTGAAGATTGTTTGGTCTTGGGCGGCTATATTGGTTCTGCTTTACTATGTAGTTACTGGAGGGCCTTGGTCGTTACTATTCATTTTGTTGGTATTTGTTGTATTTTCTATTGTGTGGATGTATTATAAACGGAGGCTTTTGAATGCCAAAAAGTAAATTAGATTATTTTGCTGAACATTCGTTACCTCCTTTATTGATCTTATTGCTTTTAGTAGCTGTACTTGATCTAACTATGGGGTTGGGTACTTATGCTATTCTTGTAGATTTCTTGGATTTGCTTGTTATGACTATATTTGGTATTGATTTGTATTTTAGATGGTTAGAGATTAGAGTGGCTAAGAAATTCTTTAAGAGATATTTATTTGATTTTATTGCATTTATTCCGTTTCACTTTATTTTTTATGGTGTGCCTGGTATGTCTTTGATAAGAGGTCTTAGAATATTGCGGTGGTTATGGGAATTTTCTCGTTATGGTCGCGTTTTTAGATATGGTAAAATATTTTTTAAAACGGAATCTGATGTTCTTAAGAAAAAGCGTTAGATTGTAATTATCTTTCCGAATGGTCCTGGATTTATGACTTTTGTTCCTTTTATGTTGTCTTCGGTACCAAATGTATCATGAATGTGTCCACTAATTCCAATGATTACTTTTGTTCTTTCTAAGAATTTTCTAATACTTTTGCATCCGCAGTGATGACCTGTTATGTTATCTAGATTAGTCTTGTGTGGAGGTCCGTGAGTTATTAGTACTATTTTCTTTTTTTTGTCAAGTTTCTCATATTTTTTTGTAAATTTTTCAAAATCTTTGTTTGTTAATGCGAATCCTCCACCTCCGTATCCCAAAAAGAGATATTCTCCAATCTCGAATTTGTTTCTGTGTAGAAATAATATGTTGTCAAGATCTTTAACTTGTTTTCTTACTATTGACGCTTCTTCATGGTTTCCATGGATGATGAGTAGTGGTTTTCCAATGTTGTTTAATTCAAAAAGAATATCTTCAATATCATTTTCAAATGTGGTGAAGTCACCTGCACAGATGATGATGTCTGCTTTTTTGGCTTTTTTCTTGATTTCTTTGATTGCTGACCAATCTCCATGAGTGTCTGCAAAGGCTAATATCTTCATGTTTAGGCTTTTTGATCTATAATTTATAAATATATCTCTTGTGAGAACCCTTAAATATGAGTTTTTAGCGTGCTTGGGGGATGTTAAACTTACCTAACATGTTATGGGGCTGGGACCTTGGTTATGTGCAAGCGAAAGTTAGAGAAATCTCTGCTGATTTGAGAAAGATGGGGAAGTGTGTGCATGATGGTTCTTCATCTGGTACGGTTAAAGGTCGTCGTAATGATACTCTTTCTGATGAAGCGTTTAAGTCTATGTTTGGATATGTTGTTTTGAATTCTCCTTGGCAAGAGTTGTTTGAATATGATGAACCTGTTTATGGTCTTGAAGCTTGTGAGGATGAAGTTGATGATTCCGAGACCGAAGTAACTTTCTTTAATCCTTTTTCTGCTTCAACTTCTACTGGTTTGGTTAGTTATGAACCTTGTATAGAAGTTGTTGGTTTGGAGATTTTGGAAAATCAAGGTGCTAGTCTAGCTTCTGATTTAGAACATAGGGTTTCTGATCTTCGATCTCATATTGGTGGTAGACATACTGCAGTTTATGTGGAGATGGTGCCTGATTATACTTCTCTTCGTATGAGGGCCGCGGTTTTTCCATTCAAAGATCAATATGTTTTTTTAGGTCTGATAGATGATGGTGATGTTAGTTTTTTTGGTGGTGCGAAGATTTCAGATTATAAAATGGGTTGTGTAGATGAGTTGGAAAGATTTGTTTTTGCTCATGGTTTTTCTTATTTAGCTGGTTGTACAAATATAAAACATATACTAGATACTTATCGTGAGCACCTTCTATGAGAATTAGTGTGTGCAATTAATACCTAGGCGATCTGTTATTTGGGCACATAAACTATCTAAGCTTGATTGTCCTGTGTATGCTTGTTTGAGATCATCGTGAGAAAGTGTTGTGGCATCATTTGTGTTTAACATTCTTAGATCTAATGTTTTTTTTCTTTCAAAGTATATTGCTCTAGCGTCCGGGTTGTATCTTCCTATTGCATGTATGAAGTCATGTTCTGATAACAAATAAATTCCGTGTCTAACATGTTCGTCATCGCATGTTTTTCTTCTAATTATTCCTGGGACGATGAGTGAAAATGTATTATTTTCTTGGTAGAGCATACCTGCTCTTTGCAAATAATTGGGGAAGGTTTGTGTTAGGAATACATCTACTCTTGCGTCTGCTTCTAACGTGGCTTCTCTTGAATCTATACCTATTCCTCTGATCACTGTGTGTATCAGTAGATCTTTGTAGTCTAATACTAACCGGGATGCTAATTTGTCGCTTCTGTCCCCTATTGCCATTTTATTTTCCTCATTTCTGAACTGTCTTTCATTAATAATAGTACTCTTGACTCTTCTTGTTCATCAATGATTTTGTAATCTGATATTTCGCAAAGTTTTTCTGCGAATGCTTTTACTTCGGGATGTCTCGGCATTTTATCAATGCTCAATCTGTTCTGACTTGCTCCTACGAACATGTATGCTTTTACTTCTATGAAATGCGGGTTTGCTTTTTCGAATAGCTTAACATAACTTTCTGGTTCAATATCATTCATTCCGTTGATAATTGTTAGTCTCAGAGCGGTTCTTGTTTTGTCTTTTACTTTGTTTAGAATTTCTAATGATCTATTTAGTCTTTGCCAACTATCCTCATTTGTTGGGTTGCATATTTGTTTATGCAGTGTTTCATTAGGCGCATCTAGTGATATGTAAATTTGTGTTGGTAGTTCAAGTTTTTCTAATACATCTGGTAATTGACCATTGCTAACAACGAATGTTGAGTGGCCTTGATCTTTTAGTATTTTAATGAACTCGCTTAGTTTTGGATAGTATAATGTTTCTCCAGTTAATGAAATTGCAAATTGTGTTGGGTTCTGTGCTTCTTCTAGTTTCTTTTTGTTGGCTTTTTCGTTTCCACCAAATCCTGTGAGTAGTTTTCTTTGTGCGGTTATGCAATTTTCTGCAAGTTGTTTTGGATTATCTAAAGTGTCAAACGGTATTGCTAATTTATTTCTCCAACAGTATACGCAATCTTGATCACAATAGTTTACTGTTAATGATAGTTGACAGCATCTATGTGATTCAATTCCATAGAATTTTTGTTTGTAGCATACACCTTCGTTTCTAATTGATTTCTTAGTCCAAGTACAGATTTTAACTGCACTATGTTCTCCTATGAACTCGTATTGCTGGTTTTCTAACAGCTTTTTGTATTCTGAAGGTATACTCATTTCTTCTTATTTTCAGAGGTCTTTTAAAAGCTTTTTCCCAGGCGAAGCTTTATAAAGGGGTGCTGAAATCTTCCAGTTCCTTAAAATAAGGAGGGAAAATAGAAAATGATTGATAGAATGTATAGTGGAATGAGTGATGTGTATAATGCTGCAAGAACTGCTCTTGTATTGACTGCGGCTGTGGCTATGCTGGTGGCGTGTTCTCCATCGGATGCTTCTGATTTGGAGGGTAGGTTGCCTAAAGCTACAGTGACTTTGGGAGAGCCGACAATTCTAAGTGCAAGACTGGACTCAGAAGGAAATCTTATGGAAATAGATGGAGATGGTTATGTTAATTGTGTGGTGGCTCCTGATGTTTATGCAAATCAGCATCTTAGCTCTGCTGCTGGATGTGAAGGTTTTGGATCGCCTAATGATTTTTGTCTTAATGACTCTGGATCTCTTTAGATCCTATTTTTATTTTTCTTGTTAAATAGATAATTTATTAAACAAATTGTTGATTTGATTGTGTTATGAATCTTACTGAAACATTTGATAGATTAGAGAAAAGTTCTTTGTATGAAGATTGGCAGAAGGATCATTCTGATTTTAAGCTTACTAGCGCATTTTACATGTCTGGAACTAAAGATGACTTCTGGCAGATAGGCTTTGCTAATGAAGAATGTAGCAAGATGTTTGTTTTTGAGATGAGGTCTGAGATTGTAATGCAAGAACATGGTGAGATGCTGAAAACTCCCGATTCTAAGATTGGATTTCTAGATCTGAGTGCGGCCAAAGTTGATTTAATCAATATACTTGATTCTGTTGAAGAGTTGCGTAAGAAAGAATACTCGACTATGTTGCCTATGAAAAAAATGATTATTCTTCAAAATGTTAACGACGAGTTTTCATGGAACATCACTCTTGTATGTGAATCTTTTAAGACGATAAACTTCAATATTGATCCAGTTAGTGGTGAGATTAGGTCCCACAGAATTGTCTCGATTGTTGAGGGAATGTAGGGAGTACTGTTGAGTGATCTCTTCCAGTAAACATATATCTCTGAGTCTATATTTCTAAGCTCAACATTATTTATATAGTATCTATGTTTACCTTTAGTTATTAAGGTGAGGCAAGTCAGCTTCTGATTTTTAACGCATTTTTTTGGGAAAAATTGGTTTGAGCTAGCTTTGCTTATGTTAAAGAAGAGGTGGACGTTGTGAAGAGTGTGAGTTTTGAAACCATAAAGAAGACGAAGAATTTAGATGAGTTCTTTAACGTATATGAGGAAGAAGAGGAAGAGGAACAGTAGTTCTCTTCGTTTTTGCTTTTTCTGTAATTCTTTCGTTTTTTTCTGTTCTGTTCTATGATTTTATGATATTCTCGAAGTTTGTTCGTTTTTTCTGAAGTTTCTTTGGATCTTGTTGAGTAAGGCATATAATGTTTAATTTTGTTCTAGATCTGATGTTATCGAAGGAGGAATTGTATATTGTTGGCAGATTCAGGGAGAACTCAAGATTAAAAGCGAATAGCTTGACGGGTTTTGTGGGTCGTTCTCCTGCTACCGTTGGTAAAATGGTTTCTACTTTGGGCTCTGTTATGAGGAGATTTTATTCTGTGTTGGATTTTTCTCGTTTAGGTTATTCTGTTAGGGCGTTAGTTTTTCTAAAGCCTAGAGTCAATGCTCGTGATGAATTATCATCTCATTTATTGTCTAGCATGAACGTTAACTGTTTGCAAAGAACAACTTCTGGTTTTTTTATTGAAGGATTATTCAGAAATGTTGCCGATTCTCATGATTTTCTTGAAACTTTAAATTGTTACTGTAGCAAAGTTGAGATCTATTACCAAGTTGATGAACTGAAAAGCCATGGTTTTTTCTGTGATTTGAGTGAGGAAGATCTTGATAACATTTCTGAAAACTCGTAGATTGTTTAATTGTTGTCTTTTTTTTGTATTATTTTCGTTTTCTTTGCGTATCTTTCGTCTTTGCTGATATTTTTTCCTGTTTTCTTTGCAATACGCATATTTAACTTTGTTTCTTCTTTTTCTTTATGGTTGAGACTGAGATTAAGGTGGATGATTTAAGGTTGGAGAGAATATTATCTAATTTGGAGGGTGCATTACCATCTAAACATTCCGATTCTGTTTATGCGAGTTTAGTTGAAAAAGTAAGGTCTAGTTCTGTTTCTCGAGGTGCATCGAGTTCTCTGTTACATTATTCTGCTCTTCAAACAGATGTAGAAGAATTGGTTAGGATTGAAGATCAAATTGAAAAGGTGGTAAATTCTCAGAGAAGTTGGTACTCGAAAGCAGGATATTATTTGCGTTCTTGGATCTTTAAATTAATGGGCAAGCCTGCTTATACTGTCGAACAATTATTTGATGTTCAGTTAGATCATATTGGTAAGATTAATACTTCTTTGAGGAAAATAAATGTTTCTGCACGAGATGAATTGGTTGGTTTAGAGGGTTATTCTGTTGAAGTTATGGATAATTATGAGCAACTTGCAGGGCGTCGTGGTGAGTTGAAGGCTGGAATGCGTGAAACTTTGGATGATCTTGCGGTGGTTGAGAGGGCGTTAACTGATGCTTCTGGTGAAGATCGTTTTCAATATGTTAAAGCCAGAGCGACTATTCGTAGGCGCGTTTTGGAATATAAGCACGATTATGAAATGGGTAATGAGGCGATAGTAGATTTGGAAAGAGAGAGCAAATTCTTGGATGTTATTGAAACAACAACCAGGTTATCATTACATATGTGTGAATCGTTATATGAAAAAACTGAGAGATTAAGTAGACATGTTAAGCATACTAAACGCATTTATGAACAGTTAAATCGTCAACAAAGTACTGCTGCGTCACTCTTTGAGGCTTTAGATACTTTGGGTAGATACACAGTTCAAATTCACACTATTTTGGGGAAAGGGGTTGAACGGTTGAGTGCTACTACTCAAAATTTTAATCTAGGAGATTTCTATTGCGGTAGGGCTGAACAGTTTTCTGATGTTAATGCGGATGTGTTTTCAAATGAATCTGAGGTGAATCATCGACTGGATGAAGAGGTTGAAGGCATATTGGCTGGTGAGCAAAATTAGGAGGTTTAAAATGGAAGAAAAAGTGTATTATTGTATTGATTGCAATAGAAGAATAAAACAAAAAGGACGATGTTTGGTGTGTAATAGGACTGCTAAGCGTAGAAGAGAAGCTCAGGATAAAAAATATCCTTGAATTTATTCTTTAGGGTCGACAGTAAACAGAACGTTGTCTCCGTCTACGTCAAATATTCCCAGTCTTGCGCCTGCGTCAAGCCAGCCGTGGGCGTAATTTAAGGCTGCAAAGGCAAGTACTTTGTCACCTTTCTCTTGGAAATGTTTGGCGTCTTGATAGTATCTGGTAGCCATGTCAAGAAAATCTTCACCTGCTTCTTTGAAGTTTACTTCTCCTTTCTCTACAATCTTAACTTTTTTTAGAGCTTTGCCTGTAACTTCAAAATATTTATCCAGTTTTTCTTGTGTGACTTCGTTCATTTTAAGAAAATAAAATTAAATAAAAAAGAAAAAGTTAAGCTTCTTCTTTTACGCTAGACATTGGAAGAGTTCTAGCTATGATTAGAGGCAAAACACCTTTACCCATCTCGATCTTTGCGATCTCTAATGGGTTATAATGGATGTTCTCTAAATCTTTTTTACTAAGCTTAACTAGCATTGGAGCTCCCATTGATAATTGTAGAGCTCGACTACCAAGTACTCTTGCTTTTTCATATTTGGTGAGTCTATCTTTTGTAGTTACTTCTTCAAATACTTTCACTTGGCTTTACCCCCTAGCTTGCTTCGTAGTTCCTTAGCTTTTACTAAAGCAAGGTCTGTCATCTTGTCAACATCTTCCACTGTTAGTGTTGCATCTCCGCCTTTTTGAAGTGCGCAGATTATACCATCAGAGAGCGATGCGATTGTTAATCTTGCATCTGCTGATTTCTCTTCCTCGTTGATAGGGTCAACAATCAACTCATTTCCAATTCTCCATACAGTGACTGGAATAGGTCTTTTCTTGATTGGAAGAGAGTTTTTAGTCTTCTCTTTGTAGTTAACAGTTCCATCCTTCTCGACTTTTGGGAACTTTGCGTCCATGATAGCTGCGATTGCTGCTAATCCTGCTGCATCAAATAAGTTTCCTTCATCGTTGATAGGGCAGATGTCTACGCTAACTATCCAAATCTTTTCACCTTTTTCAATGCAAAGAGCTTTGTTGTCAATAGCGCCTGCTTCTCTTATACCTCTGTCAACAACTCTTGCTAATTCAATAGAGTCAATTGATGGTGGTCCTGATTCAAATTCTGGACTTGCTAATGGATATAGTTCTACACCAACCATTAGTGTACCTTCGTCAGGTCTATCTGAGTACGGGGTGCCAATGTTTAATTTTACACCGGCAAGAACTTCAGTTCCGCCAATCTTTACTCTTGCAGAACCTTCTGCATTTTTGGAAATTCCATATTCAACACTGACTTCTCTAAATTCGTCTAGTTTTCTGCCGTCAAGCCTAAGACCTTTTTTTAGATATTCAGTAATGTGTTTTCTTGATTCACTCATCATCATCACCGCCTGCAGGGTATTTCTCTTTCAATGCGTTTTTCTGGACCTCGTAAATCTCATTCATAGATTCTTTTACAAGTTTTAATGCTTCCATTAAGTCCTTCTTTGAGATCTCCCCATCCATTTGAAGTAGAGTTAGTTCTCCTGTGCTAGGAATCATAGCAACTGGTATGTCGGAAACTGGTCCGTCTGAGTATGCTTCTTCTGCATAATCTAAGTCAACAACAACTTTGTCGCCAACTTGTCCAGTTGATACTGCACAGATTAAGTCTTTCATTGGAACTCCTGCATCTGCCAGAGCGATTGAAGCTGCACATATACCTGCACATCTGCTTCCTGCATCTGTTTCTGGTAAGCAGATAAATACATCAACCACTGCATTAGGATAATCTTGTAGATCTAAAACTGGATCTAATGCTTTTTGTGTGACCATTGAGATTTCCTTAGCTCTTCTGTTAGGGCCAGGTCTTACTCTATCTCCCATTCCTGAGAATGGCATCATAACGTAGTCACATCTTAGAAGTCCTCTTGTAGGAATTTGTTTGTTTCTAGGATGTAATTCTCTTGGTCCGTAAACTGCTGCGTATGCTGCAGTGTTACCAATCTTGAAGTAAGCAGAACCGTCTGCTCTTGCTATCACTCCTGCTTTTGCAGTGATTGGCCTAAGTTCAGTGAAACTTTTTCTTCCGTCTACTCTTTTAGTGTAACTCATTGTTGTTCACCTTCGGGTTCACTTTTTTCTTCTGCCTTTGTTTCAAGTTTCTTTCCTGTTTTTTCTTCAAGAAATACTTTTATTGCGTCAGTTAAGCCGCTTACATGGGATTCTTTTTCTACTTTCTTTATGGTTTCTATTGCTAGAATTTCCATTTCAGGTTCTCCTGAAACCCATACAACTCCGTTTTGACCTACTAAGATTCTACAGCCAGTTGCATTTTTCACCATGCTAACCATACTGCCTTGTTTCCCAATAATTCTTGGAACTTTGTGGCTGTTTACTCTTATGAATCTGCCGTTGTCTAACTTTCTTAAGCCAGGACCTTTCATTGTAACGTCGATTAATCTCTGAGATGTGACGTTTACAACTTTACACATAATATAATCTCCAATCTTGTGGTACTTAGTTAAGTTAGCACCCTTCATGATAAACTCGTTAGTGCCGTCTTTCATAGAAAGCATTGCTGAGTATGGAGTGAATGTGTTTACTCTCCATCCTGACATTAGTACGTCAAACACTTTACAAATGATAACGTCGTTTCTTCTTGGAGAATATACTCCAGATAATGGAATTATTTTGATAACTTTCCCATCAATTCTTGCTAGGCCTAATTTTCCTGCCCTTATTGTGTTGTCTAGTCGGTAAGTTCCGTGTGAGGGTAAGTAATCCATACCTTCTGCCAGAACTTCTCCCGGTACAACAACATCTTTGTCATTTATTGTTAATCCGCTCATTCTTGCTTCACCTTTCAATTATCTTAGATTCGACTCCGCCTTTTGTTGCGCCGTTTAGTTCGTCTAGGAATTCGCTTACTAATCCTGCGGGAAGTTCTACGTCTCCAGTCCAGGATCCATCGTTAAGCCAAGCTTCGTTTGTTGGCTTACCATATTTTGTCACGTTGTTGTAAGCTTTTCCTGCGAATTGCGCCGGAATTCTAATCTGAATTTTTCTTTGTTCGAATTTAATTGGTAATATTGGTCGAAGTTTGCTTACTACGTCTTCAAGTTGATCTTCGACTGTTTTAAATTCGTTTAGTTTGATCTTTGCTTCATCCATTGCGTTCTGAATTCTTACAGGAGGGTGTGGAAGATTTGTTTTAGGATCAATTGCATTTCTTGCAATTAGTGCCACCAACTGTTTCATCTTATCTTCTCTAACTTTATTCCTGTATTCGGAAGTTAACTGAATTTCACCTTCTTTGATGATTGACTCTGCAACTTTGACTGCGTCATCAGTTCCAAATAGTTCTTGAACTTTTGTTTCTGGTGCGTGTAGTCCTCTGTTAGCGTCGCTCATGATTTTTTCACCCATAAGGATGTCTTTCATGTCTATGTCTTTGCCTTCTTTGAATGCTATTGCTTTGTCTGCATCAATGATTATTTCGAAAGTGTCTCCACCTTTCTTTAATCTTGCAATGTTAAATGAAACTCTTTCTTTGTCGTATGTTTGAGTTCCAAGCCTTGACATTTTCATTTACCTCTTATTTTGTTTTGAATACGTTCTCGATCTCAGCTTTAGTGTATTTTGTAAACTTTTTGTCTTCTGTGTTTACATATGCTGCATCGATTCTTTTGATGTCGAACTCTCCATCTAGAACTTTCTTTAAACTTTTCATGCATAGTTTAAGTCCTTCTGCAAGAGTCATCTTTTCTTTGTAGTCTTTGATTAGTATTTCTTCAATCTCTTCATCGTTTTCTCCAATAACTGCTGCCTTGTATTGGAAGTAGATTCCTGTTGGGTCTGTAACGTATAGTTTTGGACCTGTGATATCTACACCACCTGCAATTACTGAAACACCGAACGGTCTTAGTCCGCCACTTTGTGTGCAAATTTGTTTTAGTGCACAAATGCTTCTTACGATGGATAATGTGTCGACTGGACTATCGTATGATACTTTATGTTGCTGTGCTTTGACTTGTCCGTGTTCAATAAGAACTCTTGCGTCAGAAATAATACCTGATGCTGTAGCTCCGATGTGAGAGTCAATCTCCCAAATTTTTTCAACAGACTCTGCTACAACTAATTTGTCTACTATTCTTCTGTCCGAAACTAATAGTACTCCGTCTTTACACACAAGACCTATTGCTGTACTGCCTTGTTTAACAGTTTTTTTAGCATACTCTACTTGAAGTAGTCTTCCGTCAGGACTGAACATTGTGATTGCCCTGTCGTATCCCATCATTTGATGTTGCATTGGTTGCATATCTTTTCACCTCATGTTAAAAGTTTATTCTGATTTACTTGTCATAAATTTATCGCAGGCTTTTTTGAGTATTCCGCTCACACCTACGCTTTTGATTATTACGTTTTGTTTGTCTATGTTTCTTATTAGAGATAGAGCCATTTTTAGTTTGTCTACGTGTTTGTTATTTACGCGAATTACTGTTCTTTGGAGCTTAGGATTCCATTTTTCTCCAAGTATAACGATTCCTGCCTCAGCAACCCCAAATTCCCCCAGGTATTTCAGTGCTCCGCCCCATATGGCGTCTGAAACTGCTTTAAAGTCGTTCATTTGGCTATCGGACACTACTTCTAGCACCAAATAGCGCTTCTTTTCCCTTAAACTTGGTGAAAGGCCTTTAATTGAACTCATTTGCCTTTTCTGCCTCATTACGACTCTTATTAGTCGAGAAAGCTTGAAATTCTCCTGTTCTTAGCTTCTCTCTTCTCTGGTTTGTTAATTAGTGTGATTTATAAATATGTTGTTTTTAGAATTCTTTCTTTCTGGGGGTTGTGGCTGGTGAATTTGGCCTTAGAATGCTTTCAAATAATGCTCTGCTGTGGATACAATCTTTACTGTTGTTTTCTTACCCATATTCATTGGGGTGTTGACGATAACTTGTTTGTAATTGTCGTTTCTTCCAATCATTGTGTTGTCTTTGCCCATTTCGTCAATAATTATTGTAACTTCTTTGTTTACGTAGTTCTTGTTTGCTTCTTTGTTGATATCGGTGAACAGTTTCTTAATTTTCTTAGAACGTTCCATTACAATTTGACTAGTTATTGGTTTAAGGTTTGCTGCATCGGTTTTTGGTCTTGGCCAATATCTTGATAAATTCATAACATTAGGTTTGGTTTCTTGAATTAGTTTTAGTGAGAGTTCAAAGTCATCATCAGTTTCTGTTGGATAGCCAACAATAATGTCTGTCGCAATTGTTATATCGGGTATTTCTTTTTTGATTGTGTTAATTATCTCATAGTAATCTTCTCGGGTGTATTTTCGTCTCATATGTTTTAGCACATCATTTGATCCTGATTGGATTGGAATGTGTAGAAATTTAAACATGTTTTTGTGTTTTAGAATTTTGATTATTTCTGTAAGATGTTCTTTAATGTAGTTTGGATTGCACATGCCCATTCTTATTCTGAAGTCTTCTTTTATCTTGGTTATTTCCTTTAATAGATCGACTATGTTGGTGTTTATGTCTTTTCCATATGTTCCTGTGTCTTGTGCGGTGATCCAGATCTCTTTTACGCCGTCTTTTAGTGCATCTTTTATTTGTGTGATGATCTTTTCTGTGTTGTAGGAGAATAAATCACCTCTGGCTTGTTTTGTTTTACAGTAACTGCAGTTACCTAAACACCCTTCGCAAATGGGGATTATTTCAATTATTGGGTTCTTTCTTATTTTAGGAAGATTGAGTCTTTGATTTTTTTCATCTTTAATATCTTGAAATACATGACCGCTTAAGGTTTCAACAACCGCTTCTAGTATTTTGTTTAGTTGTTTAGTTCCGATAACTGAAATATTCTTTAATTCGTTATTTAGAAGTTCATGATCTGCTTGCGGTATGCATCCTGCGACTACTACTTTTTTATTTTCTTCTTCTGCTTTTTTTAATGCTCTAAAGAATTTTGTTTCTGAGTTTTGTTTGACAGTGCAAGTGTTAATTATTGTTAAAGTGCATTCCTCTAGGTTATTTGCAATTTCAAACCCTGCGTCTTTTAGAAGTCCTGCCATTAATTCTGAGTCTGAGTTGTTCAAGGCGCAACCGTATGTTTGAATGAATATTTTAGTCATTTTTTCTTGTTTTTATATAGGATTAATAAATATTTAGTGCCTTTTGTTTATAAACAAAAGATTTATAAACGAATACTAATATACACATTCGTATAGTGATATATAGTATAGAGGTGAGCAGAAATGGATGAAGATAGTCTCAATTTAGGTGGAGATATTCAATTAGTTGGCTTTAAACAAGTCGATAGGGCTTCTATGGTTATTGTTAAAAAAATGGTTGGAAACTATGTTAAGAAATTTGGTGACCTTTGTGAAAAATTTGAAGGCGTTAAATTAACTTTGAAGATTGTACATCCGACTGAAAAGTCTGAGAAGTATGAAATTCATACTATTTTGATGAACAGCGGTAGTCCTGTTGTTTCGGAGTTCACTGATCGAAATCTCTTTGTAACTTTAGATAAAGTTCTAGGGAAAGTTGAAAGTTTATTGCAAAAATGATTAATTTGTACCTTAAGGATTGTGGAGTTAATTTTAAAGACAGAACTCTTTTGTCTAAACTTAAGTCTCTAAACTTTGAGGTTCCTTCTTTTGCTTCTTACAGTCCAGACTTTGCGCGGATTGATTCTATTACCAGAAAGTTGAGAAAATATAAACGGATGATTGTGATTGGACGCGGTGGATCAATAACTGGGTTCAAGGCAATGTATACTGCATTAGGTGTTGAGAGTAGTAAAGATGTTTATCAGATTGATACTTTGGATCCTGATTTGTTGGAGATTGTGAAAGAGAATACTAGTACTAAAGATACTGTTGTTGTTGTGGTGAGTAAATCTGGAAATACTGTTGATGCTTTGGAGAATATGTTTTTCTTTGAAGGTTATGATGTTTTGGCGATTACTGAGAATAATAATGGTGCATTGAAACAAATTGTTGATAAAAGAGATTTACTTTGGTTAGAACATCCGCCTATTGGTGGTAGATTTTCTTCAGGGACTGAATGTGCGTTAGGGCCGTTAGCTTTTTGTTATTCTGATTATAAAAAAGTCTTTACTGGTATGAAAAGTATGTTTAAGAAATGTGATCCTTCTGTTGGAATTAAGAAGAACCCTGCTTTGCAGTTGGCTGCGTTTTTTTATTTAGTTGAGCGTAAAGGATATTCAAATGTTTTTATGCCGATCTATTCTCCTTTTTTATCTGGATTTTTAGAATTGTTTATGCAGTTAATACATGAAAGTTCTGGTAAGAATGGTAAAGGTTTGGTTTTATTTGGTGCTGAAGCACCGGAGAGTCAACATCATACTAATCAACGATTGTTTGGTGGTAAGAAAAATGTGTGTGCGTGTTTTTTGAGGGAAAAGAGTGCCCATAGTGGTGCTAAAATAAAAGTTCCTCGTGATTTGCGATCTGTTAAGATTCGGAATGGGACTTTAGGGACATCGAACGGTGTGAGTTATTCGTATGGTTTGCAGTATGAATTTATTGGAACACAAAAGCATGCAACTAAGTTAAAGATTCCTAATTCTGTGTTAACTCTTGATGCGCGGTCTCCTGCTGCAGTGGGTGAGTTGATTGCATTGTTTGAGTATGCTACTTACTATTATTGTAAATTACTGGGAGTAGATCCATTTAATCAACCTCAGGTTGAGGGAAGTAAACAAATAAGTTTTGAATTGAGAAAAAAGCATTCAAAGCTGAAAAGAGATAAATATTGTTGATGCTTCATGTTGTCCAGAAAAAAAGTGTATAAACAAAAAGGATGGAACATAAATCCTTCGATTGAGCAGTTTATTAGAACTGTGGCTAGATCATTTAATCCTCGTTCTTACAAAGATTTGAGTGTTGCTATTGTGGGTAATTCCATTAAGCATTTCTTTACTTTGCTACTTTGGGTTTTTGTAATTTCTTTAATATTATTTATTCCAGCTTTGTTTGGGTTATCGGAGTATGTGGAAGGTAAACTTGATAATTTTGAGAGTATAGGTGTGGATTTTCATTTTTCTTCTGCTGAACCCGTAGTGTTTGGTGAGAAAGAAGCTTTAGTTACCTTTGGTGAATGTAATGAGTCTGAAGCGGAAGGGTTACTAGTTTTTGATGGTGCTAATTTTATGTATGATAAATTGTTTGGGTATAAGAAGATAAGTATGTCTTTGTTTAATGATTTTAAGGCAAATAAAAGTGAAGTTTCGGGTTTTGTTTCAAAAGTGTTATTGATTATGTCGCCTTTGCTTGCTTTGTTAGCGTTTGTTTACTTTTCGTTAAAGTATTTGATATTTGTATTGGTCGCAACTGTTATAGTCTTAGTTTTATCGCGATTGTTTAGATTTGAGATTAATTTTAATGAACTTTTTAATATTGGAATTTATGCTTTAACTCCTATGATTCTTTTGGAGTTGTTAACTTTACCTTTATCGGGAGTTAACTTGCCATATATTCCTTTTGTATTATTTGTGTTGTACTTTTTGTTAGGAACTATTCTTGTGGGTAGTTTCCAAGAAGGGCATCACCCGAAACCTGTGAGGAAGAAATCAACATCGGCTGGTTCGCCTCACTATATTGATGTTCATAGAATTAAATAAGTACAGTAAGGAGGAACAAAAATGGATGTAGATAAGCTACAAAAAATAAACAAGCTCGCTATGGAACTAAAAAACCACGGTATGGCTGATGATATGACTCAAGCTGTGAGTCAAGCAGAACAAATGATTAGAAACGATGGTGAACTAACATCTGTAACTAGTATGTCGGATTCTGGTGTTATAAAGATTGAGAGAGATTCTCCAGAGACGTCCACAACTAGTGCTGTTAATATACCTGGTAAGGCGCCTGAGCATGAACTACATGTTAGATCTTTGCAAAATCAAATGAAACGACAAGAGGAAACTATTGTAGAAATGCAGCAGAAAATGAATGAAATGATTGAGATGATGAATCAGTTAGAGCAGAAACAAAAAAGCATGAAAGTCTTTGCTTCAGATTCTCCTGTAACAACTGATAATCCTGAACATCCTAAAGTTGAAAGACAATCTCAGTTTAAAGAACCTGTGCCTCCTAAACCATCTCCACGATGTGGAAGCTATAATTCAGAAGATGTGGAAATCGAGAAGTTCTTTTATTACGGAAATAAGTAGATGGTTTTTATTCAATATCCATCTTCTTGATTTTTATTTCATCTTTCTTCGCACTTATTGTAACTTCATCAGCCGTACTGAGTTTACTTAGTGCAGATGCCATTTCTGGTAGAAGTATTCTGGTTCCTCTAAAATCAAGGTTGGATACAATCTCTTGTGCTGGTGTGCTTTTGCCAATACCTAGATCGTTCAAAATTCTATTTGTTTTGTTGTCGCCTTTGTTTTGTTTGAATATTAATGTTTGTTCGTAAAGAAATCTTGCAATCTTGCTTGCTACATTGATTTTAGTGCAGTCGGTGATTCCTTGTAGTCCTGGACTTAAGTTTGCTTCAATTACTAATGGTCCTTTTGGTCCTAGCAAAATGTCTACTGCGCAGATGTCAATGCCTAATCTTTTTGCAGTTTCTACTGCAATCTTTTCTGTTTTGTAGTCTACCACAATTGCTTCGCAAACTCCGCCTGCGTGAACGTTCGCTCTATGTTCGCCTTTCTTGGCAACTCTTTGCATAGCTGCAACAACTTTGTTACCAACAACAATTGCTCTTATGTCTTTTCCGCCTGTGTCGACGAATTCTTGAATTATGAATGGTTGTTTTAGTACGATTAGTGCATCAAGCATGGATGATGCTGATGTGTAACTTTCTGCTATTAAAACTCCTTTACCGTGAGTTCCTTGCGGGAATTTAATTATGATTGGATAATTCATTCTTTCTAGAATGTCTTTACCAGCTTGAGGTGTGGAAGATATGTAGGTAGCAGGCATTGGTATTTTTGCTTGCTGTAGTTTAAGATGTGTCAATAATTTATCATGTCCGTTAGTGAAAGATGATGGTGATGTTGGCATGTAACATTTGCCTTGAAGAACTGAGCAGATAGATGATAGTAAATTTGCATATTTGAATGAACCTTTTAGATAAATACAATCATAGTCTGGTAATTCTTTACCTTTGTAAAGAACTTCCGCACCATCAGATCCTAAATCAACTTCAAACTCTCTTACATTTAACGAGTCAACTTCTGAGAAATATTTCTCCATTTCTTCTAATGTCCATTTAGATGAGACGCTACCTAGACTTACGAGAGCTGCTCTTAGCTTTGGTTCTTCAGCTGCCATTTTACCCCAAATTTAATCTATTTGCGACTTGGTAGGATCTATTAAGAATCCGCCGTCTTTTAGAATGTTCTGACCAATTAATACTCTGTATTTCATGTGTGTTCGGTCTGCAAGATTGAATTCGCATTCTTTATCTTGATTTTCCATAACCATTATTGCTTTTACAACAGCTCTCATTCCTGAGCCAGATGCGCTTTTGATAAGTTTGCTTTTGATTACTGGTCCTAGGCCTAACTCGGCGGCCAATCCAACATCTACTGAACTAGTTGTTGCACCAGTGTCAATTCTTGCAAGAACTTCTTTCTCTTTTCCATCTAAACTTTTGATGATTACTTTTTCAGTTAGTCCTATAACTGTTCTTTCACCAAATTTGATGGTTACATCTTTGCCGTTGCTTGAAAACATTCCCATTTTTATCTCTGCTTTGATTTATAAACTAGAATTTAAAGCTTTCGGTGTGTATGATTCATTGAATAGAGGCTCCCTAATCCTGTGGTTTCATGGTTGGGAAGAGAATTACATCCCTAATACTAGGACTGTCAGTTAGAATCATGACTAATCTGTCAACACCAATACCGATGCCTCCAGTAGGTGGCATGCCTGTTTCGATAGCTTCAATAAAGTCTTCATCCATTGGATGTGCTTCTTCATCAACAACTCTGCTAGCTTCTTGTTCTTCTAATCTGTTTCTTTGATCGATAGGATCATTCAACTCAGAGTATGCGTTAGCTAGTTCCATTTTGTTAATGAATAACTCAAATCTTTCTACATAGCCTTTGTCAGTTCTATGGATTTTAGTTAATGGTGAAACTTCAACAGGATGATCAATAATGAACGTTGGTTGAATAAGTTTATCTTCAGCTAGTTCTTCAAATAATACTTGTACAACTCCGCCTCTGGTTACATCTCCGTGATATTCAAGATTGTATGTGTCGATTAGTTCTTTGATTTGTTCGTCATCATATTCATCAATGTCAATATCTGCATATTCTTTAATCGCATCTTTCATTTTTAGTCTTCTCCATGGTATGGTGAAGTCTAATTCTGTTCCTTGGTATGTTAACTTAGTTGAACCATGAAGTTCTTTAACTAATCCGCTTACTAACTCTTCCGTCATTCTCATCATGTCGTTGTAGTCTGCGTAAGCTTCATACCATTCAATCATTGTGAATTCTGGATTATGATTAGTGTCAGTACCTTCATTTCTAAAGTTGTAACTGATGTCATATACTTTGTCGAATCCTCCCACTATGAGTCTTTTTAGATATAGTTCTGGAGAAATCTTAAGGTATAGTGGCATGTCTAGATCGTTGTGGTGCGTTTTGAAAGGTCTTGCAGCTGCTCCGCCGTAGATGGGTTGAAGCATTGGTACTTGAACTTCTACGTAACCTCTGTCGTCTAAAAAGTTTCTAATGCCTTTTATGATCTGACTTCTTGTAACAAAAGTATCTCTTATATTTGGATTAGTGATTAAATCTAAGTATCTCTTTCTGTATCTTATTTCTACATCTTGTAGACCGTGATACTTTTCTGGTAGAGGTCTTAGTGATTTACACAGTACTTCAAAATTCTTTGCGTATACTGTAACTTCGCCCATCTTGGTTTTGAAGATGTGACCTTCTGATCCAATAAAGTCGCCTAAATCTAATTTCTTAAGAAGTTTGTAGTTTTCTCCTAAATCTTCTTTTCGTAAGTATAATTGAACTTTGCCTGTTGAGTCCATTAAATGGATGAAGCAAATTTTACCCATGTTTCTTAGCTGCATGATTCTTCCTGCAACTTTAACATTGTCTTTAGTTTCTTCTTCGGCTTTTAGTCCTGCATATTTTTCATTGATATCTTTAGCCTTGTGTGTAGGCTGATAAGAATAAGGATATGGATTAACGTTGAGTTCTCTTAGATCGTTTAACTTTCTAAGTCTGTCCTGGATTAACTTGTTAGGATTTTCTTTTTCATTTGTTTTTTCCATGCGTTTGGCAATTAGAGTATTATTTATAAAGATTATGGAGAATTTGTCGTCTGGTTCGTATAATTTACGAATTTTCTATAGAAGTATTCTAG
>Ga0233431_1003026_pt1 | contig 21438 bp, 21 predicted proteins | sample SI_118_April2016_FD_179867 | JGI IMG/M metagenome (GOLD analysis project Ga0233431, IMG submission 179867) | Seawater microbial communities from Saanich Inlet, British Columbia, Canada - SI_118_April2016_200_MG | ecosystem: Environmental > Aquatic > Marine > Inlet | place: Canada: British... | reverse complement strand
GCACTTAACAAACAGAATGGCTAGAAAAATTCTAGCACATAATATCTGTACTGTTATAAATAAAAAATATGGATTTAATATATTAAATATTGAACCCATCGTCAATTAAAAGTCGAACATTAGGTATATAAAATAAAATTATAGGGTTTTAACCCTTTGAAAATATGAGGGGAATAAATGTCTTATACAAGAGTATGGATTCATGCTGTATGGTCAACAAAAAATAGAGAACCATTAATTGAAAAAGAAATAAGAGATAAAATTTTTTCTCACATAAAAGATAATGCGATAGATAAAGGAATTTTTTTAAATTGTATAGGTGGATATTTAGAACATGTTCATTGTCTTCTTGCATTGCGTGCTGATCAAAATATCGCATCTGCTTTACAGACACTTAAAGGTGAATCATCATTTTGGATTAATAAAAATAAGTTGACCATGTTTAAATTTGGTTGGCAGAATGAGTATTTTGCTGTATCCGTAAGTGAATCATTGTTTGATAAGGTAAGGCATTATATTATTAATCAGGAAGAACATCATAAACATAAAACATACTCGGAAGAATATGAGCAGTTTATTGAAAAATTTGGTTTTGAAAAGGAATAAATGAATTAAAGTCTTTAATATAATATTCCCTTAAAGTGAGGGGGACTAAAAAATAAGCGAAGTAATAATATGAACAATCCAATACCTGATGAATGGTTTAAACTCGGGCCATTTACAATTTTTGATATTGAAACAACAGGTCTGTCACCTGTTTATCATCGGATAGTAGAATTAGCCGCTGTTAGAATTGATAAAGATGGCGGACAAACTAGATTTAGTTCATTGGTTAATCCCGGTTGTAAAATACCTATGCGATTAGTTTCAATTCATGGCATTACTGATGAGATGGTAAAAGATGCTGAAAAATTTAAAGATGTGGGATATAAGTTTTTGGATTTTTGTAAAGATTCAACCCTTGTAGCTCATAACGCTCGTTTTGATTTATCCTTTTTACAGGAAAGTTTTGCGAGGACAGGTCTTAAGGTTTGGAATGGAAAAACTCTAGATACTATTCCATTGATTAAGCAGGCTTATCCGGGACTAAATAGCTATAGTCTTCAAAATCTTCTCGTTACTTTTGGACTTGATTCAACTATTGGTCCGGCACATAGAGCATTTGCTGATGTAGAATGGACTCTTGATATTTTTAAACGAACTATGAAAAGACTTCTTGGAGCCTATATTTAATATAGTTTTAAAGTTATAATGTTGAATGTTTTTAAGGTTTAATCTGAGACAGAAAGTAAATTAGCAAAGATTACCTTTAACTCGCATGAAGTGCGTTAATTTATATTATGGAGAAAATAGATGTCTGAAAGAATAGAAAAATTATTTGCAGAACTGAAAAATATTAATAGACCGGCATTTATTTCCTATATTACAGCAGGTGATCCTAATTACGATGAATGTCTGAATATAGTTGATCATCTCGTTAGTGCAGACATTGATATTTTGGAACTTGGTATTCCTTTTTCTGATCCTTTGGCTGATGGTGAAGCGAATCAATTATCTGCTCAGAGAGCTTTATTAAATGATTTCAGTGTTGATGATGTTTTGAGCTTAGTTGCTGATATTCGAAAAAAGCATCAAAATTTACCAATAGTTTTATATACATATCTTAACCCGGTTGCTTTTGCTCGTGATTTTAAAGATTTTTGTATGAAAGCTAAAAAATCAGGAGTGGATTCTCTGCTGTTACTGGACTTAATACCTGAAGAAGGTGATTCTTACAAAACTATAATAGATAATTCAGGGCTATCTTTGGTTGCATTAGTTGCTCCGAACACACCGGAAGAAAGACTTAATACTATTACTCAATTTGCTAGCTCATTTGTTTATTATGTATCAAGAGAAGGCGTTACGGGCGAAAGAAATGATCTTGCATCAGGTATAGAAGAAAAAATATCACTAATAAAAAAACATACTGATTTGCCTGTTGTAATGGGATTTGGTATATCTACTCCGGAACATGTTAAAGCCGCGGCAAAGTGTGGTTTAGACGGTATCGTTGTAGGAAGTGCTATTGTAAGAAAAATTGAAGCTTTAAGTAAAAATAAAATTTCAATTTTAGAAATAGAAAAATTTGTTAAAAGCCTTACTGATGATCTTAAATAATTATTATAAGTATAAAATTTTCCTGATTTTATAATATAATCGTAAGGACAAATACTTGTACATTATATTTATTTTAAGGAACTCTATTTATGAAACTTTTGCTATCTGCCTTATTATTACCATTATTTCTTGTCGGATGTTATGAATCGCCTGTTCCTATTGTAAAGCTTAGTGATAATTCTGTTCAAAAAGTGAATGAGGAATATGTAGGTAATTGGGTAGGTGATAAAATCCCTAAATTGAAAATTCTGAAGTTTAGTAATAAAGAATATTTAATAATATGGGCAGATAAAAATAATAACACTAATGTCGGTCAAGGGTATTCTGTAAAGATTAAAGAACATGACTTTATGATAATAAGAAATATAAATTCAGAGAAACCTTCTTATATATTTGCAAAATATTCTTTAAGCAATACAGATAAAACGAAACTTCTTATAATGAACGTCGTAGATGATAAGCTTTTTAATGACAAAAAAATTAATAATTCAGAAACTCTTTACAAATTTATAGAAAAAAATATTAATAATCGAGAGTTATATGGAAATACTTATATTTTTATGAAGCTTAATGAAACTAATTATAAGGTTAAACTTAACTAAAAACCCTATAGATTTACTTTTCCCAAAACAATAAAATATTTTGCTTTAAAGTGCTCTGAATATTGTAATTTTTTTTAGAAATATTACATTAATCAAAGTTTTTATTGAAGATTGAGGACTTTAGTTCAAAAAAAATACCAATAATATATATTTTATATTATCTGCAATTTGACAAAATCTAAAATTGAATTAGGTTAAACTCCCTTTGGATTATCGTTATATTGATATTTTTATATTTTAATAAATATTTGTAAATAATAGGAAGAGCTAGGAATGAAATCGTATTTAGCAAAAACAGATGAAATTGAACGTAAGCATATATTAGTAGATGCTGATGGAGTGCCAGTGGGTAGATTATCAGTTAAAATAGCTAATGCTTTGAGAGGAAAAGATAAACCAACATATACTCCTCACATTGACACTGGTGTATTCGTAATCGTAATTAATGCTAAAAAAGCATTGCTTACAGGAAAAAAAGAAGAAAAGAAAATTTATCAGGATTTTTCAGGTTACAGAGGCGGCCAGAAAGAATATACAGCTGCAGAAATTCGCGAAAAAAATCCTGAACGTTTAGTTAAAGATGCCGTATGGGGAATGCTGCCTCATGGTAGATTAGGTCGTCAAATTTTTAGAAAATTAAAAGTATATCCTGGTGCAGAGCATCCGCATGAAGCTCAACAACCTGAAAAAGTTGATTTCTTTGCATAATTAAAAGTTTTTATTAAGGAGTGGTAATAAAGTTTATGGCTAAAAATGATCAAATATGGGCTACTGGTAGAAGAAAATGTGCTTCTGCTCAAGTTAGAATTAAACCTGGAACAGGTAAATATAAAATAAATAATAAAACAATTGAAGAATATTTTACTTCTGAAGCTGCTAGAGGCTATATTGAACAGCCTTTAATCGTTACTGAAACTTCAGGTAAATTTGATATTCATGCAAATATTAAAGGCGGCGGAAGTATAGGACAAGCCGGAGCTTTAAGACATGGTATTGCCAGAGCACTTACAAAATATGACGAGAACTTAAGATCAGCATTAAAAAATGCCGGTATGTTAACTCGTGATGCTCGCATTAAAGAACGTAAAAAACCAGGACAGCCTGGTGCACGTAAACGTTTCCAATTTTCAAAACGTTAATTATTGGATACATTTTAGATATTGCAAGCTGGGTATTTTTATAGATACCCGGCTTTTTTTATATACATTAAACTTTGTAGATATATTTGGGGAATTTTATGGATACTAAAAAGAAAATTAAAGTTGGTATAATAGGTGCAGCCGGTTACTCTGGTGAAGAATTATTAAGAATATTATTAAATCATACTGAATGTGAAGTATCATTTATCACTTCCAGAAAGTATGTCGGAGAGAAAATTGGCAACATTTTTCCACGTTTTAGCAATTATAATATTATTTTTGAATATCCTGATTTGGATCTAATTAAAAAACATAATGTGGATGTTGTATTTCTTGCTTTGCCACACGGCTTAGCATCAGAGTATGCTCTTCCTATTTACAATATGGGTGTGAAGATTATAGATATAAGCGCTGATTTTAGATTGAATTCAGCATCAACATATAAAGAATTTTACAATGTAAATCATCCTGCACCTTCGCTGCTTGAAAAATCAGTTTACGGCTTAGCTGAAATATATAAAGATAAAATAGAGAAATCAGATATTTTAGCCTGTCCTGGATGTTATCCTACAAGTATACTTTTACCTTTAATTCCGTTGATAAAAGAAAAATTAATTTCCATAAAAAATATTATTATCTCAAGTGGAAGCGGTGTGTCAGGTGCAGGAAGAAAAGTAGACTTGCCATTTATCTTTCCTGAATGTAATGAAAGTTTTAGGGCTTATTCTGTTTCCGGGCATAGGCATTTATCTGAAATAGAGCAGGAAATAAGTATTGCTGCCGGAGAAGAAATAATTGTTACTTTTATACCTCATCTTGTGCCGATGAATAGAGGAATAAATTCAACTATTATCGTTGAGCATGACAATATTACTGAGAATGATATTTATGATATATTTGATAAATATTATAAAAATAAACCATTTATAAGAGTTTTAGATGGTAATAAACTTTCAGACACAAAAAATGTTACTAGAACAAACGTATGTGAGATTGGTTTTGTGCTGGATAAAAGGACAAATAAACTGATATTGACTTCAGTTATAGATAACCTGACTAAAGGAGCTGCAGGACAGGCTGTTCAATGTATGAATATTATGTTTAATTTTGAAGAAACTTCAGGATTAGTTTAACCTGAAGTTTCATTAATTAATTGTCGAGTGTTTTTAACACGGCTATTGCTGCATTTTTACTGGCGTTTTCTTTGCTATACGTAAGTTTATTTTCAGCAATATCCTTAATCCCTTCGATTACTTCCTTACGGCGGATTCCATCTGGTGGGAGAATTCTCTCTATTGCATCTGCCATTTTACCTTCAAGTGGGTTTTGATTCTGGAGGAACTCTTCATATATAGTTTTATTGGCTATAATATTAGGCATTAAAAAAGAATTTCTAAATAGTTTTTTTACAAGGATATGTACTGCTAAAAAGAAAGTGAAAGGATGTAGTATATTAAAAGAGACTATTGGGAGTCCTACAATTGCACATTCGATTGTTATTGTTCCAGAAGTAGCAATTCCTGTTCCACATTTTTGCATATATTCAGTATTTTTTTCTTGAGGAAAGATTTCTATTTCAGGACAATTCTTGTTTCCCTCTTTATATTCACTAATAATCTCATTAATTCGCTTTTCTATCTTGGGACGTGCTGCAGAAAGTTTAAAGTTTAGATTTGGATGCTTCTCTTTTAAAATACTTATTGTTCCAAGCATTACTTTGAGATTTCTATTGATTTCAGAGGATCTACTCCCCGGTAAAAGCAATATATCATTTGGATTAGCTATTATATCTTTCTTCATTTTCTTTCTTATAAAATCTACTAGTGGATGTCCGACAAATTCAACATCAAGTGAAGTTTCACCATATACTTCTACTTCAAACGGAAATATGACTAACATTTTTGTACAATATTCAGCTAGTTTAGGTATTCGTTTTTTACCCCATACCCAAACTTGAGGGCTGACATACCAAATAACAGGAATACCTCTCTTGTACATTTGTTTAGCAAATCTTAGATTAAATCCAGGATTATCTATAAGAATTACAGCATCAGGTTTTTCTTCTTCAGCTCTTTTGATTAAACCTTTAAATATTTTAATAAATGTACCTATATTTTTAAGCACTTCAACAATTCCTACAACACCAAGCTCGGTAGAGTCAACATTAATAGTAACTCCGGCTTCTTTCATTGCTTTGCCGCCCATGCCGGAAATTGTTAGATCTGGATTTAATTTTATTAATTCTTCATGAAGTCTTGCTCCATATCTATCGCCTGATGTTTCTCCTGCTAAAATCCATATATTTTTACTGTTGTTATTCATAATTTATCTATTTTAAATTTTAATTATTGTAACCATCCCGGGTATAAATAATATAGCTTACCTGAATCAATTTTGCATAATCGATTAATTGTAGGTATGTCAATATTTATTGATGTATTTTTATAAACAAGCCTTTTTATGAGATCAGAGAAGCTTAGGTTTTCGTCATAAGTTATGATTTGGTAATTATTTTTATTTAATTTTGCTGATTTACGGGCTGCATTTACAGAGTCACTAAAATAACCTAAATCGTCAACCAGACCAAGCTTGAGTGCTTGTTTTCCGGAAAAGATCCTTCCATCTCCCACTATTGAAGTTTTTATGTAATCTACGGTTAATTTTTTGTTTTTTGTTACACGACCTTTAGATACAATATCTACAAATTCATTATATGATTCCATGACCAGGTTCTGAATGATTATTTTTTCAACTTTATTACTTGGCCTGGCAGGATTTAAAATATCTTTCATTTTTCCTGATTTATAAACATCATCTTCAACCCCGATTTTGTTCAATAAATTATAATATTTTATATTATTTATAATTACGCCTATACTACCGGTAATAGTGAGCCTGTTAGCTATGATTATATCAGAACCTGCAGCAAGATAATATCCTCCGCTTGCTGCTATTGATCCTAAAAATGCAACTACAGGGATATTTTGTTTTCTTAAAATTTGAATCGTGTGATAAATTCTATCAACAGATGTTATTTCTCCACCAGGTGAATTGATGTAAAGAATAATTGCTTTTACATTTTTATCACTAGATGCCATATTCAATTTATCGCAGATATTTTCGGAAGTTGCTGTTTGTGACCATGATATATTACTGTCTGCAATTAATCCTTTGATATTTATAAGAACAATTTTATTTTTTGATTTACGATTGCCTGAGTGATACACGGCTGAAAATGATTTTTTGGCATTTAAAGGTTTATCACTTAGCTTAATTTTACTTGAGAAATGAGCAACAATACTGAATAAGGTTATTGTAGATATTATAATAAAAGCAAATAGTACGACCAGTAAAATTATCCCTTTGAAGAAACATCCATTTTTTTTGACTGTGATGTTATTCATATTACTATCTTGCATAGAATTTTCTCATTTTAATTTTTTGATTTTATAAAAAATTAGCGTCATAGTTCTATGACGCTAAATTATACTACTTAATTATTAATTAAAACTAATCAGAAAGAATATTGTTTTTTTGTGCATATTGGCAAATATATAGCCATGAAACTAAAGCTTGTTTTTCTGCCAATTCCTGCCTTGTTAATTTAGAATCAGGTAATGTTGATAATTTATTTATGTGAAATTGTAATTTATTTAATCTGCTATAAAAATTCTGACTAAAAGTTTTATCGATAGTGATATTTAATTTTTTTGTCATAACCATAACTAATCGACTAGCTATTTCTTTGTCTGTCACTGCATCTGAATTTTTTAATATTGTATCTGAATGTAAATTTAAATATTCCACGATTTCAGGCATAGCTTTTTGCTGTATGTGCTGCACTGTCTGCTGGGTGAATGCATTAAGATTATTCTTTGTTATTGTACCTAATTCAGGTATCAATATATGTAAATAATCAACACTTTTAACCGCAAGTGAATCTGCTAGCTCATGAGAGTTGTTCTTAAGATAATCATTTACTAGAGGAAGCTCTTTTTCCAATTGCATTGTTATTAATTCAGCTACTACATCCGGTGTTGCACTATCTTTAATGCTTGAATAAATGAAAATTGTATATGCAAGAACAAGTATTATGAGAACAACATAAATTATTATTGTAGTTTTAAGATTTCGTTTAAATTTTTTATATTGTCTTAGAACACTATTTTCTAAATCTGATATTTTGTTAGTGATATCTTTCATTTTACACCTCCTACCGATAATGCTGGCAATTTACCTTTTGCCGGATTCATTTGATATACAAGCAATTCTAATAAAGCTTCTATGAATTGATGCTCCGTATTCTGAATGCTTTCATGTTTATTCTCTGGAATTGATTTTTTTAATTTTTCAAAACTATTATTTAAGTTGTAGAGCTTTTGAGTCGCTATATCCAGTTTTGAATTTAAGTTGGCAGTTAATTGCTGTGTAAACAATGTATTGGATTCTGCTAAAATATTTCTTATTCTATTGTCTGATAAATTAAGCTTATGATATTTAGTCAATATTTTTTGTTCGGCTGCTATCATTGAGGCTGTAAGACTTTTAAGTAGTTCTTTCTTCATATCATTTTGCATATAACTGTTAATCTCATCTGTAGTAGCTAATGTTTGTTTATGAAGTTTGTCTGAATTAGCCTTAATTTGTGTTATAAGTGCTTTTTTATAATTTGGCAAAAGCGAAGTCTGAATTTGATTGACTATTTTTTTAGCTTCAGCTGTTTCTGCTATTTTGGGAATGCTTTTTTGCAGTGCCAATCCTAATTGATTTGTATTATAGTTATTAATAAAAGAATAGAGTGAAAAAATAAAAGCACATAGGATTATAATGATAACTATTATTCCAATAGAGGAACATGCCGTAGTAATTTTTTTTGCTTTAGATGTTTTTGTTATTAATTTTTGTAATTCATCTAGTTTTGCTGAAATTTCATCCGTACCATCAGGTGGATTATCTTTTTTAATATTTTCTGTCATTTGTTACCCCCTTTTAATGTTTTTAATTTTATGGTTTCTTTAATTATGTGTTTTAATAACATGATTAGCTTTGATTGTTGAGTCCTAAATGCTTGAAATTTGCCAAATAATTTATATATGAGTAATATTTTTCCATTTGATTATTGCAAAGGTTTTTTTTCAAAATATAATTTCTATAAAAGACCTTAGTTCAATGCTATATAAGTATTGATTTTATCCTAATGGTAGTACTGATTCAAGTATATAATTTAAATTATAAAGGAATGCAGTAAATTATGAAAATGAAGTCTCTAAAGTTATCTGCTGTTGCTCTGTTTGTTTTATTGATTGGAGCGTGTGCTACCAATAATGTAGAAACATCACAGCAACAGGATGAAGCTAAACAAAAACTACTCAACATGGGAACAGCGTATGGAGAATATGACTTCATTAAAGCTGCTGCAAATGGAAAACTTGATACTGTAAAGTTATTCATTCAGGCTGGAATGAATGTAAATGTAAGTATAGATGAAACCGCACTCCTCGCAGCTACTCTTAGGAAAAAAAAGAATGTTGTAAAATATTTAGTCGCCCAGGGAGCCGATGTAAATAAAGGCAATTATCTTGGTAACCCCTTAACTGCAGCAGCAAGAAGTGGTAAATATGAAATGGTTAAACTATTTCTAGATCATGGTGCTGATATAAATGTTGTTACCGGCAATTATTATACTCCTATATGTTTTGCCGCAAGATATGGTCATCCAAAAGTTATTCAGCTACTTGTAGATCATGGAGCAAATGTTAACTATATAATGCCTGTTACAGGTGACACGCCATTGGTCATGGCAGCATACTATGGTCAGATAGAAGCTTGTGAAGCTTTAATTAAAAACGGTGCTAATATTAATTATACTGATTTTAATGGAATGAGTGTTGTTGATTGGGCATTTATAAAAATTAATGCTGATGTTGTCGAATATTTAATAGAAGCTGGTGCTAATGTAAAAATGAAAGCTAATAACACTGTGCCTAAGGTAATGTTGGAAGCTCTCGGACATCAGAACAAAAAACTTATCAAACTTCTAGCAGATAAAGGCGTTAGTTTAAATGGGTTGGCATATGGTAAAATGCCTATATTAGCATGGTGTGCAAAAAATAACCTGCCTATTGCCGGGGAATATTTAGTTGAACTGGGTGCCGATATCCATATGAAAACTGCTTATGGCTCTACTGCGCTTGACTTTGCTATAGAAAATAATGAATATAAATTGGCAAAAATATTAGATCCAAGTATTGATATAAGTAAACTTCCTAGAAAAACAGTTGATCCAAACTTACAGAAAGCTAATAAACTTGTAAATTCAATGATAGAAGGTCAGTACTATACAGCTGCTCCTGAAAGTTCAAAAGCACAGGCAGAACCATTTGGCATACAGCCTTTGGCACCTGTTAGTGGTTATGGCGAGAAACGCACAGGTAAAGATGCATCTATGCAAAAAACAGGAAGTGAGTCTGGATTTAGTCACACTGTAGAGCCTGACAGTAAAAGTGCACAGCATTTGATGGGGCAGGGCGCCAGTATGTATAATGTAAATACGTCAGATTATGGCGATATTGATAAACAGTTGAATGAAGATATGAAATCAATAGATAGTTCACTAAATTCATCACTAAATTCAAATAGTTTAATAAATGAGCCAAATGCTCCTGCAATACCAAAGGAAAATCTTAATCCTAATAATCTTGCACCTGAAGAAGTTACACCTCAATCACAAACTTCAGTTGTTAATCAAACAGCACCTAAAACTGCTGGTACAGTTGCTCCTGCAAATTCGATAAAACGTAAATCTACAAGTGTAATGGGTACTTACCAAAAGAAAAAAGGGCAGGATTTTAGTAATCAATATTATCCAAACAGGGATGATAATAAATCAAATGTAGATCAAGCTAGTGCGCAACAGGGTTTAGTTGATCCAAATCAAATTGGTGCAGCAACTCCACAATCATCACCACGCCAATTGCAGCAAATTCCTGCTGACCAAAAGTAAAGAAGTAATTATATAAATAATGAGGTAAGCACCATTTTAATGGTGCTTATTTTTTTTTGTTATTTCTAAAAAAAACTTGAGTTAGTTTTAATTTACTATATCTTAGTCATAGTAAGTGATTTTAGTGTTATATATATTATAGATTTATTTCTGAATATCTTTAGCAAAATTAATAATTTTGAGAGGAAAGTATGAAAGAGTATTCTTATTTAACCAAGTTAGAGAAAGAAAGGAGCAATCTGATCAAAGCCTTGCAGCTGATTCAAGAATGCGAAGGATACATTGCAGATGAAGCTCTTATCGCAATTAGTGAATATTTTGATATTCATGTTGTTGAAGTAGAAGGAGTAGTTTCTTTTTATTCACAATTTAAGAGAAGTAAACCTGGTAAATATCAAATTCAGGTTTGTGATGGTACTGCTTGTCATATAAAAGGGGCATCATTAATTTTGGATTGGATTTCTACAGAACTAAATTTAAAAGATGGTGAAACAGACAAAGATGCGTTCTTTAGCCTTGAAACTGTTGCATGTCTAGGTTGTTGCAGTTTAGCTCCGGTTTTGAGCATAAATAGAAAAGTCTATGGTAAATTAGACCGGAAGGCTACAATTAAAATTCTCAAAGAGTATAGAAAAAATGCATAATACTAAGATAACTAGAATTAAAATTGGCATTGCTTCCTGTGGTTTAGCAGCTGGAGCAGATGAAGTATTAGAATATTTTAAAAATGAGGTAAAAGATATTCCTATTAGCGGTGTCGGTTGTATTGGACATTGCTATGCCGAGCCTTTGGTTGAATTGGAAACAGATTCAGGGTCAATATTTTTTCAAGACGTAAAAGCAGATGAAAAGAGTCTGAAAAATATTCTATCATTAGGTAATGAAAATAGATTTGAAATAGATCCTGTACGTAAAAGCAAAGAGTGTTTAAACATAACTCGCCTTGCAGGAAGAATCGACCCGCTTTCCATTGATGAATATGTAAGTAATGGCGGTTTTGATGCGTTAAAGAAAACTCTTGCAAATTCACCTGAATATACAATTGGAGAAATTAAAAAATCAGGTTTAAGGGGAAGAGGCGGTGCTGGATTTCCTACAGGAATGAAATGGCAGTTTCTTGCCTGTAAGGATGCTGAAGAGAAAATTATGATTTGTAACGCTGATGAAGGTGATCCAGGAGCATTTATGGATCGTTCTATGATGGAAAGCGTTCCACATCAGGTTTTGGAAGGAATGCTTATAGGAGCTTATGCTACCGGAGCAACAAAGATTTTTATTTATTGCAGAGCTGAGTATCCTCTTGCAATAAAACACTTAAAACATGCAATAAAACAAATAATTAAAAATAAGCTTAATGTTTTAAATGGCAGAGAAGTTGATATTGTAATTAAAGAAGGAGCCGGTGCTTTTGTATGCGGCGAAGAAACAGCTATGATTGCTTCTCTCGAAGGTAAAAGAGGTACTCCTAGATTTAGACCTCCATTTCCTACAGATAAAGGATGGTTTGATTATCCTACACTAATAAATAATGTTGAAACTTATGCTAATGTTCCTGTAATAATTAGTGATGGTAGTGAGGAATATGCAAAATTAGGAACTAAAAATAGCAAAGGAACTAAAATTTTTGCTATGGCTGGAGACCTTGAACATCCCGGCTTAATAGAAGTTCCTATGGGAACGACTATAAGAGAAGTTGTTTTTGAATTAGGTGGTGCAGATCCTGATGGAGTAAAAGCTGTTCAGACAGGCGGTCCTTCAGGTGGATGTATTCCTGTTGAACTTTTCGATACTCCAATTGATTATGATTCTTTGAATGCATTAGGAGCTATAATGGGATCAGGAGGATTGATTGTTATTGGTAAACAGAGATGTATGGTTGAGACTGCTAGATATTTCTTAGATTTTACTCATAAAGAATCTTGTGGAAAATGTACTTTCTGCCGTGTAGGTACAAAAAGAATGTTTGAAATTCTTGAAAGAATTACAACTGGAGAAGGCAAAAACGAAGATTTAAAAATTCTTGAAGAGATGGGCGATAAAGTTAAAAAATGCTCACTATGTGGTTTAGGACAAACTGCGCCAAATCCAATTCTTTCTACTCTAAGATATTTCAGAGATGAATATATTGCACATGTAGAAAACAAGCAATGTCCTGCATTAAACTGTAATGCTCTTGTTGATTTGGATATAGGAAAAGAAAATTGTATTAAATGTAAATTATGTATTAAAAATTGTCCTGTTAATGCTGTAAGTGATGATTTTATTATTGATAACAATGTATGCACAAGATGTAATTCATGTATAGAGGTTTGTCCTAAGGATACTATTTTTAGGGTAAAACATGGAGATGGTTTTTACAGCGAAACCGAAAAAGGATGTTAAGTCATGGAAAACATAAATATTAGAATTGATAATAAAGACATAGTAGCAGAAAAAGGTAAGACCGTTTTTCAAATTGCTTCTGAAAGTGGAATTGATATACCGGTTTTATGTTATAATGAGAAAATTTCTCATACTACATCCTGCTTCGTATGTGTGGTGAAAGATGAAAAAACAGGGAAATTTCTACCTTCATGCTCATTTGTGCCAAGTGACGGTGCACGTATAATTTCTTCTTCTAATGAAGTTAGTGAAATGAGACAGACAGCATTAAATTTACTGTTATCTGAACATTCAGGTGACTGTGAAGCTCCATGTACTGTTTCCTGTCCGGCTCACGCTAATGTTGAAGAGTATGTAAGAGCAGGTAAAGAAGGTAAATTTCTTAAATCTTTGAAAATAATTAAAGAGCGTATTCCGCTGCCGATGTCAATTGGCAGAATTTGTCCTAGATTTTGTGAAAAAGACTGTAGAAGAAATATCCATGATAAACCTGTAGCAATTAACGAATTTAAGCGTTTAGCTGCTGATTTATATTATGGAGAATATATGGAAGAACTACCTGCATTGAATGGTAAAAAAGTTGCCATTATAGGTGCAGGACCAGGAGGTCTTTCTGTTGCTTATTATCTTCGTCTTATGGGTATTGAATCTGTTATTTATGAGCGTCTACCTGAACCTGGTGGAATGCTTAGATATGAAATACCTGAATTTCGTCTTCCAAAAGATATCCTGAGAAAAGAAATTGAACATTTTTATAAAATGGGTATTAAGATAGAATGCGGAAAAGAACTTGGAAAAGATGTTCTTCTTGATGATTTAAAGAAAGATTTTGATGCTGTAGCAATAACAATAGGATGCTGGAGTGCATCTTCTATGAGAGTAGAAGGAGAAGAGCTTGCTGAACCTGGTATAGATTGGTTGAAGGAAGTTGCATTGAATAATTATAAATATCCTAGTCCAGGCAAAACAATTGTTGTAGGTGGCGGAAGTACAGCAATGGACTGCTGTAGAGTTCCTGTACGTTTAGGAAGTAAAGATGTATCATGTTTCTATCGTAGATCTGAAAAGGAAATGCCTGCTGAAAGAGTTGAAGTTGAGGAAGCAATGGAAGAAGGTGTTAAATTTAATTTTCTTACAGCTCCGGTAAAACTTCGTAAAGTTGGAGATAAGCTTGTTCTAACTTGCCTAAAAATGGAATTGGGTGAACCTGATGCTTCCGGACGTAGAAGACCGGTACCTATTGAAGGATCTGAATTCGATGTTGAAGCTGATACAGTTATTTCTGCAATTGGTCAGAAAACTGATGCAGCTAAAGGCTTAAAAACAAATAAATGGGGCGACATTGACGTATCAGAAGCTGATAATTGCATGGATGATAATGTTTTTGCTGCTGGCGACTGTGTGTCTGGTGCTGCAACAGTGGTAGAAGCTGTAGCAGGAGGAAGACTCGCAGCTCTTGGCATAAAATCATTTTTAGATGGCGATAAGTTTGAAGAACCTAAAATAATTAATGTATCAAGAGGTCATTGGGATCATTTAAGAAAAGATGATCTGATATACTTAAAAGAAATAAATAAAGAAGATCGTATTAAACCTCATTTTATTGATATAAAAGAGAGACAGGAAACATTCAAAGAAGTATTTCCTACTTTTGTAGAAGAAGAAGTTATGAAAGAAGGCGAACGTTGTATTGAATGTAGCTGTACCGCAAAATCCTACTGTAAACTTAAAGAACATTCTGAAGAATATGGATGTGATCCTGAAGCCATAACCGGTGAAAAGGTATTGAATGGTTATGATAATAGACACCCTTCAATTATTCATGACAGAATGAAATGTTTGAAGTGTGGAATTTGTGTTAAAATCTGTAAAGAAGTTGTAAATAAGAATCTACTAAGTCAAAAGAAGAGAGGTTTTTCTACAACTGTTGAAGCAGCGTTTGGAGAAACATTACCTGCTAGTTGTACAGAATGTGGTGCATGTATAGAAGATTGTCCTGTAGGTGCATTGGATTGGAAAAATAAGACTGATAAGTAATACGTTTAATATATTAAAAATCTCTATGTTGGTGTGTTTATTTACAGTGACATGGAGATTTATTTTTTATCATCAAATTTTTTTTTATTAAAACATTAGAATTAAGAGTTATAGGATGGAAAAATTATTTATACAGAGATTAGGTGTATTGAAGGATCTTAAAAGCTTGGTCCAATTTAATTATGATATGGCTTTGGAGACTGAAAATAAAAAACTTGACATAAAAATTCTCAAAAAAGGTATTAAAAAAGTACTTAAAAGAAAAACTGATGCTTTTTACATAGTTACAGAAATAAAAGAAATTGTTATTGCATCTTTGATGATAACAAAAGAATGGTCTGATTGGAAAAATGGTTATTACTGGTGGATACAAAGTGTATATGTGGAACCGGAATATAGACGGAAAGGTCTTTACAGAAAGCTATATAAAAAAGTAAATAAAATAGCATTGAAATCAGATGATTGCTGTGGCATCAGATTATATGTTGAAAAAAATAATGCCATTGCAAAGAAAACTTATTATTCTCTTGACATGATTGAATCAGATTACGAAATATTTGAGGCAAAAATATAATGAAAGAAGATTTATTAATAGATATTTTAGGTAAATTAAAAACTGATAAAATCAGTATTAATGAAGCTTTACTGGAAATAAATAAACCCCAAACTGAAAATGCTATTTCTGATCAGATTAATTTAGATTATACAAGAAAAAATAGATGCGGTTTCCCTGAGTTTATTTATGGTGCTGGAAAAACACCTGAACAGTTAATTTCTATAATTCAGAATATTTACGATAGAGAAGAAGATATTCTTGTTACCAGATTGGATGAGGACTTGTATCGTGAAATTGCTGATCATATTCCTAAATTAACCTATGACCCTTTAGCAAAAATTTTATTTTGGTTAACTCCTCAAAAAGAAGAATTACTTAGAAAATCAGATAAAAAAGTAGCAGTATTAACTGCAGGAACAAGTGATGTCTCAGTGGGATTGGAAGCTAAATATACTATTGAAATTTGTGGATATAAAGTTAATACTTTTTTTGATACAGGAGTGGCTGGTATTCACAGATTATTTAGTAAAATTGATGAGATAAGAAATTCTGATGTGGTTATTGTTGCTGCCGGAATGGAGGGTGCCTTGCCAAGTGTTGTTGCCGGTTTAGTGTCAGCGCCAGTGATTGCTGTTCCTACAAGTATAGGGTATGGAGCTTCGATGAAAGGTCTTACAGCAATGTTTGCCATGTTAAACAGTTGTGCTAATGGTGTCTTGGTTGTAAATATAGATAATGGATTTGGTGCTGCATGTGCTGCAGTCAGAATTCTAAATTCAGGTAAAAAATAAAAAGCCGGAATTAATGAATTCCGGTTTTAATATAATTTTTAAATTTGTTTAGTTTAATTCTTTTTTAACTCTTTGAAGTTCTTTTTCAATATTTTTAGTGAGTTCATCTATAATTTCATTAACAGTTTCAGGTTTTTTAATAAGTCCTACAGATTGTCCTGCCATCAGGGAGCCTGTTTCTATATTGCCATCGACTACTGCAGATCTTAAGCTTCCCATCCAGTATTCTTCAACTTTATATTGGGCCTCATTTCTTGAAATTTCACCTTTATTTAATTTTTGTAGAAGATCAAGCTGTAGAGTACCGAAATTTTCCATTCCTTTATTTCTTAATGCTCTAACTGAAACAACAGGAAGGCGACTATCATATTGAGGCGTTGAAATTGCATCTCTTGCATTTGCATGGATAAATTTTTCTTTGAATTTTGGATGAGCTAAACATTCTTCTGCCATTGCAAATCTTGTTCCTAATTGAACTCCTGAAGCACCCATCATTAGCATATGAGCACACATTTTTCCTGTTGCCAGACCGCCACCGACAAATACAGGTACTTCGTTTACTTCAAATAATACCTGTTGCAAAAGAACGATTAAACTCACATGTCCGACATGTCCTCCTGCTTCCATACCTTCAAGCACAATAGCATCTGCTCCAAACCTAACCATTCTTTTAGCAATTGATGCTGTTGAAGCAAAACAAATCACTTTTGCTCCTGTATCTTTTACTGCCTGAATTTCATCCTTGCTTGGGAAACCTCCTGCAAAGATAACATATGGTAGTTTTAAATTTTTTACTAATTTTAGATGTTCTTTATAGGCAGGAGCTATTGTAATAATATTTACAGCAATAGGATGATCTGTTAATCTACGAGTCTCTTCTATTTGAGTTTTTAGTATATCTGGTGGTGTATTTCCTCCTGCTAAACAACCGAATCCGCCGGCATTTGCTACAGCAGAAACAAGTTTTGGCTCACTTACCCATGTCATAGCTCCACAAATTATTGGATATTTTACATTTAGGAATTCGCTTCCTCTTTTATAAAGTCTATCTGACAAATTAGTCATTTATATTTCTCCATGGTAATGATATTATACTTAATTATAACAAATTAATTGCGAAAAGGCAATTTCTTGATTTGAAGAAAATTATTTCACTAGAATAACTTATTATTTGAACTCATATATATATAGATTCATTTTTATATCTTAATTTACCATATATATATGTGGCCTTGATTGTTCTGTTATCTCCGAGCATTTGAAGACTGAATAATTTATCTGCAAAAGTTTTAGAATGTTTTATCCTTTCTTTCATTATCGGGGTATTGGCTGGATCTAAAACTATGAAATCTGCATCTTTACCTATATTGAAATTGCCTATATTTTTATCTAGTTTTAGAGCTTTAGCATTTCCAAGAGTAGAATAGTATAAGCTATGTAAAGGTGAAAGTTTTATATTAGACAATGATGCAACTTTATAAGCTTCATTTAGTACCTGCAGCATGAATATACGATTTCCACCGCCAACATCTGTACCTATTGATAAATTCAAATCATGTTGCATTGCTTTTTTTATGTTGAAAAATCCGCTGCCTAGGAAGAAATTTGAACTTGGGCACCATGATACTATAGATCTGCTTTCGTCTATTACAGAAAAAGCCCTATCTGTTAGATGTATACAATGTCCGAAAATACTTTTATCTCCCAATAAATCAAACTTTTCATAAACATCTGTATAATCGATACTCCATGGATATAATTCTTTAATCCAATTAAGTTCATTTTTATTTTCTGACAGATGTGTTTGAAGATAGCTTTCAGGAAATTCTTCTTTTAATGTTTTTGCAACTTCAAGTTGAGCTTCTGTTGATGTTGGCGCAAATCGTGGTGTAATAGCATATTTCAACCTGTTTTTACCATGCCATTTAGTAATCAAATCTTTTGAATCTTCATATGCTGATTCAGGTGTGTCTAATAAGTAATCAGGAGCATTTCTGTCCATCATCACTTTTCCGGTAATCAAACACATATCAATTTCATTTGCTACTTCAAAAAGCATATCGGCAGATGTTTTATGCACACTTGAATATGCCGCAGCTGTTGTTGTGCCGTTTCTAAGTAATTCATGTACGAAAAAATGAGCTTGTTTTAATGCATAATTTTTGTTTTCATATTTTTTTTCTGTAGGAAAAACATAGTTTTCCAGCCATTCCAATAAATGTTCTCCGTAAGAGGCAATCATTTCAAGTTGCGGGAAATGGATATGCGTATCAATAAATCCTGGAAATAGGATATAACCGGAATAATCAACGATAATAATATCTTTAGATAAAGTTTTTGATGCAATAGTAAATTCATCTATTTTGCTAATTTTACCAGACTCTATAATAAGTAAACCATCTTCTATGAATTGAAATGAGTCAGTATCGCTAATAGATTCAGGTCTTCTTAGAAAATGAAGGATACTACCTCTGTATGCCTGAATATTTGACATGAAAATTACTCCTGGTTTTATTCGCTGTCTATTTTTAGCTTTAATAAATCTAATACTATGAATTTAAATTTATAATAGGATATTACAATTAAATAATTGAACTTGCAATTTTATATTATTTAAACTTTGCATAATAAACTGTTTTGGAATTTATTTTAATTCTGCAAAGTTAAAATAAAAAATTATTAATAATCAAGTTAAGCAATTGAAATTTTAAAGCATAAAATTATATTCTTTATCTTCACTTAAGCCGAAGTGGCGAAATGGCAGACGCGCCAGATTCAAAATCTGGTTCACTTTTGTGAGTGTGGGTTCGAGTCCCACCTTCGGTACCACCGTTTTTAATATCTTCTTTAAATTAAATTCAAAATTTGAAACTTTCCATATATAGATATCTATTAGATATTTTTGTTTCTGTAATCTAGAGTTTTAAAATTCAATTAGTTACTCAAACTGAAAACTTATTTTATACTTAATTAACGATATTATATTTTACAATATGTGGGGGCGTGATGTTAAAGGAACATAAAAAAATTGGGTTATTATCCGTTATTGCAATTTCTGTTAGCGGTATTATTGGAAGCGGTTGGTTATTTAGTGCATATCTTGGTGCAAAAGAAGCTGGCTCTGGTGTTTATTTGTCATGGTTTATAACTTTGATTTTCTTTCTATTAATGGCTTTAGTTATTTCAGAGATTGTATCTTTATTCCCCATAAGAGGACTCGTTGGAAGAATGGGAGTAATATCTCATAATAGATTTTTCGGTGCTGTTTTTGCATTTGCTATTTGGCTGGAACTTGTTGGAAGTATGCCTGGTGAAGCACAGGCTAGTGTTCAGTATTTATCTAATTTATCACCATGGCTGTCACGTCATTTGATGGCAGGTGGAATGCTGACTGTTGAAGGTTTAATTGTGACATTACTATTTTTAGTGATTTATTGGTTAGTTAATATGTTTGGAATAAAAATTTTTCTCTAAAATTAATAATTCAATAGCTATCTATAAACTTATTATTCCGGTATTTGTTGCAATTTTGATAATGTGTTATTCATTTCATTCAATGAATTTTGAAGCATTTCATCATTCCTTAGTTCCTTACGGATTTAACTCCGTATTCATGGCTATAACAAGTGCTGGTATGATTTATGCTTTTAACGGCTTTCAACTCGGCACATCTTTTGCAAGTGAGATTAAAAATCCAACAAGAAATTTACCTCTTGGTATGATTATATCTATTATAATTTGTTTTGTGATTTATGTTCTTTTGCAGACTTCTTTTATTGGTGCATTGGATGGTTCTCAGCTTTCAGCTACAGGATGGCACGCTCTTAATTTTAATTCACCATTTGTGCAGTTGACATCTCTTCTTGGATTGAATTTTATGACTATTTTGTTATATGTTGATGCATGTGCTTCACCAAGTGGTACCGGCATTACATTTGTCGGTAGTGCTTCACGTATCCTTTACGGTATGTCAAGAGAAAAACAGATGCCTTCTGTCTTTGCCAAATTAAATAAAAAGTATAACTTTTCAAAACCTGCAATGTTTTTTAATTTTTTTGTTGCATTAATATTTTTATTCTTATTTCATAGTTGGGCAGTTTTGATTTTATTTATTACGGCTTTAATTGTTTTAATGTATATGGTTGTGCCCATTTCACTGATAGGTATGAGACATGCAATGCCTGATATGGAACGAAAATTCAAATTGCCTTTTGCAGGATTAATTTGTACATTTTTATTTATTGTTCAATCAATGTTCTTTATATTTGTAGGAGCAAGGGACATGACATACTTAACCTGTGCTATTACTATTTTTATGGTTATATTTATGTTTATAAATGTTCCAAAACATGGTGAGTATAAATTAAAAGATATTTTTGCTGTAAGTATTCCATTTTTAATTTATCTATGGATATTAACTATTTTAATTATAGTTGGTCCACATATTTACGGTGGTATTGGTATTCTTGGGATTAAAACAATGTTTATTCTTATTGCAATAATTGCGATTTACGGATTTTATTATTTGACGAATAGAAAATTTGGTAAGTCCTCAAAAAGTGGTGGTAGTCTAATTAACAGGTCGATATTTGACTTTGAATATTATGTAGTTTAATAGCTTCTCTGACAAGAGAACTTATAATTGGAAATTTATTAGTTTTTTCTAATTTATTTTTCAGATAATCTATAAAATTAATTCCACATTTTCTACATGTCGTTTTGATGGATAAAAAAATATCTCTAGCTTTTTTTCCATCCTCGCTTTTAG
>Ga0233431_1003024_pt1 | contig 21452 bp, 16 predicted proteins | sample SI_118_April2016_FD_179867 | JGI IMG/M metagenome (GOLD analysis project Ga0233431, IMG submission 179867) | Seawater microbial communities from Saanich Inlet, British Columbia, Canada - SI_118_April2016_200_MG | ecosystem: Environmental > Aquatic > Marine > Inlet | place: Canada: British... | reverse complement strand
TACTCTTACTGCCGAGGCAACAGTCACGGTGAATGTTGAGCCGGTTCTGGTCTTGGCTCCGCTGAATTCGAGAGTTGTACCCGGAGACTCAATTCAATACGAAGCTATTGCATTTGACGAACTCGGGGATACGCTTGATTACGTAATTGTTTGGGAAACAACAGGAAATATAGGTGATATCGATCAAAATGGATTATTTGTTGCCACTGATTTCGGAGAAGGAACTGTGACTGCAACTGCCGATACGCTTACTGCTCAGGCGGCTGTCTCTGTCTCGCTGGATCCGGTTATTGTCATTACTCCTGAAGCTGAAACTGTTGTTATAGGAAGAAAAATTCACTTTAAAGCGGAGCTTTTCGATTCCACCGGTACAGCGGTTATGGATGCGGAAATAGTATGGTCGGTTGAAGGTGAAATCGGTGAAATTGTAGATAATCTCGATAAGAACAGCCAATTTACCGCTACGGCAGTTGGAACCGGATTTGTTGTTGCATCCAGTGGCGGCATAACCGCAAAAGCCGCGGTATCCGTTATTCCCGAACCTGGAATTGTCGTTTCTCCGGATTCTTCGACTGTCGCTCTCGGCGGTACGGTTCAATTTACTGCAAATGCGATTGACGATTTAGGCGATACCCTTGCCGTTGATGTTGTTTGGGCTGTTACTCCCGAAATCGGTGAAATCAGCGAGGATGGCCTGTTTACATCCACCGGAGTAGGAGAAGGCATTGTAACCGCAACAGCAGGCGCTGATGTTGGTCAGGCAACGGTGAAAGTCAGCGGAGCGCCGCATATTGTTCTTTCGCCTCAGGATGCTACGGTCACTCTCAGAGAGACTCGCAAATATGTCGCGGTTGTCTATGATGAGTTCGGCAATGTACTTGATGTTCCTGTTCAATGGTTAACAGCCGGAGATGTCGGTACTTTTGATCCCACCGGACGCTTTACCGCCACGAAAGTGGGAGAGGGAATTGTTGCCGCCCAATATCAAAGTCTCCTTGCACAGACTTCGGTCACGGTGGAATTCGAGTCTCAAATAGTAATTCAATCTGATACTACATCTGTCAAACCGGATGATACCATTCAGTTCACTGCAATTACATATGATGATATAGGTTATATTCTCGATGTTGATGTCGAATGGTCAACGACCGGTGATATTGGTGAAATTGATGAGGAAGGCTTGTTTACGGCAATTTCCGCCGGCATCGGGTTTGTTGTCGCAACATATGATACCCTGACTGCCGAATTTGAAGTGACTGTCAATATTGATGCTTATATATCCATTTTGCCTGACTCAATGGCTGTCAGCCTCGGAGATACTATTCAATACGCTGCTGCGGCATTTGATGAATTGGGCGATACGCTTGATGTTGTCATCGAATGGTCGACAACGGGCGATATTGGCGAAATCGATGAGGAAGGTATGTTTATCGCTGCAGGCACAGGCGAAGGATTTGTCGTTGCCTCTGTCGACACGACCCTTTCCGCGGAAAGTCAGGTATTGGTCACTATTGAGCCTTATCTGGCCATAACTTTGGAATCAGTGGCAGTGTATTTGGAAGATATTGGGGAAGTTGGTTTTGAAAATACAACGGAAGTAAGTCCGGAAGATTCTACCGAAGTGGATTTGGGTGATACCACGGCAGTGGATCTGGATGATACTCCGGAATTAAGCTGGGGTGATACTACGGCGGTTGGTTTGGGTGATACACTCAGTTTTTCGGCTGTCGCGTATGATGCTATGGGAGATACTCTCGAAATAGTGGCATTAATGTGGGATGCATTGGGTGATGTCGGCGAGATCGAAGTCGACGGAATGATTATCGCTGAAACCCCGGGAATCGGGACAATAACGGCGACGGGTATAACCGCTGACTCGGATTCTCTTTTCGCAGAGTATCCGATTGTGGTGACAATTGAACCCTATATAGCCATTTCACCCGACAGTATTGATGTCAACCTTAATTCACAAATTGAGTTCACAGCAACAGGATTTGATGCATTGGGCGATCCGATCGATGTGGAAGTTGAATGGAGTACGACCGGCTATATCGATGAAGAGACCGGTGAACTCGTTGAGATCGGCGAGATCGATTCAGAAGGAATATTTACCGCGCTTACAGTAGGTGAGGGCACGGTAACGGCAACATTTGGCTCGGTTACCGTAGAGGCAATCGTAATAGTTGCGGAGCAAAATGTCTACACGTTTATTCCCAAAGATGACGATTCTTTAGTTCTTTTCGGATTTACGTATCCGCTTGATTTTATGAATGGCTTGCGGTTTAACTTCGTAAAAGGTTCTATTTTCGATGATATCGTTGTTCATTTATCACTTCCTGCATTTGCGACTATTGACGATGAATTAAAGCAGGTACTGTACTTCGAAGATATTATCTCCGCAGTTAGTTTCAGTGTGAGTGTCAACGGCGTATTAATAAGCCCGTATACTTTCGGTGTGCCGATTGAAGTGTCTATCCCGTTTGACGCGGATAAATTGGCTGAGATCGGATTGACTCCGTATGATCTGACAATGATGTTTGTCACTTCCGAGGGAGATTTTGTGTCGGAGGGTATAGAAGATGTCGATGTTAATATGGAAATGGGTGTGCTGACCGGTAAAGTAGCTCACTTCTCGGATATCGCAGTCCTGCCGCAGAGGATTGTCTCGGGTGTCGATGAAGAGGACCGGCCGGTTGGATATGCTTTGGATCAAAACTATCCGAACCCGTTTAATCCTGTCACAACGATCTCGTATGCGCTGCCTGTGACCTCGCATGTTTCGATAACGGTATACAGTATTCTCGGACAGACAGTGAAAACCCTTGTTGAAGAGGAAAAGGTCCCTGGATATTACAATGTTATCTGGGATGGAAGAAATGAGAACGGCGGGATCGTGAGCAGCGGATTGTATATTTACCAGATCCAGGCCGGAAATTTCAGGCAGTCGAAAAAGCTGATGTTTATGAAATAGATCCGAATTAAAAAATATTTCTTTTAAGGCTGGAGTTCGAATGGACTTCAGCCTTTTTATTATGATAAGCCTGACTGTTTCGGGCAGAGTCAAAAAAACATATTTTATGTGCCGGAAATTATTATACTGTTGACATACTGCAAATTTTAAACTATGATTTATGTTTGCCGAATGAAAATATATGCTCATCATTCATTGGATTCGATCCGAATGTAATAGATATGACTTTAGGGATACATTGACACAATGGTTGAAAAAATAGAGAAAAAACGGCTCGCCATATTAAGAATTCTCAAAGATTCGAATAAGCCGCTCGCGAGCGCTAAAATTACCGATCAGCTCTTTAAAATGGGTTATGATATCAGCGACCGTACCGTACGGTTCCATCTGCTTTCCATGGACAAGGACGGACTCACCAAATATATCGGTAAACATGGCCGCGAGATCACAAATACAGGTATTCAGGAGTTATCGAAAGCGCGGATATATGATAAAGTCGGCTATCTTTCCGCAAAGATCGATAAAATGACTTATCGAATGAATTTCGATCTGGCCGCGTGTAAAGGCGATGTCGTCGTAAATATCAGCCTTATTAAGAAGGAGCAGCGGTATAAAGCGTTTCCGATAATCACCAGGGTATTCGATGCAGGATATTCAATGGGCCATCTGCTGACAGTTTTTGAGCCCGGTGAGCAAATCGGAGAGTTCATTGTTCCGGACGGTTATCTCGGAATAGGAACAGTGTGCTCGATCACGTTAAACGGTGTGCTTCTCGCCAATGGCATCCCGGTCAAATCGCGTTTTGGCGGAATTTTGGAAATTGAAAAAAGTAAGCCTGTCAGGTTCATTGCCATAATTAACTATGACGGCACAAGCCTCGATCCCCTTGAAATTTTCATAAAATGCGGCATGACCGATTATACCGGTGCGGTTAAAACCGGAAACGGTCTTATCGGCGCATCTTTCCGTGAAATTCCTGCCGAAAGCAGGGATAAAGTACTGGAGATATCCCGAAAACTCGAGAAGATCGGACTCGGCGGTGTTTTTGATATCGGGTGGTCAGGGCACCAGTTCTGCGAAATCCCAATCAATGAAGGGCTTGTGGGAATGATCGTGCTCGGCGGCCTTAACCCTGTCGCAATTCTCGAGGAATATGATATTCCCGTTCAGTCAAATGCACTTTCAGGACTTGTCGACTACGACAGGCTGTATTGCTACAAAGAATTGAAAAAGCACCTGTAATCCGCAAATTATCATCCCCTATCTCCATCCCTGGTATTCCATATGACCTCTTTCCTCCACAAATATTTAATAGTGGCAATATTGCCGTAAAGTGGTAACTGTGTAAGACTGCCGTAATATAGCTATATGGAATTATAGTGTATCATGTTTGATCATTGGTTGTGCAGCATTAGGCGCTTATGCTTGATAATAGGACAGCAATGCGCGCTATATGGTAACTTATTGATCAAATTGTGATTTTTTATGTTGACATATGACGGTATACGTTGTATTTTTATAGCCGTATTGTGATGGCAATATATTGCCACTATATAAGGATTGTGCGGCTATAAATGTTTTTATTTAATATGTTTTTTTATTATTATGCTTATAAAGTTAGAACAGCCTTCTTGACAAAGCCTATAATAATTTATATATTTAATCCAGTATAAATGATAACACGTTGTGCTGGAGGTTACCATGAATAAGCATACTGCAATAAGTTATTTTGAGTTTCAAGAGCTTTTTCCATCGGAAGATGCTTGCTATGATCATCTTCAAAAACTCCGTTGGCCTGATGGATTCCATTGCCCGGAATGCGGACATGGAAAAGCATATTTTTTAAGTAAACGAAAAGTTTTCCAATGCAAACAATGTCGGCATCAAACCTCGTTGACGACGAACACTATCTTTCATAAAACACACACTTCGTTGAGAAAGTGGTTTTGGGCTGTGTACCTTGTTGGATCTGACAAACGAGGGTGTTCGGCAACTCAGTTGTCCAAAAAGATTGCGGTAAGTTATCCAACAGCTTGGTTGATAATTCACAAAATACGAAAAGCGATGCAAGATAAGGATGCACCATATAAGTTGAATCATTTCATAGAGATGGACGATGCATTTTTTGGTAGCAAATCGAAAGGAAAACGGGGACGAGGCGCCTCGAACAAATCGAAAGTGGTCATCGCTGTTGAAAACAGAGGAAAAAGTGCTGGTCATGCTATAATGCACGTGGTTGACCATATTGATTTTAATAATCTTAACGAGTTTGCAGGCAACAACATCGAATCTCATCAGACTATAAAAACAGATGCCTACCCTTCGTACAATGTTTTGAGCAAGGATTACGATCACCAAAAAGATATTGTAAAAGCTCACGAAGCTATGAAAAAGCTTCCCTGGGTACATATCCTGATTGGGAATGCTAAAAGCTTTATACGAGGTACTTACCATGGTGTCAGTCATAAACATCTTCAACAATATTTGAGTGAATTCTGTTATCGTTTCAACCGTCGTTTTAACGATTATCAATTAACGGATCGTATACTTGATGCTTGTTTGAATACTCAGCAATTTACTTTAGCGGAGCTAACTTTATAAGCATATTTATTATTAACAATTTTTTACGTTAGGAGACGTTTTCATGGAATCAGTATTGGAAAAGATCAAATCGAGAGATCCGAATCAGAAAGAATTTATCCAGGCGGTTGAGGAAGTTGTTGCCGATGTTAAGGATTTTTATGCACAGAATCCTCAGTATGCAAAAGCAAAAATTGCCGAACGTATCGTTGAGCCGGAGCGTGTGGTCATGTTTCGTGTTCCGTGGGTAAACGATGCCGGAGATGTCGTTGTTAACCGTGGTATGCGTGTTGAATTCAACAGCGCGATCGGCCCGTACAAAGGCGGACTTCGTTTTCATCCGTCGGTAAATCTCAGCATTATCAAATTCCTCGGTTTTGAGCAGATCTTCAAAAATTCTCTTACCGGTCAGCCTATGGGCGGCGGTAAGGGCGGCTCGGATTTTGATCCTAAAGGTAAAAGCGACAACGAAGTTATGAAATTCTGCCAGAGCTTCATGCTTGAGCTCTCCAAACATATTGGCCCTAACACTGATGTTCCCGCCGGTGATATCGGTGTCGGCGGAAGAGAGATCGGCTACATGTTCGGACAGTACAAAAGAATCCGCAACGAATTCACCGGTATTCTGACCGGGAAAGCCCTGAACTGGGGCGGCTCGCTTATTCGCCCGGAAGCAACGGGATACGGCTCGGTATATTTTGCACAGGAAATGCTGGAAACCCGTAACGAAAAAGTCGAAGGAAAGACATGTTTGGTATCCGGTTCCGGTAATGTTGCTCAGTATACTGTTGAGAAAATTAATTTGCTCGGCGGAAAAGCTGTTACATTATCCGATTCAAGTGGATTCATTTATGATCCCGAGGGAATCAGCGTGGAAAAATTAGAGTTCGTTCTCGAGCTTAAAAATGTTAAACGCGGAAGAATTAAAGAATATGCCGATAAATATTCAAGCGCGACATTTACCGCGGCCGCCAGAAATCTCGATCATAATCCTCTCTGGGATATCAAAGCTGATCTTGCGTTCCCGAGTGCGACTCAGAACGAGATTAACGGCAAAGATGCTCAGAATATGGTTAATAACGGCGTTGTTCTTGTTTCCGAGGGTGCTAATATGCCGTGTAATCCTGAGGCTACCGCAATATTTGTCGAGAACAAAGTTCTTCATGCTCCGGGTAAAGCTGCAAATGCCGGCGGCGTAGCTGTTTCGGGCCTTGAGATGTCACAGAACAGAATGGGCATGAACTGGACTCGTGAAGAAGTCGACAACCGCCTTCAGATCATCATGAAAGATATTCACGATCATTGTCTTATGTATGGTAAAGACGGCGGAGATTATTGTAACTATTTCAAAGGCGCGAATATTGCCGGATTCAAGAAAGTTGCGGACTCAATGATCGATCAGGGAATCGTATAACGAATTGGATTCCGGTATCGATGCTGTTTTAATACTGAGAAAATTAAAAATGGGTACGGTTTATATACCGTGCCCATTTTTTTTATCGGATGCATGCACTGCGGCGGGATATACCTGTAAAAATAAGGAAAGCTGCATGTTGATATGACGAAATCGAAAACTATTGCTTGGAAAAATAGCAATAAAATGTTATATTTTACAGCTAAACTGTAATGACTTAAGGTGATTGCAGTGACATATTTTTGTAATGTTCTGTAAATAAATAACTTAATAAATATATACTCAAGTATGCATAGGAGATTAATATGCCTCAACATGTACAGTTCAAAAAGGCTTTGAAAGTGAACGAAAAAGCCAGAATTAGAAATTCTTCTGCGAAATCCCGTCTTAAAAAAATGATAAAAAAGGTTGAAACAGCCTCTACAAAAGACGAAGCTCAAGCGGCATTTCTGGAGACAACTTCGGTTATCGATTCCACTGCACGTAAAAATATCATCAACAAAAAAGCTGCCGCACGGAAAAAATCACAGCTTCATAAACTTGTGGCCGGAATGAAATAAGTTATTTTTTTATAGATCAAGATAAGGGTGCAATATTGCACCCTTTTTTTGTATATAGCGTCTAATTAATGTTATTTTAATTATATTTATCGCGGAGCAGGGGAGCTCAAAGGAACCGGAGGCTTTAAAAATGAAAAATTCTATGATAATTTGGCTGAAAGAGATCAGAGCGAATTTTCTTGTTTTAGCGGTTGTGCTTGTGATGATCGGCGGCGCAGCGGCGTGGCGTGACGGCAGTTTCAATACGTTATATTTTGTTGCGACGGTGATCGGAATCGTATTTGCTCATATCAGTGTTAATCTTTTCAACGAGTACTCCGATTGGAAGACCGGAATAGACGCAAAGACCGAACGGACACCGTTCAGCGGCGGTTCAGGGAACCTTCAGCAGGATCTGTTACGGCCGACACAGGTTCGTTTGGCCTCATGGCTTACGCTTTCAGTGTCATTTTGTATCGGCTTGTGGCTCGCGTCGGTTTCGGGATGGCAGGTTCTGGTTCTCATGGGTATCGGCGGAATAACAACGGTATTTTATACCGATTATATGGCAAAATGGATGATAGGTGAGGTCGCAAGCGGCATTACTCTCGGTTCATTTGTTGTTATCGGCGCATATTTTGTTCAGACCGGCGAGATCAATTCCGGCATTATCTGGGCATCTCTTTCACCGGGAATTCTGACGATGCTGCTGCTTCTTTTGAATGAATTTCCCGATGTCGAGGCTGACCGTGCGGGAGGACGTAAACATCTCGTGATCGTCTTCGGAAAACGGATATCCGGAATAATATATTCGATCCTTCTCTTATCGGTCTATCTGATATTTGTAGTGGGCGTTATAAAAAGCGAAATGCCGGCAACGATACTTATCGGCCTTTTTACTTTGCCGATGGCTGTGGTTACAATTGTTAAGGTCATACGGTACGGAAACGAAATGCCGAAACTGCTTCCGGCGCTCGGAATGAATGTCGTCATTGTTCTTGCGACCGATTTTCTTTTGACTATCGGATATTTGATAGGATAAACTGCCGGGTTCAATCTGAATGCAGCGGAATTGAAAAAGGGTATCTCATTTGAGATACCCTTTTTGTGTGGTTCATACATCCTGTTCGGTTCAATATTTAGAAATTATAGCTCGCAGATACGGAGAACAGATGAGCCATTCCTTTGTATTTACCGTTTGCAACGGGATAGTTGCCGGGGACATCATATCTGTCGATAGTACCGTTTCCGGTTGTGTCCACAGTATATCCAACGCCGTTCAATTTTGAACGCTCAAGGAATTTCAGAAGCATGTAGCTGCAATCGAGCTGCAGCACGCCGAATTTGTAGCCTGCGCCGAGGGAGACCGCATACCGGTCGCTGTCGGGCAGCTGGCCGTCAAGGGTGCTGTCCGGAACAGGGTTGAAATCATACATGAGTCCGCCGCGTGCGGTGAAACGGTCGTTTACGTCATAGGATGATCCGACGCGCCAGACATAGGAATTTTCCCAGTCCTTATCCATTGTGCTTTTGTCATATGGAAGGTCATCGTCGAAATCGATCGTAAGTTCTTCGTATACCGACCAGCCGACAACATTGACCTCGGCGGAAACATCCCATTGCTCGTTCATCTCTTTCAGCATACCGATATTGAGCTGCCATGGCATGTTCAGTGTTGCGGTTCCTGACTGAGATGCAGGCATTGATCCGGCGATACCGTTATATGCTGCGTCAGCCGTTGCCGATGCGGTTGCGGCATCTGCTCCGCCGGCCATAACAGCGCCGGTGACAATGTTTTTGATATTCTGTTCCTGATGCGTGAATTTAGCTGTGCCATCGTACTCGATGTCCATTGCGGCGCGGTATGAGATACCGAACTGATAGTTTTCAATCGGGCGGATGATAACGCCGACGTTGTATCCGATTCCGGTGCCGTCGCCCTCAAGAGAAAATTCACTGTCATAATCAGTGTTGTGCATAAGAGATGTTAATGCAGGATTCATGCCCATAGCCATGAAAAGAGATGATCCGGAGTCGACCATTTTTTCGATTGTGGCGGTTGATGTGACATACGAAACGCCTGCGCCGATCGTAAACATATCGGTTGCCTGATATGAAATTGACGGAGTGATATACACAGATTGAATTTCGGCGAACGTGGACGTGTATCTGCCGTCCCATTCCTTGTTCCATTCAGATCCGAGTCCGAACGGAGCAGTCACTCCGAGACCGAGAACAATGCTGTCGCTCGCTCTGTATGCGGCATACAGCTGGGGAGGAAGATATGTGTTGGATTCGGATTTCTGATTGCTGAAACCGTTCGCATCGACATTATATGGCGGGTAGTTGAACGGTGCATATTCGTGCGACGGAAGAATCGGTGTAATACCGAGAAGAAGTTCGAAACCATCCACATAGTCAAGACCTGCCGGATTGTAATAAATCGAGCTCAGATCTTCGGAACGAGCTGTCATTGCCGCTGACATACCCATCGCAGCCGCTCCCTGCTCGGGAATCGCAAGCCCGGATGCCGATACACCGGCCGCTGATAAGGTCATAAGAACCACAATAAAAATTGAAAGTTTTTTCATTCACCCTCCTTGAAAAATAAACGTATTAGGAATTTTCGTATATACTTTTTAAAGATACATCATTATAGCGAGAAATATAATAGAAAGTCAAATGAAAAATAAGCCATTTAACTATAAAAATATTATTTTTACTAAAAATTATTGAAATATGGGAGCAAGCATTTTACTTTTGCCATTTATTTTTAAAAATAAAGGACGCTTTTTTCTTTGAAAAGCGTATAAAAAAGCATATACATTAATAATGTAGTAATCTTTGAATAAATTATAAATAAGTTTCTAACTTTTATAACTCAGCCCCCCATACCCCCCCGAAGGGGGACAAAAACCTTGAAAATTGCCTGAATAAGTCCCCCTCCGGGGGATTTAGGGGGCATTTCAAGCAGGAAATAGTTAAAAAAATTATATTTTTGTTTCTTGATTATTTATTAGATTAATTCAAAGGTTTCAATGTAGTAATAGAGCCTAAATTCTTTCATTTCATCAGTTATTCTGTATATAATGAAGAATACAATATACTCGGGAGGCAGCAAATGGATGATCAAAAAAATAAAATGTCACTCATCGTTTTTTCAAACGATCTTGATAAGGCGCTCGCGGCATTTATCCTCGCAACCGGAGCGGCGTCATCGGGAATGGAAGTAACAATGTTTTTCACTTTCTGGGGACTTTCACTTCTCCGCAAAAAGAATGTCAAACGGAAAGGGAAAAACATTGTCGAGCGCATGTTCGGGATGATGCTGCCGGAAGGGCCCGGGGGAACCCGCTTGTCAAAAATGAATTTTCTCGGCGCGGGAACACGCATGATGAAATCCATTATGCGCAAAAAAGAAATATTTCAGCTGAACGATCTTATGGACATGGCGAAAAAACTTGATGTGAATATCGTGGCGTGCACAACATCCATGGAGATCATGGGGATTAAGCGCGAGGAACTCATCGACGATATCGATATCGGCGGCGTCGCGACCTATCTCGGAAACGCAAAAGATTCCTCGGTCAGTCTGTTTATATGATCTTATATCGGCACGCACGGTTATTCCGCTCAACATGACGGGAGACGAATTATGAAAGAGATCAACGCTAATAGCGAACTTGTCGCACATTGCGGGCTTTATTGCGGCGCATGCAAACGGTATTTAACCGAAAAATGTTCGGGCTGCAAAGAGAATGTGAAAGCCGCATGGTGTAAAATCCGTTCCTGCTGTATCGAGAACTCGTATAAAAGCTGTGCCGACTGCGGCGATTACCCGGATCCGATGGACTGCAAGAAATTCAATAATATTAGGCGAAAATCTTTGCGGTTATCTTTCGTTCCAACCGCAAGGCCTGTGTCGAAATGATCAAGGATCAGGGATATGAGGAGTATGCTGCTTTTATGGCGGCGAACGGACTACAGTCCATTAAAAGATAATGCAGCATCTATGAGAAAGCTGAAAGAGAGACCATGAGAATACTCATTTTCGGAGCGGGCGCTGTCGGGCAGTCGGTGGGATGTATGCTTGCGGCGAACGGAAATACTGTGGATATGATAGTCCGTGAGCGGTTTCGTGATGCGATTCAATCGAACGGATTGAGTGTCACCGGAATTTTCGGCGACTATCATGCAGGACCCGCGCAAATAGGAACTCACACCTCGGTCGATTCTCTCGCGGAAAAAAAGTTTGATTATGTCCTGATAACCACGAAATCATACGATACCGATATCGCATCGTCCGAATTATTGAAACTCACGGATCAGTCTTTCAAGGTCGTTTCGATGCAGAACGGCTGCGGAAATCTCGAGATCGCGGTAAAGTGTTTCGGCAGTGACCGGACCCTCGGGGCGCGGATCATAACGGGATTTGAGATCGATTCGCCCGGCGTGATAAAGATTACAGTGACCGCAGACGACGTCCATGTCGGCGATTATGTCGAAAGCGCCATTTCACGGTCCGCGGCGGATTTTGCCGATACGCTGAACCGCGCCGGTCTCCCCAGCGTAACAACCGACTACATTCAGTGCGATCTTCTGGCAAAACTTCTCTACAATTGTGCGCTAAATCCGCTCGGCGCGCTTTTGGGGGTTCATTACGGCGCTCTCGGGGACGATTCTCGCACACGGGATATTATGGATAGAGTCATCGATGAAGTGTATGCGGTAATCGGTGCGATGGGCGCTAAAACTGTGTGGGATACTCCCGATGAATACCGGAGCTATTTTTACGGTATCCAGATCCCGGCTACGTACGATCACCGCCCCTCGATGCTTCAGGATCTCGAAAACGGGAAAAAGACCGAAGTCGATGCGCTGACCGGATATGTCTCAAATATGGGTAAACGGCATGATATCCAGACGCCGGTATGCGACATGCTTTCGTCGATGGTGCATTTCATGGAGCGGAACTTCGGAAACCGCTGACAGATTTATTCGGGAATTTCGTAGGATTTCAGAACGGTGACCTCTGATAAAACGACCGTTTCGGTAACATCTGTCTTCATTAAAATGCTTTTTACCCGCCCGACATTCGCAGCATAATATTCTTTAATATCATTTTTTACAACGATATCGTTCTCAAGTTGATAACCCACGGCACGAAATATTATGCAATTCTCAAATATCCCCGCAGGAACTTCGACATCGACAATGGCGATGAACGTTTCTTCCAGCTGCGTGGCGCTGGGAGTCCAGGAATCTCCGAGGAATAAATTGAAATTCAAATATGTCAGCTCTTCACCGGTTTGATTCGGGTCGGTACCATACAAAATATTCCCCCCGGTTCTCAGATAGAGGGAGAGAGTTCCATATCCTCCGATTTCCCGATGTTCGACAAAATACGGCTGTCCTTCATATGTGACAGTATCGGTAATTGCGTATGTGTCGGTATATGTGGTGTCGCTCGCTCCGATTTTCGATACCGCAGCCTCGTATGTCCAGCTGGCGCCGATCTTCAAAGGGTAGTATTTCTCAGCCGATTCGTTGGGCAGGACCTCTTCCGGCTCATTATTTTTTTTAGTATCCTCGCTGAAAATGCATCCGGCGGCGAATGTGAGGATTATGATCATGGTGAGAAATAAAAGTCTTTTCATGTCGCTTTCTTTTCGAAATAAAGTTATAACTGTTCCATGAGGATAGTTCCGATCTTTCAATATAATCGATACGTGCGGGGTATAGAGAACAATTTTTACTATAAAGTCACCATACTCCTTGATTGGGGCAAAAACTTTGAAATTTATACGACTGAGTCCCCCTCCGGGGGATTTTGGGGGCTTTGTAGACAGTAAATAGTTAAAATATCATATATTTGTTTCCTGATTATTGAATAGTTGAAATTAAAGGTTACCTTTATAAAAAGCGGTGCAGTATTTCCCCTTTGAGAGCACCGTAATATTTTGTATGTTTTATTTACGATGATATTGCATATGCTGTGAATTGTTAATAGAATTAATTATGACGAGTTACCGAAAGGATCATAGATAATGGGTAAACACATCGGAGTTATCGGCCTTGGCGTTATGGGTCAGAATCTGACCCTGAACATAGAAAGCAGAGGATATCCGGCCGCAGGATTCGATCTCGATACTGACAGATCAGCCGCGGCGAAAACAAAATTCGAGGGCAAAAATATTACCGTCGCGGATTCCATCGAAATATTCGTCGGACTGCTTGAATCGCCGAAAATTATTTTGATGATGGTACCGTCCGGGAACCCGGTGGACAGTGTCATTCATGATCTTATGCCGCATCTCTCAAGCGGCGATATCCTTATCGACGGCGGAAATTCGCATTTCAATGATACCGGCCGGCGATGCGGAGAGCTTTCGGCGAAGGGTATTCTTTATATCGGCACCGGGGTCAGCGGCGGCGAGGAAGGAGCGCTTCTCGGCCCCTCGATCATGCCCGGCGGTAATAAAGATGCATGGCCGCACGTTGAGAGCATTTTTAAGGCCATCGCCGCAAAGGTCGACGACGGGACGCCGTGCTGCGAATGGATCGGTGACGGCGGAGCGGGACATTTTGTGAAGATGGTCCATAACGGAATCGAATACGGCGACATGCAGATGGTGTGCGAGGCATATTTTCTTATGAAAAACATCCTCGGACTCACGCCCGCCGAGATGCACACTGTTTTCAGCGATTGGAACGCAGGAGAGCTTGAAAGCTATTTGATCGAGATCACGGGAAATATCATGGCGAAAACAGATCCCGAAACAGGCAATCCCATGATCGACGTTATCCTCGACACTGCCGGACAGAAAGGCACGGGGAAATGGACTAGTCAGGCATCTCTCGATCTTGGCGTTCCGGCACAGACGATTGCGGAGGCGGTTTTTGCGCGGGCAATCAGCGCCATTAAGGAAGAACGTGCCCATGCCTCGAAAATTCTTTCCGGCCCAGCGATCAGTTTTGACGGCGGCAGGGACGAATTTATCGAGATGATCAGAAAGGCGCTGTATGCCTCGAAAATTTGTTCGTACGCACAGGGGTTTCAATTGATGCGCGCCGCCTCGGAGGAGTATGGATGGGATCTTCACTACGGCAGCATTGCGATGCTTTGGCGCGCGGGATGTATCATCCGGGCGCAGTTCCTCGGCAGGATCAAGGATGCGTATGACCGCGATCACGGCCTTTCGAACATCCTTCTGGACCCGTACTTTATCACGGTCATCGAGGAAACACAGGATTCCTGGAGAAGCGTTATTGCCACAGCGGTGAACGCGGGCATTCCCGTTCCGGCGTTTTCGAGCGCGCTGGCATATTATGACAGTTACCGTGCCGAGAGGCTCCCGGCAAATCTCCTTCAGGCACAGCGCGATTATTTCGGCGCTCACACATACGAGCGGATCGATCGCGATCGCGGCAGTTTTTTCCATACCGAATGGCTGTAGATAAACCGGACAGTATTAATAGAAACGTTAACAGTAAAAAAGGAATAATATCAGTGTCAGACCCTCAGGCAGCACTCAAAAATTTAAAGCCCGATCATGACTTTCTTATCGCGATAGATTCGGACGGCTGTGTTTTTGATACCATGGAGATAAAACAGAAGGAATGCTTTATCCCCAATAATGTCAAACAGTGGGATTTGCAGCCCATATCGAAATATGTCCGTGCCGCTTCCGAATTTGTCAATCTTTACTCAAAATGGCGCGGCTCAAACCGTTTCCCGGCACTGCTCAAAGTGTTTGAGCTTTTGGAGGATTGGCCGGAAGTCCGAAAACGGAACGCCGCACTTCCCGATACCGGGCCGCTTCGCGACTGGATCAATACCGAATCACGGCTCGGAAATCCTGCGCTTCAGGCCGAAGTCGAAAAAAACGGCGATCTGGTGCTTGAACGGACGCTGAGCTGGAGTAATGCGGTCAATGCTGCGGTCGAGGATATGGTCTCAAGCCTTCCGCCGTTTCCGCTTGTCCGCGAAAGCCTGGAGAAGATCGGCACGTGGGCGGATATTATCGTGTGCTCGGGAACTCCCGAGGAAGCGCTGACAAGAGAATGGACCGAGAACGGAATTGAAATTTATCCGCGGGTTATCGCAGGGCAGGAGATGGGCAAAAAAAAGGAACACCTTGCGCTGGTCAAAGAGAAATATCCGGCGGGAAACATACTGATGATCGGTGACGCTCTCGGCGATCTGAATGCGGCGATCGATAACGGCATGCATTTCTATCCGGTCAATCCCGGACACGAGGAGGACTCATGGGAGCTGTTCCATGATGAGGTAACCGACATGTTTAAAAGCGGATGTTATCATACCGAATATGAAAAGGAACTCGTTGATACGTTCAAGGGACTTCTTCCTGCGGAACCGCCCTGGAAAAAGACCGAATCCGGGGATACATGCTGTTAAATACGATGCAATAATTGCGAACGGAGTTATGCATGGAAAATGAACAAAAGATACTGAAAGCGCCGAAGGGACTCCTTGCGCTTGCGCTTATAGGGCCGGGATTTGTCTGGAGTGCCGAATATATCGGATCCGGCGAGGTGATACTCGCGACCCGTGCCGGAGCGATCCTCGGATATGCAGTGCTGTGGGCTCCGCTTATCGGCATTATTCTCAAAACATGTATCGGAGTGTGCGGCGCGCGGTATACGGTTTGTACCGGCGAGGGAATGGTTGACATGTTCTCGAGAATGCCGGGCAAGAAAAACTGGGCGGTCTGGATCGTGCTTGTCACCATGTTTCTTGCGGGCTCGATGGCGGTCGGAAGCGCAGCGTCCGCGGCGGGTGTGTTCGCGAATTCACTTATTCCGATCAGTCCGTTTGTATGGGGATGGATCATCTCACTATTTGCCGTCGCGGTCGTATGGTCGGGAAAGTTCGACATCATGAAATACATCATGAGCGTTTTCGTGTTCATTATCGTGTGCGGTGTTATGTATGTGGCGTACCGAACATTTCCCGGCGCGGGTAATGTAACGAAAGCGATATTCGGTTTTCAGCTTCCCGCTGTCCCCGGATGGGCGGCGGGCCTTGACAATGTGTCCGAAAATCCCTGGAGAGAAGTGCTGCCGCTGGTCGGATGGGCCGCGGGCGGTTTTGCGAGCCAGGTATGGTACACCTACTGGGTCATCGGCGCTGGCTACGGCATGACGAATGGGCGGGGATACGGAAAACCCGCAGATGAGAGATCGCTTAAGACCATGACAGCCAACACCGCCCGTAAGATCAAGGGATGGTGCCGCGTAGTCTATATGGATGCGACGGTGGCGATGATCATCGGTCTGGTTGTCACCTCGGGATTTGTGATCGCCGGCTCGGGTGTGCTCCGGCCTGCACAAATTGCGCCGGACGGAACAGCGCTCGCGTTTGAGCTATCGAACGTTTTCGGCAAACTCTGGGGAAAAACGGGTGGATTGTTCTTTATTATCGCCGGATGGGCCGCGCTGACAAGCACGACCATCTGTCACCTTGCGGGCTGGCCGAGACTCATCGCCGATTCGCTTCGGATCTGTTTTCCGGCATTCGACAGGAAATTCAAATGGCAGACTCAGTTTAAATTGCTGCTTACGTTTTTCTTCCTGACAAATATCGTAATGGTCTATTCTTTCGGACTCAATCCGGTATTCATTGTGAAATTGAGCGCAATTGTCGAAGGGCTTCTGTTCACACCGTTTCAGGCCGTTCTTGTGCTGATCGGGATCATGTGGGTCATGCCGAAACTGCTTTCGAAAGAAAGCTGGGACATTTTGAAACCGCACTGGATCCTGCCGCTCGGGCTGGTGGTCGCGGTTATCGTGTTCGGATATTTCTGTTTCTTCCAGCTTTTTTCGTCATAGTCTGGTAGAATTGTGCAGTCTGCCCACTAAAAGTGCTTCGCTACTTTTGCTGATTTATTGGGATCACCTTTGATTGGTTCTTCCCCCTCTATTTTCCAAAGAGAGGGGGTGCAGGGGGTGAGTTTGCCCGGATTGGAAGGCTTAGTCAGCCCCCAATACGGTACTTAGCAACTGCGTCCTCGTCGAGATCGACACCGAGTCCCGGTTCCTCAGGCACTTTGACAATTCCGTCCACAGCCTCGAACGTCTGCTTTGTAATGCTTCTCCGCATGGGGGAGGGGCTTTCGCAGTATTCGAGAATAAACGCGTTCTTGAGCGCCGCCGTAAAATGAAGCGAGGCCGCAAGATTTATACCCGTGGTGAATGAATGATTGACGACCGGTTTGTGACGGTCCTCCGCGAGATGTGCGATCCGCATCGCCTCCGTCAGCCCGCCGCACCGTGTAACGTCAACCTGCACAATGTCGATCTTTCCGCGGTCCATGAGATCGAGAAACGAAAACCGCGAGCTTTCCTGCTCTCCGGCGGCGATTCTTACTTTGGTCGCATCCGACAGACGCGCGTAACCGTCAAGATCGTCCGGATGAAGCGGTTCCTCGAGCCAGAAAATATTATACTCCGCAAACCTTTCCGCCATCTGAAGCGCAGTTTTGTAATCCCAGATAAGGCCGGCGTCGATCATAACGTCAACATCGGGACCGACAGCCTTACGGATCTCTTTCACAAGCGCCACATCATAGTCCGGGTCCTGTCCGAGCGGCGCCCATCCGAATTTCACCGCGGTGAATCCACGGTCGACGAAATCCCGTGCCAAGCGGCCGGTCTCCTCAATGGTTTCGCCGAAAAGAGAGCTTGAATATGCCCGTATCTCGTTGCGGTAGCATGCGCCGAGGAGCTTGTAGACCGGCTTTCCGACTGCTTTCCCCATGATGTCCCATAGTGCCAGATCGATTCCGCTCATGGCGTGGATCGCGGCGCCACGTCTGCCGTAATGGAGGGTGCCCTGGTACATTTTTTCCCAGATACGTGCGACATCGAACGGGTCCTCGCCGATAACCATCTCTTTGAGGCCGCGGCAGATCGGATGGGACGTTTTCGCCTCTATGATCGCTTTAATCACCCACGGAGACGAGTCCGCCTCGCCGATTCCGGTGATCCCCTCGTCGGTTGTTACACGGATAACTGCGGTGTCCTGACTGCCGTCGGATTTATCGAGAACCTCGGGATTTGCGAGCATTATTGTTTCGACATCAACAATTTTCACATTAACCTCACTTTTGTATGTATTCGTGTGTGTCTATTTCAACTCGAGCTGCGGATTATCAGTCTATATACTGTATCATAATTTATTACCCGGTTCAATGTCAACACTTCATTTCCAGCGGCACCGTGGCAAGAGGTACACATAAAAAAAATGCGCCATGTTTCATGACGCATTTTATGCTCCAGCTATTTTTTTTTGTGGGGTAAGCAGTGCTGCGGGGATTAAGTGGATGTTTGGTCGATTGTGCATAGTATCAGTTTGCGGAAAATGTCCGCTATTTCATTGTAATATCTACTTCTCCGAGTCCGGATGAAATATTCAGAGTCAGCAGTTTATCGCAGTCGTCGTAATTGTCCGAATAATATCTTGAACCGCGTTTATCGAAACATCTGTAATGGGCATCCGAGTCAAACAGCATGAAGCGGGATATTTTCATTCGTGTTCCGATTTCCTGCGGTAAAATAATATTCGTTTCACCGATCTCAAGATCAATGTCCGCGGAGACATCGTCTAGCATATCACCGGAGAAATCAACAGACAGTTCGCCGATACCGCTGTTAATGTTCGCATTGCGGAAACGGGCATTCCCGAGATTATGAAGATCGATCTCTCCAATAGTACCGTCAATTTCAAACCGGTTCATTTTTATCCTGTTCGGCCAGTCAAAATCAATGTCGACATCGCCGGCAAAATTATTGAACTCGAATACACTCAGGCTCAATCCGCCGAGCTGCAAATCGGCTTCACCGGCTTTCAGCTCGACAAAAAGATCAATTTCGGGGTCATGAGGCAGTTCGATAGTGATTTCCATTGATCTTTCATTGTCATAATCACAGTCATCATTGTTGTCGGAAATCCAATTCTGGTCAGACTTGATGCTCATTCGGTTTTTCCGTTTATTGAATGCTATTTCGATTTCGCTGTATTCGTCATTATACTCGGCATATACTCTGAGTTCGCTGTCTTTTCCGCTCGGGATTATTTCAATCTCCCCGAAACCAATATCAATCGTTACATCTAATCTGTCGCTGTCGATCCGGAATTTTTTATCGATCTCGTGTTCTCGTGCAAATGCTGATCCGGCACAGGTGAAAATGACCAGTACCAGTGTAATTTGAGCGATATATCTCTGCATTATTGCCTCCGGAAATATTAAGTAAATGAATATGTCATTAATAATGTGACGAGTTGATTCTACGCCGGGTTCATTATTAAATACTGTTATTCGATGTAAAGGTTACATATTATCTGACGTGAGCGGTTCAAGGATTATTTCAAATATCTTCGGAGGTGTTCCCGATAATCTGTTTCAGGTGATCGTTTTGGGATAAGAAAACGGCGGCACCCGGGTAAGGATGCTGCCGTTTTGCTGACTAGCAATGCTGATATATGAGAGTAAATAATAAGTTACTAATTGCTATTTCATCCTGACATCGACATCGCCGAGTGTCGATGAAATGTCGAGCGACAGCAGATTGTCGGAATTGCCGTAATTGTCGGAATAATAATTTGATCCTTTTTTATCGAAATTTTTATAATTCTTTTCCGGATTGAAAAATGTGACTTGCGAGATGTTCATTTTTGTCCCGAGTTTCTTCGGGATAGTGATATCCATTTCTCCGACATTAATATCAATGTCCGCGGACGCATCGTCACGAATATCACCGGAGAAATCAACCGACATATTGCCTGCATTATTGTTTATTCTGGCATCGCTGAAATGGGCGTTTCCCAGGTTTTTCAGATTCAGGTTGCCTGCTTTACAGTCTATATCGAACGTGCCGAGAGTGATCCTGTTCGGTTTATCGAAATCAATAGTAAGGTCGCCGGCGATGAGCTCGATATCAACATTTTTCAGGCTGAGGCCGCCAAGCTGAATGTCAATGCCTCCGGCGATACATTCGACATTAAGGTCGATCTCGGGATCATACGGCAGCTTAACTGTTATTTTAACGCCTTCAGTGTGACGGTCACGGTCATGGCGCGGGACCGGTTCATATTTATCGCGTATGTTTAATGTCTTTGCGTTTTTGCTGAATTCAATTCCAATTTCGCAATATTTGTCATCATACTCGGCAGTTACGTTGATCTCACTTTTTTTGCCGCTTGGAATTATCGTCAGCTCCGCGGCAATAATGTCAATATTAATATCTAATGTACCGTTTTTGACATTAAAGTTTTCATTAATATCACGTTCTGCGGCGAATATGGATCCTGACACGGTGAAAAAAACAAGAATGAGCGTGATTTGTGCGAGTTGTCTGTACATTGGAACCTCCCGTTAGGATTTTTGAAAGTTGAAATTATTATTAATGTGACGGATTTTTTTTCGTCGGCCTCATTTATAAAAACATCGATTCACAAAAAAGGTTACAGGAGTGATGCTATTTAATCGCGTAGTATTTTGAGGAGAAGAGGGCGCACATGTCCGGAACTAAGGACATGTGCCTTCCAAAACGGTAGAATAATAATATGTTAGCTGAAATATGCCGGGGCGGAGGATCTTCGGTTGGCAGTCGAAATCAGCGTTTTGCAAGTTCCGCGAGCCGGTTCATGAGGAAATCGTACGTTTCGAGGGAGGTATTTTCGGGTATGCCTCCGGGATCCATAAACATCCATCTTCCGGCTTTTTTTGCACGGTCAAACAGTGAGATCAGATAATCGTTTTGCGCGTCTCTGTCCCAGCCGAGGAATTCTTTGTGCAGCCCGCCGACCGGAACGGTCCCCGAACCGGGGTGGGAATTGATGAATTCAACAATATCCATGGATTCGTTCAGGTCGAACGGATCGAGCATGTCAACTCCGGTCGCAAGCACAAACGGCAGAATTTTA
>Ga0233431_1003015_pt1 | contig 21532 bp, 18 predicted proteins | sample SI_118_April2016_FD_179867 | JGI IMG/M metagenome (GOLD analysis project Ga0233431, IMG submission 179867) | Seawater microbial communities from Saanich Inlet, British Columbia, Canada - SI_118_April2016_200_MG | ecosystem: Environmental > Aquatic > Marine > Inlet | place: Canada: British... | reverse complement strand
TGTTAGCGTTAAGCCAAAATGTCCCCTCCAAGTTAAGTAGAAATGTCCCCTTTCGAGAGAAGCCCTCATATAATCTGGTTAGTTAATAACTAGAGTAAGGGAGGTTTCATGAAAGGATGCTATATGAGTAATCAGGAGATCGGAAAGATTGATATCTTGGCGAAGTTAGTCAGGAGAGAAATCAAACAAAAAAAGGGAGCTGAGATCTTGGGAGTCTCAGTCAGGCAAGTCAAGAGAATAGTAAAGAGATACAAGCAGGAAGGAGCAGTTGGGCTAGTACACAAAGCTCAAGGGAAGACTAGCAACAACAAGATCTCTCAAGTCGAGCTTGATCAGGCGCTCTTGATCATTCACGAGAAGTACTCTGACTTTGGCCCCACTCTAGCTCATGAGAAGTTGGTTGAGGAACATGATATCAACTTGAGTCTGACAACCATCCGGGTTGCAATGATCTCAACTGGATTATGGAGTCCAAGAACAAGAAGGAAAGCTCAAGTACACCAGCTTAGAGAAAGGAGAAGTTGTTATGGAGAGCTAGTCCAGCTAGATGGCTCTCCCCATCCTTGGTTTGATGATCGAGGTGAACGGTGCAACCTCAACGTGATGATAGATGATGCCACTGGGAGAATGATGTGCAAGTTTAGCGTGGTGGAGACCACCCAGGACTATCTAGAGCTTCTAGAAGAGTACATCTTAGAGCATGGGATCCCACTAGCTCTTTATGTTGACCAGCACTCAATCTTTCGGATCAACAACAAGGCCAAGTATGACCGCAAGAAACCAGATAACTCACCCAACAATAGGTTCGAGGGACTCACTCAGTTTGGAAGAGCTTGTTATGAACTGGGGATTAAGTTGATCTTTGCCCACTCTCCCCAAGCCAAGGGAAGAGTCGAGAGGGTGAACAAAACCCTGCAGGACAGACTGGTGAAAGAGATGAGACTTAAGGGAATCTCCACGATTAAAGAGGCTAATCAGTTTCTCCCCGAGTACATAAAGAAGTTGAACACAAAGTTATCAAAACCTCCCAAGTCTAGCGTGGATATGCACAGACAACTAGATCAGGGAGTTGACCTCACTAAGATCTTAGCTACTAAGTATGCTCGGACTCTCTCCAAGAATCTCACTTGTCAACATAAGAACACTATCTATCAGATCAAGACTACACGCTCCCCATATACTCTCAGAAAAACAACAGTCACGATCTTAGAGAGATATGACGACTCAATCATGATCTTAGATAGCAGAGGGAACAATCTTGACTACACCACAATCAAGACGCTCCCAAGCACCCAGACCACCACAGCTAAGCAGGTGAACCGCCAAGTCGATGATATACTGGCCAAGAAAGCCAAGGTCAGCTACAAGAAGAAGAACCACTTCGACTTAAGCTTTGAAGAACTAGGTCAACATACTAACAGCTACCGGCCACACGGAGCCGTTTAACAATACTAAGTACTAATACCCGAAAGGGGACATTTCTACTTAACGGAAAAAGGGACATTTCTACTTGTCGTTAACACCCCCTCACACCAGACTCCCCGTCATCAGTCCCTCTCCCTCTCTCCACTGCCCACTGACTACCACTCGTTTCTGGATCGCCAAACCATCTGCCAGCTTACCAAGCTTCACATAATAAAGAAGGTCTCTCAACTCTCTCATCTGTATTAATATTACAGACAAATATGCGCATATTTGTAAAATTCTCAATACACCACCACACTTGTTACCATGTTTCGAAACATGGTAACATTAACTGATTAATCGATTACTCACCGTTGCTTTGTGTAGCAACCCAAGGAGGTCATATGACTCAAGTTTCCAAAAATTATCTCGCCCCAAAAGTCAAAGAGCAAATCTATGACACCTTCCTCTCAGCGATCTCTGATCTCACCACCCCCTCTTCTACCCGCACCTTCCTCCATGATCTACTATCTAACACCGAGATCACCATGCTTGGCAAACGCCTCTCCATCGCCTACATGCTTCGAAAAAACTATACTCAACGAGAAATCTGTTCCATTCTCAAAGTAAGTCTCGGCACTGTTAACAAAATCAACTCTACTCTCCAAACTCAAGGTAACGGCTACAAACAGATTGTTGATCGCATGCTCAAGGAGGACAAGATCACCGCTTTCTTTGACAAACTCAGCACCAAACTAGACAAGGCTCTCCCCCCACGAGGTGCCAACTGGAGCGAGCACTACAAAAATTCACAAAAGAAACAAGCAAAATCCCGCAAAAGTTACTAACCTTACTCAATCTCCACCACCACATCTCCCTCCAGGTCAGTTCTCAAGACTCGTATCCCTTCATCCTCCAGCCTGGTCAGCACCTCTTCCGTTGGATGTCCGTATCGATTCTTTCCCACACTAATCACCGCCAGTTCAGGACTAGTAGCTTCCAACATCTCCAGGCCTGTACTATTTTTTGATCCATGATGACCTAGTTTGAGATAGTCTATCTTACCCAACAACCCATCCTCCACCAACTCTTTCTCTGTCTGGATACCAGAGTCACCAACTAGTAGCGCCCTATAACCAGACTCCTCTAACATCATCACCACACTCCTCTCGTTCATATCACCCCGCTTGGCACTCGCACCCAGTATCCGCTTACTTTCTTCCTCATTAATTTCGCTAGTATACATAGCCACATATTGCTCCTCCACATCAGGTGGCCATAACACATCCAGCACTATACCACTCCCATTCTCAATATCCCCCACTCGTACTATATCTCCTTGCTCAACTGAATCTACTGAGATACTGAATTCACGGAGCCCACTTATCAAACGCGCCAACGCTCGGGTACTATGCACCCCGTCAGCAGTAACAAACTGGATCAACTCATATCTATCTATTACACTAGCTAGACCATTCATGTGGTCATAGTCAGCATGTGTCAGGACTATAAGCTCGATAGTCCTATCCCAATATGGAATATGCCGCTCTAGGCAAGATAATATCTTCTCCCCACTCGGTCCTCCATCCACCAACACCTGATTATTCCCCTTGATTATCAAGATCGCATCCCCCTGGCCCACATCACACGCAATAATCCGCATCTTCCCATCCGGCATCTGCAAGATCGCTAGTAACACCATTCCCAATATTAATCCGAAAACATACCAGCTCTTTTTCATACTCACATTGTGACACATGTCTTTAACTCTGACTCAGAAATATTACGCATCTGGTGCATCTACTTTTTTTGAGTTGCAAAAACTACGCAGGCATGACGATGCCGAGTGATAGGTCGCTACGCTAGCAAGCGTAGATAGACCGATTTTGCGTTTAAAAAATGTAGTGTGCCAGATGAGAGGAAATATTTTGCGATTTACCCAAACATAGCAATCACCTCCACCATCATCCACAAAGGAACATACAAAGCCCAGCTCACTACTTGCCCTAACACCGGGTTCAAACCTCCCACCCCCACTGCCACAGCGCTTAGCAACATAATCAGTGGAGTCAAGGGAAGCACTATCATATTCACCACTGGCGAGATCCAGCTTACCCTCCCAAATGTGTAGTAGATCACAGGCATCGTGGCCAGTGTCGCCGCCACCGTCGGCCACCAATACTCTCCCAAATACATTTGTATCCCGTTTTCAATTTGCATATTTTCATTTTTTGAATTTGTTTGTAATTTGTTTTTTGTAATTTTGAATTTACGTTGAAGCCATGGTTCAACGTACAGTAATCCAGCTGTTGCCACCACAGAAAGCTGGAACCCCACATCAAGTAACATCAAAGGTTGGACCACAACCATCAACCCCACCGTCACCCACAAGAGTCGCTTTGCCTCCGCCTCCCTGCCCCAGTAATAAGCCGTTAGAGCAATAGATCCCATGATTGCAGAGCGCACTACCGCTGCCGAGCCTCCCGCAATCACTACATACGCAATTATCGCCCCGATCCCACCCAAGATCGCTACTCCTCGCGAGAACACGAGTAGGAGCATTCCCATCACCACCCGCGCCACAATCGTCGTGTTGTACCCACTCGCCGCAATAATATGGAGCGTCCCAGTCGAGACTAGTTGCTGGTAAAACTCACCAGGCATCTCTCGTCTCACTCCCAGGAGGATTCCCGCAGACAGGCTCGCATGAGGCTCAGGCAGCCAACTTGAGAGCATATCAACCATCCGCTCCCGCATGTAAGATAACCCAATTATCATCCTCTCTCGTAGCGAAGCGGAGACCCCGCCTCTCGCGAGAGGCGTGGGTACAATCTCAAAACTCGGATCCATCATCACTATTTGCACTTGCTTGTTCGCTGTCACTCTTGGCTCAACTCTGCCAGAGAACACGTACTCCTCACCCACAACTAGTGGCTCATATCCCCATAGAATAATTTTCCACCTCGAGTCACGAATGATCGTTTGTGAGTCAGTGTGACTGGGTTTCTCAAGGATCCGTGCGGTATATCTGACCTCTGATTCTGGTGTCCAACTATCAGGCAACAATCCCTCCATGCTCGTCCACCGCCAACTAAAAAGCATGCTAAGTAGTACAAAAGCTATCACTTTTCCCCGCAATATCATACTCTTCTCCCGCAGCCCATCTCCGCACGCCGTGCCACACAACTCTCCAGAGTTAATTCTTCAGAAATGCAGATACGTGCATCTGGTAGTGGGGAACCCAAATACCAGAACACACCTATCTGCAATATATTAACTTGCCAGAGAGTCTGTGCACAGTCCGGAGCGTCTTTCTTTTTGATTCTGTTTTCTTGGACGAACAAGAAAATAGAATGCGGGTGTGCGTCGCCACGCACTACAAATAAAAATTCCATTTAATATACCGACACTTCATCCTTGATCTCCTCATAAACATTACTCGGGATCCCAGCCTTACTCATAAGCTCCTCCACACTCCCATATGGCCGGTTGGTAATGATACTGTCAGCTCTCGCTCCCCCTACTCCCCACAGACTATCTAACTCCGACGCACTCGCAGTATTGATGTTGATCATACCCACACTTACTCCCGCCACATCTCCCCCACTGCCCACTGCACCCTGATCACTGCCCTCTATTCCCTCGTTCTGCGAGGGAATATACACCTTCCCCCCATCCTCCACCTCACTCGCCAGGTTCAGATACTTTGTCACCCACTCCCGGTCAGCACCCTCAGACAATCCTCCTGCCAACGATATTGCCTCCCCGATCCTTGATTTTTTCTCGAGTTCATACACCCCCGGATTCTCCACTGCCCCCGCTACATCCACGACTATTTGCCCAACCTCCTCATCTAATGACTTGTCCTGAGCTTGCCGAAGGATTTCCACTTTGTTCTCACTCGGCTTCACTACTCCCCACAATCCAACACAAACTAATGCTATACCCACCACTCCAACCAATATAAATAACCAATACTCTCGTAGAATTTCAATCAGCCTGTCTTGCCAATCGTCCATAGCTTAACTATATACTAAACCACCAAACTCACCAACCGACCCTTCACATAAATCGTCTTCTTGACCCCGGATTCAGGTACCCATTTCTGCACCTTCTCATTCTCCATCACCACCTTCACCACCTCCTCCTCACTCTCAGCCACCTCACTACTCACCTCCACCGTTGCCCGCAACTTGCCCATAACCTGCACTGCAATCGTGACTCGAAGATCCTGAGCGAGCGTCAGCGAGTCGAAGGACATCACTGGCCACGCACTCTCCTCCACTTTTCCTTCTCCCCCACTCTTTTCCCACACAATCTGAGCAATCTTGGGTGCAAACGGGGACAAAATTTGTGCGAATTTTTGCGCATCTTCCTCACTCATTACCAGATCACCGTTACGCCACAGGTTTACTAGCTCCATCATTCCAGCAATAGATGTGTTAAATTTTTGTTCAACTATCCCCTTCCCCACCTTCTCTATCAATTTCGCGAGCGCCCGCGCCAATTCCGGGCTCGTCTCCCCCTCGCCTGCGAGGACCATCCTCGCAGGATCCGTCCCCTCTACTGTTTTTTCCACTCGTGACAAAAACCTCTTCATCCCAATTAACGCTCGCTCATCCCACGCAATCGCCTGATCCCAAGGACCCATAAACATCTCATAGAGTCTCACTGCGTCAGACCCATGCTTCTTGACCATGTCATCAGGATTAATCACGTTACCCCATGATTTGCTCATCTTGCGCCCGTCCTCTGCTAGCACCATCCCCACACTTCGAAGTCGCAGGTACGGCTCCGAGAATCCGACATGACCCAGGTCATGCAAGACCTTATTCCAAAATCGTGCATAGAGTAGATGGAGCACTGCATGCTCCGCCCCCCCCAGATACCAATCAACGGGTAGCCACTTGTCTATTGCCGGCCGCGCCACTTCCTGCCAAAAATCCGAGAACGGCGTCTCACTCTTAGCTTTGTATTCCTTCAAAATCGTTTTTGTATCTTTCTGACTCACTGACACGCTGACACGCTGACACGCCGAACTCTTCCAGAATGAGAATGCCAAGTGATACCAACATGATCCGGCCCAGTTTGGCATCGTATCTGTCTCGCGCCTCGCCTCGCCTCCACATGATGGACACGTAGTACTCACCCACTCATCTACTCGCGCGAGGGGACTCTCTCCAGTCTCTGTCGGCTCATAAGACTCTAGGTCAGGTAAAGTCAAAGGTAGGTCACTCTCCTTCAGTGGCACCACTGCATATTTTTTACCATTCTGTTTTACTATTTGTAATTTAGAATTTGCTCCTGTCTTTGCGCACTCTGCGCAATAGACAAGAGGTATTGGTTCTCCCCAGTATCGTTGGCGTGAGAACACCCAATCACGCAGATGCCAAGACGTCTCCTTCTCCACCACTCCGGCTTTACTTAGTTTGTCAAAGATAGCCTCCGTATTCTCCAGCTCAATCTCACGGATCTCGATTCCATATTTTTCCGCAAACTCACGGTCGCGAGCATCCAAGCTAGGCACTCCCATCACTGCTCCCGTTCCTACGGATGAGAGTACATAATCCGCTACCCAGACATTCACTTCTTCTCCATTTGCTGGATTCACCACCATCAGATCAGTCTTGACTCCTGTTTTTTCTTTTGCCTCAGCTAGTCTAGTTTGCTCAGATTTTTGCAAAGAGCTCTCTACATACTCCCTCACATCAACGCTCGCCTCCCAGCATTTACTAATCCAATCCCTAGCCATCTCAGGCGAGATCACCACATATGTCACTCCCATGATCGTATCGATCCTGGTCGTAAAAGTCTCCAGTATTTCTATTCCTGGCAACTGCTCACTGTTCACTGCAAACTGGACTCTCACCCCCTCCTTCTTCCCAATCCAGTTACGCTGCATCTCCAGGATCCCTCTAGGCCAATCCATACTCCGCATGGACGTATCTCCGTTTTCCAGTTTTGCAATCTTGCAGTTTTTATTTCCCACTGAGCTACTGCTACACTGAGCTAACTGAGCCACTGGCTTATCCAAATCTTGGAGAAGCCTATCCGCATAATCAGTAATTCGCATTACCCACTGCGGGAGCTCTTTTTTACCTGTCATCTCTCCACATCTCTCATGTGTCCCGTCTCCCAGAACCTCTTCGTTAGCTAACCCAGTCTTACACTTGGGGCACCAATTGATCGGCACCTGTTCACGATATACGAGTCCCTTCTTATATAACTCTAGGAATATCCACTGCGTAATCCCGTAATATGCAGGGTCAGTCGTCGCAAGTTCTCGATCCCAATCAAAGTTCAGGTCCAAATTCTTCATCTGAGCACGAAAATTAGCATAATTCTTGGGTACGATCATGGCAGGATTAACCCGAGCCTTGATCGCCGCATTCTCCGCAGGTAGCCCAAACGCATCCCAGCCAGTAGGCGACATTACCTCATCACCTGTCATCCGAAAATATCTCGCCATCACATCCACCGCGGTATAGATCCTCACATGCCCCACATGGAGTCCCTCTCCTGACGGATACGGGAACATGCCTAGTACATATGTCTTAGCGGAGTCATTCATCCGTTTATTCTACCACCCCGCCCCGCCAGTAACAGATCTCGCTCAAAAAACCTACCCACTTCTTGCCTCAAACTCTTTTATTTCTTTTGCACTCATATCACTATAAGTACGAATACCTATCTCATTCACTACAGTAATCCCAACTTGCCCAATACAAAATTTATGATCACGACCATCTTTCAAATCAGGGTTACCAAAAGGAACAAACTCATTATTCTCATCAAAATATCCTGCTCCACATTTACACTCAACTACTACCATTTCACCCTCCTTTCCCACACTATATCAACTCCCCAACACCACCTCAATACCCAACAATACATCAATGCATATCATCCCTCACCACACTAGCCGACACGCTGATATGCTGATACACTAATCTCATGCCCAAACACATCACCCACTCCCTCCTCCTATTATTTGCCTCCGCAGGGACCTATCTCTGGCTCATCACCCCCTCCCTCACCCCATACACCCTCCAGCTAGTCGCCGTCCTCCTCCTCATCTACGCAGCCACTCACTGGTTTCGCAAGCCTAAGAGATCTCAAGCCTCCACCCCCACCTCCCACATCCCCCTAGACCTCACTCTCCTCACGATCATCATTCTCCTTCTCGTGGTCGAGACCGGCGCCCTCGCCTCCCCCCTCATCTTCCTTCTCTACTTTCTCGTCTTTGCCGTCGCAATGCTATTCGAGATCGAGGCTACCCTCATGCTCACCGGCACGCTCCTCGCCTTCTTCCTTCTTTTGCCCTCCACCAATCTCACCGACCTCGCCCATCTCGGCGAGCTCCTAGCCTTCGTCATGATCACCCCACTGAGTCTATATATTAGCCATCAACACGAAGATATCGCGCGACAGAAAGCCAGAACCCACACCCTTACCAATCATCTTGCTCAGGAAGAAACCGACACCCTCCTCTTCCTCTCCACCAACCTCAAGACCACTCTCCTCTCTGCCCTCGACAGTCTCTCTATAATTATCCCAAAAACTACTGCCAAAAAGGCCAAGTCTGACCTCTCCGTTCTCTACTCCGACCTCCGCGCCCTCTACCGCTCCGCACAAGATCTCCAGAACTCAATTGATCTCGAGACTGACTAAAAAATATCACTACAGATACATCGCTCTCCCCACACCCAACCAAAACAACCAATCCTGAGTCACAGAGGTTACATTCGTCTGACTCTGGATCATATAAAGAATAAGTACTGCCCAAAGAACTTGATCACCCACATTTTTACTTGCATGTAGTCTCACTATCGCCATCCAAGCTATTGTCAGATATAGACTCATTGCTACTACCCCACCAGACACTCCGTACTCCAAGACACTGGAATGTGTCCGATCAACATTCGCATCTATCTCATACTTAACTGGATAATCAATCTCACCAAATGCCCTCGAAAATCTCGCCCACCCCCATCCCGTCACAGGTCGCATCTTGACTGCAATCACCGCCTTCGATAGTATTCTCCCTCTCCCCTCTGCTACAACATGCCCAACCGGCAGATCAAGTCGCTGATCTCTTGCATATATTCCAAGCACAACGACTACAGCAACCATTATCATTCCTGACATCAGCTTTACATTTTTCTTCGCAATCACCAGAGCTAACCAGCATAATACAGTCAGAATCCCACCCCATGATCCCAGCATCATAACTGCAATAATCGGCAATATAACTAGCCATTTATACCGCAAATAGCTCCATATTATCGGCAAACTCAAAGCTAGGTATCCAGACAACATATTTACATTCCCTATTGTCAGAACGTCACTTGGATTAGCCCTGACAATCACCATCACCGCAAGCAACAAGCTCGTGAGTCCCAATCCTCGCATTAGCCACGGCCTCACCTCCACCATCATCCCGACTACAATCATCGCAAATAGAGTCAAGAGACCATCTGATCGATATGGATTACCCCACCAGCTCTGATAAAACTCACCACTCCACAGCGCACTCACTACCAGCCACAACATCAACACGAGCACCAGACGCATAAGCCTCTTATCATTCTGCTTCTTCTCTACCTCAAACACGCCTAGCCCAACACCCAGTATCGCCAGGCCCCACACCACCCAGGTCTTTGGCACCTCATGTGGAGAGAAATGGCCAGAATAATACACAAAAGGCAGCCCAGCTGTAATAAGATACTGCCAATTTTGAACGCGTCTTGCAATCATAGTTAATTAATACTACAGTATAGTAATGGATCTTAACCCTCTCTCTATCATTAGACGAATCTACTATCTCTCCACACCGATTAAGATTGTTCTTATCATCTCATCAGTTGGGATCATTGTTAGTCTTTCATATTTTACGCTTGTAAAACCAACCTCTATCTCAGAAGTCGGCACTCCTATCCCTGTCACCGCTCCCATTCCCACCACTTCAATCAACTGGCAAACCCCTCATGCTTCACTCCAAGCAGATAGCATTGAAATCTCAACAAACACTGTTGGTTCATCTGGTCCATACGTTATTTTCCATGTTGACTCCACCAACCCCTCTCAGCCTCCCAATATCACTTCAGATCCACCTGACCAGAATAATCCCAACTACACAACCCTAGAAGCAATCTGGCACGACAACAATGTCGAAATGCGTATGTTTATGTATTTCAGTCGGAACCAAACAGAAAACACCTGGAAGTTAACCAAGATTCAGACTTACAATGGCAAAAGCCCTGGAAGCTGGGTAGACTCATATAGTGGTGCACCAGAATTATACGTCTCTACCCCCGTTGGCTCTCCTCTTATCATTCCCAATCTTCATCTCTCTACTAGTGGTGGAGGTTATTTTGATCTCAACATCACCAACCTTCGCCTTTATGCCTTTGTCTATCCCGTCTCCTCACCCTTACCATCCACTCCTCCTTCTCCCTCCGCGTCCCCTTCCTCCACCACCAAAACAGTCACCCTCAGCGCCTCACCTCCCCCCACCTCACTTCGACTCAACCAAGCACGCTCATTAAACATCAATGCCCATGTCAACAACGATAGCGTCTCCGCAGTCCAACTCGAGCTAATATATGACTCCACCAAGCTCAAGATCCAGAATCTTGCTCCCACCGACTACCTCCCCAATGTTCTCTCTCAACCTGTTTATCAACCAGGTCGTATCCTTGCTACATACGCAGCTCCTCCAGATTCTGGGGGACAGTCACTAGACTGGGGTACTGTTGCCACTCTCACAATCACCCCTCTCACGTATGGCTCCTCCACTATCGAGTTCGGCTTTAACACCCTCGTAGCAGCCGCTAGCTCCGATAATAGTGTCCTCATACCGCCAGATGTAATCAACATTACCACCTACAACGTCGCAGACACCAATCGAGACGGATCGGTTAACATCTACGACTACAATCTATTTGTCTCTCAATACGGCCTAGAGCAATCACCTGTAGCGGGACCTGCTGACTTCAACCGCGATGGCAAAGTCAATATCTTCGACTACAACGTCTTCGTCGAAAACTATGGATTTACTACTCCCATCTCCACCCCTACCCCGACTTCAACTCCAACAGCTCGCTTGCAAGGACCATGCTACTCAGACTCAGACTGTCCCGACAACTCCACATGCAAAATCTATCCCAGATGCTCACCAACAACAGTCATGGTAGATGGCAAGCTCATTCACGGAGACTGCCCAGCCCCACGACTTAATCAATGTGTTGCATCATCAACATTAACACAACATTGTGATTCTGACTCAGACTGTCCCACCAATTACAGCTGTCGCTCTATCCCCTGGGGAGGCTGCCCAACTACCATAGATAAAAATGGTCTCAAAAAAACCACTGAGTGCGCCCACCCACCCATCTGTTACCAAAATCAATAACCTTACCAAACCAGCTACCTACAACTAATTCTCCTCACACGGTATACTAATAGCATGTCCTTCCTCATCATACTTTATACCCTATACTCCATACTCAATACCGCGCCTACTGTGCATGCCGAAACCCTAGAGAGCACCAGTTACAAAATTAGGATGGGCAACTTTAACATCACCTCAGGGCTCAAATCCAGCTCTTCCTACTCCCTCACCGACACAGTGGGTCAGACCGCAGCTGGTCTTTTTACCAGTAGCGGTTACTCCGTCAAAGCCGGCTTCCAGTATATCTACACGCTCTATGACTTCTCCTTCACTATTAGCGATCTAACAATTAACTTGGGCACTCTCACCCCCAACACTCTTCTCACAGACTCCAACAACCTCACAGTAAGCGCACCTGGCCAGGGATACTCAGTCGCAGGATTTGAGACCACCCGACTCAAAAATGGCACTAACTACATCCCTGACACTGGCTGCAACTCAGGTTCATGTACCCAGAGCACAGCAGGAGTATGGACTTCTACTACTGCCCTCGGCTTTGGCTACAACGCAACTGGTGACGACATCGACTCCGACTTCACTGACTCCACATATTTCCGCCCCTTTCCCGACCTCTCCCTCGGAGACTCGCCAGAGATCATCCTCACTAGCACCGCAGCTGGTCAGGATCGCACCGCAACCATTACCTACCAAGCCAACGTTGGCCCCTCACAAGCTGCCGGCGACTACACAACCTCGATTATTTATATCGCAACTCCAACTTATTAATATGAAAAAACTATTCACTCTCACCCTCATACTGCTTACTGCATACTGTACCCTGCATACTGCCAAACCCGTTTTGGCACAAAACGTTGGCTTAGCAATCAGCCCTCCCGTGGTCGAAGTATTGCTTGCTCCGAACAAGAATATTGTTCAGAGTTTTCAACTCACCAACCAGGGGGAAAGTACTCAGTTTGTCGCCAATATTCACACTATTACTCCAACCGACTCCGATGGACACTCCATCATCGATCCCACCCCTATTGACCCCACCACAATCCCTCTCGTCATCACTCTCGCCAACGCAGATCGCGAACTAGGAACACCCTTCACACTCAGCGCCCACGACTCCACTCAGCTCGTTCTTAGCATAGAGGGTGCCTCAACCGACGTCTCTCAGGACGTTTACTTCGCGCTCGTTATCACTCCCACCCTCAATCAAAATAGCTCTTCAACTTCCATTCCCGGTATCTCCAGCCTCATCCTCCTCACTCTCACACCAGATGGGGCACTCCCAATCAAACTGAGAGTAGATGGCTTTGACCTCCCGATTCTCCACGACTCCGCTCTCCCCCTCCCAGTCCCGGCAACCATCACCAACTCCTCCGACATCATGATCAGACCAACAGGAACACTCATAATCTATAAAACCAATCAAAACATATCGGAAGAGATCACAATATCACCCAATCTAGTCCTCGCACACTCCTCTCGCACTATTACTACACTCTCAGAGTCACTAATCTATCGTCCAACTTGGTACTCTTTTGGTCCCCACCAGTTTGAGCTCACGATCCATTCACCCGGTGGTTCCCAGATCACACAGGTCACAAAGACTGTCTGGCTCCTCCCCATCCGTGCACTCATAACAACCATATTGATAGCAATCACTACAACCACTCTGCTACTCTCAGCCAAGAGAAGATCAGGTACAAATATAAACTAGCTCCAAACACATTTATATATATACACATAATCCCTATTGACACAGATTAAAAATACCTCTACAAATATATATATATATGAAAAAACACGTAATTTTTGCAACCATTACTATCACCGCATTCGCCTCGCTTTTCTCCCCTGCTACACTCAACTCCGCCAACCTTACTAGTGTCAAGGACACCCTCCAGACATCTCGCCTATCTTGGGGAGCTAGAGTAGAAGCTGATGGCACAGCCGAAGGAGCGAGTAATGTACAGATCCAGGCTGCCCCCGCTGCCCCCCTCAACTCCACCAGCACCGCCAACCTCCATGCCGGAGACAGCATTCTTATTAACTCTAATAGCTACACAGTCGTGGGCATCATAGATGCAGACGAATTCACGGTTACTCCTGTCATCGTCTCAGGCGACGCAGATGATGGTGACCCCATCTATCTAGAGATGAAACCCCAGCACGTCGTTACCTTTGACACTTCCTCAGCCGTAGCTGACGGATTCTTCCAGGTTCTTATCCCCGCAGACGCCACCACCCCTGCCGACGGCAACATAGACGACGGGGGCTTTGACTTTGACACCGGCTCGATCGACGTAGTCGCCACAGACACCGGCAACTATGACTTTGTCACAGGAGTCGCCACCTACTCTGGCAATACCGGCTGCACTGCCCCAGCCAACTATCACTGTTTCGAGGCTCACTACTCAGGAAATGGTGGTATCGGTACCTCCATTAGCTTCACAATCGGTAACACAACTGGCACCAACTCCCTGATCGCACCAGGAGAAGCTTCTGCACACACCGAGGCCACAGCAGATACATACTCCTTCATAGTCAAAAACTTCGCCGCCAGCACAGACCCCAACGTCGCCACCCCAATTGACCAGACTACAGGCAAGATCGCTCTCATAGAGGCCGTCCGCGTCTCTGCTACCGTCGACCCCACCATCACCTTTACGATTGCAGGAGTAGGCACGGGCACGAGCACTTGCGGTGCGACCCCCGACATTAGCACCGCCACAGGCACCAACGCCCCCCTCGCTGTTCCTTTTGGTAGCATGACTCTCAATACCTTCAAAGACCTCTCTCATAACCTTACAGTCTCGACCAACGCCTCAGGAGGATACGTTGTCACAGCCTCAGAAGATGATGAACTCGGACTCGGAGGTGCAACCTCCCCCGCTATCGCAGACACTCCGGGAGACAACACTCTAGCAAGCGACTCAGTTAGTGACGAATGGGGCACCGCCACTAACAACGGCTTTGGCTACTCTTTGGAGAACGTTGACGCTGCTGCCATCAACTTTGAGTACACTACCGCCACTGGCAACTGTACCGGCACATTCTGTGCTCGCCAGTTTGCCAACATCGCTGCCAGTGACTCCCCTGCCAGCCTCTTTAGTAGCACCACAGTCGCCAATTCTGAGAACGCCTATGTCTGCTATCGCCTCTCAGTAGGCGCGACCCAACAAGCCGGTGATTATGAGAATCAAGTTACTTACACTGCCACAGGAACCTTCTAATCCATGAAACTGCCCACATCCAGAAATCAGTTATCAGTGATCAGTCTTCAGGTTTTTTCTTTCCTGCTAACTGCATACTGCATACTGCATACTGCACAACCAGCAAGAGCCCAAGTCTCACTGGTTGTGAGTCCCCCACGCTACGACGCCACTGTTGATCCAGGCGAAACCCTCCAAAAAACAGTCAAGATCACCAATAACTCAGAGGACTCCTCCATCACTCTCCAGGCAGTTGTCACTGATTTTATTGTGACTGATGACGCCGGCACTCCCGTTCAGGTCAATGACACCGCCTCCGGTCGATACCTCGCCTCTCCCTGGTTCACACTTGACCGCGACGAGATTACTCTTGCGCCCAAAGAAACCCAGCAAATCATCGCCCTCATCACTGTCCCTGAGGATGCACTCCCCGGTGGTCACTATGCTGGCATTTTCTTTGAGTCAGTTACAGATGACGTCGGTGCAGGCACATTATCAAAGCTCACCGCCCAAGTCGGCTCGCTCTTTGGCATCACAGTTAATGGCGACATCACCTATGACGCACTCATCAAAGACTTCACCACCCATAACCTCATCAGCGAGTATGGCCCCATCGAGTTCTCAGCAGTCATAGAGAACCAGTCTGACACCCACATTCGCCCCGCAACCAGCATTACCATCCATGATATGCTAGGTCGCAAACTCGAATCTTTCACACTAGACGAGCTCAACATCTTCCCCTACACGTCACGTACCGTCACTGGCACCTGGGACACCACCTGGGGACTCGGACGTTACACCGCCACCCTAAACGCTAGTTATGGTCCAGGACTCCTCGCAGATCGCACCATCTACTTCTGGATCATGCCCTACCGCATCATTCTCGCCGTCATCATCCTGATTCTCGTTGTTGTCGGCTTCACAGTCTCGATCAAGAGACACCTCCTCCACCGCGCCGACGGTAGGGATGATGAGATCGACTCACTCCAACGCCGCATTGCCGAGCTAGAGAACAAATAACTCTTACACCAAAAAATAATTCTCCACCACATACCGATACTGCTCCACAAAGATTTCTTTTAGTAAAACAAGGCTATTCTGTTCATAAAACAACACCATCGCCTCCTTGTACCTGAGCTCATCCAGATCACGCAAACTCAAAGGACAGTGTCCATGCGCTAATAAGATCCCGTTGCAGATCATTCGACTAGTTCTTTTGTTCCCATCCGCAAACGGCTGGATATAGGCAACTAACAAAAGCGACAACAAAGCCTTCTCATACACTGACTGCTTGCTATTTATCAACTCAACCATTTTCAACAACCAATTTTCAATCTCCACAACCCCATTAGGGGGAATATAACTAGAACCACCGATCCTAACCGGCCTCTGGCGCAATCCACTGGGGATCTCGAGATTTTTTACCAAAGAGTAGTGCGTGTCCAATATATTTGATTTTGACAACTCTATATACTTCTCTGGATTACGCAGGAGATCATCTATCGTTTGCTTGTGATTCAGGATCATCTGCTTCTCCTCTGCAGTATGACCCGCCGGCTCCTTGTTCTCCTTTAGCAAATACTCCGTCTCGAGATAACTATACGTATTCCCCTCGATATGACTACTTTTCCAGGAGAACTCAATCGACAATCGTTCATACTCTCGTTTTTTGTAAAACTCCTCTAGCTTACCAATATTAGCCTGGTACTGCTCATTCAATGACTCAAGCGACTTGATCTCCCTCTCAGTAAACAACTCAGTCTCCAAAGCTAGAAAAATATCTGGGTTAAACTTCTTCACACCCCCAAACGACAAGGTCGGACCTTGCTGTTTATCAGCAGAGTAATATCGCTTACGATCATATTCCCGGAATAATAGATAAGATTCATGCAGTGAGTAAGTAGCGTCACGTGTAGAACCAGATTTCTTGATTAACCTTTGTTGCTTTAGAAGTTTCAAATCTCTCTTGAGAGTAGTTTTGGAGACACCTGATATTGCCGACTCAACCGCGCCAAAATTAACTGAACCTACAGACTTTTCAATCAATTTCAATATTCTCTTTTGTCGGGTGTTAATTGTTTTCATATTAGTATCATTATTACACATTATTAGTATCATTTGCAACCAATAATGATACCAACCCACAGTCAACTTGACATTAATCAACATATCTCTCAACTGACAACATCAAAAACAGTATGAGTAGGTGATTTTGCACATGCTCATACAAAAAATGCTGTTGCCAAATAGCCCTGCTATACTAATCTCATGTCCAAAACGTTTAGAATTTTATCTGTATTATTGGTGCTTGGAGCTTGTTTGTCATTTGTTATTTTGAATTTGAAATTTGCGCCTATAACGCATGCCGCCGAGATAGCTACCGAATCAGGTCAAGTCACAGCCACCATCCCCGCTGCACCAGCCTCAGACGACAACCAGGCGCCCACCTCCCCCATCTTAATACGCCCAACAGATGGCTCAGCTACCGCCGATCCTCACCCAGAGCTAGTCTGGCGTCGTAGCACAGACCCTGATGGCAACACCATCTACTACGATCTCTACCTCAATGGAGTCGCAACCTATCTCGGTATCAGTAACACTGGTAACTCCGCCGACAACAACTACACTAGTACCGTCGTAGACAGTGAGGTTCGCCTCATTCCGACCACTGCACTCAGTGATGGTCATTACACTTGGCTAGTACGCGCTTATGACCTCGCAGGGGACTACAGCAACTCAACCACATGGGACTTAGAGATCGATACTGCCCCGCCCAACTTCGTCATCACTAGTGTCGACACTCACCACGATCTCACGCTCGACTCCGCCAACCCATCTTCTGTTTCAGATGACCTAACCTTTGAGGTCACAGGGCCCAAAGATATCTATTTTACAATTGAGACAGAACCACGCACAACAATCCAACTTCTTTTCTATGATTCTGATGGCTCACTGGTTACTCAAACTTCGGGCACCACCTCGTCAACTATATCCACTCTCAACCTCTACTCTCATCTAGACTCAGGGCTCTACACAGTTCAAGCTCTAGCCTTTGATCATGTCCTTCTCACCACCACACTTCCACCCTTTGATCTATCTGTCACTATGCCCACCCTCACTCTTCCCATCCCGGGGATCACACCTCCCATTACACTTCTCATTCCTCCTGCACTCAAGGATCTCCCCTCCACACTCGCCCATCTCCCTGCCACAGTGGCCAGGATCAGCACCAGACCCGGCATCGCAATCATCATATTTACTCTGATAGCACTAGCACTACTTCTGTTGCTAATCTTACTCAAGAAAAGGCGTTACAACCTCATTCTTATCAACCCTCAGGGCACCCCACTCAAACTCGCCACCATCTACCACAGCATTCCCGACTCTCCTCCTAGCTCCCATCACCTCCACACTCCCGCATTCCTCACCCACCGCGCTCCCTTTCGCTACCCTCTAGATACATCTGACAAAGGCAAACTCTACATACGCAAGCTCAACAGGTACTCAACGCTCACCATACGTACCAAGACGAGCCTACACATCCTCTCTATCTCGAGATACCACTCCCCCATCACCCTAATTATCGACTAGTTCAGCATATCGGCATATCGGCATATCAGTTTGTCAGTAGATCAGTGCTTCAGTCACCTAGCAATCCTAATTCACGAGTCAGAGCCGCCCAAGGTCCCGCAAGCCGCAAACGTTAAGAAACATCTTCTTCGGTTCGGTTCTTTTGGAGGAGCAAAAGAATGGAACCCCAGTATGCGCGGGCGCGCATATATAGATAAAAACTCAATATTTCTCTCTCAACAACCCAAAAGTGAAAAACCAGACAGTGTTAGCGCATGAAAACATCTCCGCATAGCATTGCGGTAATATATCTACAACCAGGCTATTGACAACTCATACAACTCTTCATTATATTGGTATAAGACCGTATAACAAAGTATAACTACCAGACCTGTACTGAGTACACCGAAGTATATGACCACACTGCCCACCAACTCCATAACCACTCTCCTCTCCCACTGCAAGATCGCCTTGATCAGCCAAAAGCTCTCCCTCACCTCCCGCAAGCTCTACCTGGCAGACATCAAGAGATTCCTCTCTTGGCTACCCAAGAGTAAGCTCACTCCCTCCAAGCTCTCAGACCCCAAAATCTACCACAATTACCTCGAGTATCTTAAGAAACAGGAGATCTCCCCCTCGATGATGCGTAGGACCACCGCCTCACTACGTCAGCTCGGCAAAATTATCAACTCGATGTATAACCTGGGTAACCCCACCTCATCTCTTTCACCGACACGCCGACACACCGACACACCGACACACCGACACGCCGACACGCCGGCTCACTGGAAGTATATCAAACACTTTACTAACTACCTCACACTACAACACCTATCCCCTAGCACGATTAAGTCTTATAAGTCAGATATTTCTCGCTATATCACATGGGTACATGATCAAGGGGTTAGCAGAACAGGTAAGGAACTGCTAACCCAAAAGAACATCAATAAGTATCTGAAATATCTAGCCAATTCAACTGACTACCCAGCTTCCACACGCACCCGCAAACAGGCCTCCATCAATCGATTCCAAGCTTGGTATCTTGATAGCTATGGTTCAGATCTTACACCCGATAAGAAGCTAAAAGGACTGTCCTTGGGTTTTAAGGGACGCTCCCTAACAGGAGACCTGGCCAAAGGCCAAGTCGGGACAGCAAAGCTGGAGGGTGCGTCCCTAAAGGGTTTTCATTTCAAATCTTACCTCTCCCTCGGTCTCATCACTCTCCTTATCCTCTCACTCGGGTACTTTGGCTTTCAAGCCTTCTCCCGTGACCAGGTACTATTATCCCAAGCCTACCCTTCAACTCCAGTAGGTCCCAACAGGCAGCTCTCCTTCCAGGGTCGCCTAGAAGATAGTGGTGGTACCCCCATTACTAGTAGCACCAATCTAGTCTTCAAACTCTTCGACGCCTCCACAGTCGGATCAGAGCTATATAGTACCGGCACCTGCGCCATCACGCCCGACACTGATGGCGTCTTCTCTACCCAGATCGGCTCAAGTTGCGGATCAGGGATCGGCTCCGACGTCTTCTCCGAGAACGCAGATGTCTGGCTCGAAGTCACAGTCGGAGCAGAGACTCTCACTCCCCGCCAACAGATCGCCACCGTCGCCTACGCACTCAACTCCGAGACCTTACAGGGCATCCCCCTCAGCTCCACCATGTCAGCTATCGCTAACTCCATAGTACCCATGAACAGCTACGGCGAGATCATCATCGGTGAGCAGTCTCCTCGCATGACCGCAGTAAGCGGCACCTTCGCTATCAGCGCCCCCGCTCTCTCCCTCACCACCACGACAGGTAGCTCTGGCAACATCTCTATCGCCCCCGACGGCACAGGCCAGGTCAACGTCACCGGCAACACCACCTCCACCAACTTCTTTAACGTTACTAACGCCCAGCTCACCACAGGCTCCTTGCTCACCGGCACGGTAGCCAACAGCAATACTGGATATCTACTCCTCGACCTCCTCTCCGGCTCATCCCCCACCAGCAAATTCTCGGTAGCCGACGACGGCGACACTACTCTCGCAGGCGACCTCACAATCACCGGTGATGACCTCTTCATGACCACCAACACAGCCGGAATGTTGCTAGTAGCTGACGGCACCAACTATAACCCCACGGCCATTAGTGGCGATATCACAATCAATGGTAGTGGTGCAACCGTAATTGGTGCTGACAAAATTTTGGAGTCTCACCTCAAAGCCGTGGACACTGCGAGTGACGAAGAGTGTCTGACCTATGAGGTAACAACTGGTGACTTTGAGTGGCAAAGTTGTGGTGCTGGCGGTATAACCAGCTTCACCGCAGCTGGTGACACAGGTGGAGGCCAGGCCATCACCGACAGCAACACTCTCTCCATCCTGGGAGGCACCAACGGAATCGATACTATAGATAGTACCACTGACACTATCACTCTCAACCTTGACACCACCGAGATTGGTACCACCACCTTTGGCGCTGGAGCCGGGATCACCTGGACATATGACGCTTCAGCCGGTACCGATACCACGATTGGCTTTGGTAACAATACTCAGACCTATACGACAGGTACCGGCACTTTCACTGGCAATCTAGTAGTTCAAGGAACAACAGGACTCACCTTTAACACCGGCGCAGGTGGTGACATCACCTTTGCCAACGGCGAAAAGATCGACAATGACACTGATGGTACTCTCGCTCTCACCTCCCCCATGACCACAGTCTCAGGCGACCTCACAATCACCGGTGATGACCTCTTCATGACCACCAACACCGCTGGCATGCTCCTGATTGCAGATGGGACCAGCTATAACCCCACTACCGTAACTGGCGACATCACAATCAATGGTAGTGGTGCAACCGTAATTGGTGCTGACAAAATTTTGGAGTCTCACCTCAAAGCCGTGGACACTGCGAGTGACGAAGAGTGTCTGACCTATGAGGTAACAACTGGTGACTTTG
>Ga0233431_1003012_pt1 | contig 21540 bp, 22 predicted proteins | sample SI_118_April2016_FD_179867 | JGI IMG/M metagenome (GOLD analysis project Ga0233431, IMG submission 179867) | Seawater microbial communities from Saanich Inlet, British Columbia, Canada - SI_118_April2016_200_MG | ecosystem: Environmental > Aquatic > Marine > Inlet | place: Canada: British... | reverse complement strand
TCCGGCGAAAAAGCCAGGTAAATATCCCAATTCCTTCCCATGTCTTGCAGCTCTCCGGATAATTCTTTTTAATACATATCCTCGGCCTTCATTGGCTGGTATAACACCGTCTGCGATTAGAAAAACGGTTGCTCTGATATGGTCTGCGATCACACGTGCTGAAACGATGCTCTCTTGTTTTGAACCACTTGGATGGGGTGCCTCCTGCAATACTTTGTTGACGAGCCCACTGAGCAAGTCTGATTCGTAGTTGGACTTAAAAAACTGTACCACAGACGCAATCCGTTCAATACCCATACCTGTGTCTATGCTGGGTTTCGGAAGCGGCGTCATTGAACCATTATTTTCCCTGTTGAATTGCATAAAGACCAGATTCCAAATTTCCAGGAAGGTTCCGTTGTCTTCTTCAAGTGATTTTTGTACGGTATAACCATCCGCCATTGGCTCCAGCTGATAGTGGATTTCAGAACAGGGTCCGCAGGGTCCGGTATCTCCCATAGACCAGAAGTTTTCTTTTTCCCCCAGTCGACCGATTCTCTCCTTTGGAATGCCAATTTCCTCATGCCAGATATCAAAAGATTCCTGATCCTCGTCAAAAACCGAGACAACAAGCTTATCCTGCTGCAGTCCAAGAACGTCAGTCAGATACTCCCAGGCAAAGGCAATCGCTTCTTTTTTAAAATAATCTCCAAACGAGAAATTCCCCAGCATTTCAAAAAATGTATGGTGACGATCGGTTCGCCCGACATTCTCAAGATCATTATGTTTTCCTCCGGCGCGCATGACTTTCTGTGAAGTAACTGCCCGATTGAACTCAGGTTTTTGATTCCCTAGAAAGTAATCTTTAAACTGATTCATGCCAGCATTCGTGAACAGGATCGTAGGGTCGTTATGCGGCACCAGAGAAGAACTGCGGACGTGTTTATGTCCTTTGGATTTGAAAAACTGGATAAAAGATTGGCGAATTTCATTGCCTGTCATGGCCATTAAGTACTCCAAATATTATTATTTACTGATTCTTACGACAAATATATGAACACGCGATATTGGGATACACCCGTATTTAGTCTGGTAATTGATAAACGGTTTTTCTACTTACACCGTCTTTCCGAGGGTGCGCCGGGGGAGGTGAAAATGATTTGGACTTTTCCGGAGAACGATCCCTTGTTTTTACCTGTTACCTATTTTTATCAAATCGGTTAGAAACCAGCTAGTGCAATCGCGAAAAATTTGTTATCAACAATAGACTTGTGTCGCATTCCCTAAGGATAGCTCGATTTTTCGCGACGTGTCATCCCGAAAAAACGTTGTGAAAGCACGAAACCTGGACGAATGGTTGCTTTTGATGACACTGACATTCAACCACAAAAACCTCAATTGCAAATAAAAAATCATGTCTGATCAACGAAAAGCGATTTTCCTGGATAGAGACGGTGTTCTGATACACGATGTTCACTATCTTTCCAAACTTGAAGACATACAGATTTATCCGGATGTTCCAAAAGGATTGAGACGTTTACAGGATTTTGGTTATCTTCTCGTTGTTGTCACAAATCAATCTGGAGTTGCCAGAGGGTATTTCCCTCAAAAATTTGTCAGGGAGTGTCATGACAGAATAAATCAGCTGCTTGAAGTCCATCAGGTTCAGCTTGACCATCTCTATTACTGCCCTCACCACGTCAGCGGTCTTCCACCGTATAACCTAAAGTGTGATTGTCGAAAACCCGCTCCGGCAATGATTCAGCAGGCTGAAAAGGAATTGAATCTCTGCCTGCAAGCCTCGGTTATGATTGGTGATAAACGAAGCGATGTAGAGTTGGCTATCAATGCAGATATTAAGGGCATCCTTCTGACAACAGGACAGGGAGCCTCAGCTTCTCAGTCAGTGGCTCAAGATTATCCGTCTATTCCTATTTTTCCGTCATTTACCCAGGCTGTAGATTATATCATTGAAGCAACGGACATTTCACTCCTTCAATGAATGTCGCTATTAGAGCACAGGCCTGCCTCCTGCATCATAGCACAGATTGTAACTATTCATCACATTACCTGAGGCGAGGGGATCATGAACTCGCTATACACTGGAAAATGATCTGACACCACCACATCCAATATTTCAGAACTGAGTACACGAACGCCGTTCATGCTGAATATATAATCCAACCGAGCATAGGATGGAAACTGAGTCCAGAAAGTAAATCCGCCCCAGATGTGCTTTTCGAGATAACTATCAACAGCAATTTTAGATAACTTCTGCACAACGAGGGACGATGGGGTGGCGTTCAGGTCACCGCCAAAAACAATCGGTCCCCTTAGATTTTTCAAATAATCAAGAAAAAAATCGATTTCTTTCAGCTGCACGCCAAAAACATAAATTCCCCATTTGAATGCTTCTGACAGCGTCCGGTCAGCGGGTCGTCCAGCGAGAAATCGAATCGATATGGCATGAACCGGCGTCCCACCCACATCAATTCTGGCATGTACGAAAGAACGATTGGGATTCAGATGTTGGTTACTGATTTTATTCGGCTCACTCAGTGATGCTTGTTTTGACGGCAGAACCACTTCTTTAAAATCGAGGACAGGCAGGCGGGAAATTAGGGCGGTTCCTTCCTGTCGTCCCATATGAAAGGTCCAGGGTTGGAGTTCCTTTTCCAGAATATGGCGTTCCTGGATTGATAAAATGTTCTCGGATAGCAGGTAAAGGTCTGCATCCATATCCTTGATTGCTGTTATGACCTTTTTTAGATCGTATGAGTAGTAACGAACATTCAAAGCGATAACAGACAATTTGTGACCTTTCTGCAACTCTGGTTGTTTTGATGTCTCAGCGCTGTTGAATGAAAAATCACCAAATGAGATAAAAAACAGCAGAAAAACAAGCAGTAAAATGGTGGAACTCTTTCTGGCACCGATCATCCAAAACAGCAGTACCAGCGGTAAAACAAAAAAGACAAACCCGTAAGGGGGGAAAAATCCCAAAGCATTAATCTTTGAATCGATCGGAAAATAATTGAAATACACCATGACCCAAACCATCATGGCTAAAAGAATCAAGCATCCAAAGGTACCACCTAAAAAACGAATAGCATTTCTTATCATATTCTTCTCGATTCAATTTGGAATGGTTCAGGGATTTCAACTTTGAGGATGGTTCATTCAGAGTAAACAGAATGATGATTCTTTAAACCGGAGAATAGTTGCAATTTTTTAATACTTTAACTAGGATTAAAGCGATTTTTTCCGTTTGTATGGTTGCTCCCTGGGGCGATGAATTCTGTTGTGAAAATCCAAACCGGAAAAAGCACTGCCAGAATCAAGAGTTGCTACTGCAGCTCATTGATGTAGTCCTGTTTGCATATTTCACTACAAAAATTATTCTCTTTGTGATTGATGAGGGTGGTCTCTTTAAAAAAACCACCGCACTGATCACATTTTATCAATTCCGTCGTCCCATCCAGTATACTCGGCTTCTGAAAGCTTTCAAGTGCCAAATAGACGCCATTTTTGACAACCTTAAAAATTAAATACCCGGCTGTTAAGTAAATCAGATATTTTAGCATAAAACACAAAACCCCTGAATGTGATATTAGATTTGTGCATAAAAAGCGGGTTTATTGCTGTTAAACGACATTCAGTTTAACAATATGAATTCATCCAGTAAAGAAACTCACTCAAAATCAGATGAAATCTGGCATTTGTCACAACAATTAGGAATTTCGATCTGGAAGAATCTTCTGTCATTGCCAGAGAGCGACGATAATCACACTCCCGCTTTGATAAATCTGGAACGCTCAATACAGTTTACTTTTGTTGTACAGAGTGCCGAACGGGACGGCCTCAAGGCACAGATATTCGTTTCAGAAAAAACGAATCTGATTTCTCTTTGTAAATATCTCCCATTTTTATTCAAAAGATATCAGATTTTTCTGTGTGCCGATAATCTCATTCAACAGAGGATCCTCGCCTTTTCTCACGATGAGATGTTGCAAGAGGACAATCAGGCTAAAAAAAACCTTAGCTATTTGTTGGAAAAAGCCGCGCAGGATAATGCATCTGATATCCATATCGAGAGTCTGTCAGGCACAAAACAGGTACGGATGCGGATCGACGGGAAACTTAAAAAAGTTTCACTGCCAGAACAGATTGATGAACGACTTTTCATAAAGATCAAACTTCACTCAAGAATGGACATTGCACAAAAAAGGGCACCTCAGGATGGACACTTTCCTTTTATCAGCAGTTATGGGAAGCATTTTGATCTACGCGTGTCCACTGTACCTGGAATTAACGGTGAAAAAATTGTCCTGCGGCTGCTGCCGGCCACATCCGTTCAGTTTTCTATGGAGGAAATGGGATTTTCCAGTCGCCATATCGCCATAATTAAAAAATGTATCCGTGTAAAAACAGGCATGATTCTGTTCACAGGCCCCACCGGATCAGGTAAAACAACGTCTTTGTATTCAATTTTAAAGGAGTTGCAATCAGAAGCCCTGAATATTCTTACGATCGAAGATCCAGTCGAATACAGATTGAACGGCATAACCCAGGTGGAAGTCAATAATCTAGCCGGTATCAGTTTTGCGTCTGCCTTACGTTCCTTTCTGCGGCAGGACCCGGATGTGATACTTGTGGGTGAAATTCGAGATACCGAAACAGCCCAAATTGCGGCTAGAGCTGCGCAAACCGGTCACCTCGTTCTTTCGACACTGCATAGTAATAATGTGTTTGAGGCTATTCATCGTTTGAAAAATCTGGGCGTCAAAGGGGACGATATCGCGACATCATTGAAACTGTTGGTATCGCAACGGTTAGTTCCACGAAGTTGCAACTGCAATATGAGCCCTGACTGTCAGTTGTGTTCGGGCAAAGGTGTTTCAGGACGAATCCCGATTTTAGAAACACTACAGATCTCTCCCGTTATTAAAAAAATGCTATCATATGAAGAAGCATTATCAGATATTGAAAAAATTTCTTTTTCAGAGGGGTTTGTCTCCATGCGGGATTTTGGTACAAAACTGGTTGCAGAAAACACAATTAGCGCCATTGAACTGGATTCAATTTGTCCTGCTGGTTAGGTTCTCTCACATTAATCAGTTTTGTAAGATCTCATTCTAAACCATAAAATACCATGGAATCGGTTTATCTTTGGAAGGCAATCACGTTAGAAGGTACATCCGGTCACGGAATCGCAACCGGATATGCCAAAAAGAGTGTTTGGAAACTTCTAAATCAGCAAGGATATTATCAGATATCGCTGGATACAGTTCTGAGGGATCAACTGAGAATTGCTCTGAAGACCGGTGATCTCATCTACATTTTGGATTCATTTACATCCATTTTGGATGCCGGCATTTCAATTGTTGAAGCACTGGAGATGATGGTTGATGATCGCAGATCAATAATTGTGCGCTATGTTTTTCTGAAACTTAAGTCGGACCTGCATCAGGGAAAATCTCTTGAAGAAGGTTTTTCGGAACTTTCGCCTCTTTTTTCAAATTTTTTCATTGCCATGATTCGTTTATGTGAAAAAAGCGGCAAACTAAGTCAGGGATTACACGATTTACAAGCTTTCTATCAACATCAAGAAAACAGGTATCAGGAGCTTGTACGAATTTTTCGATACCCAAAAATAATATTCAGCATGATAATTCTGATGAGTCTGGGAGTGATTGTTTTCGTTGTTCCAATGTTCAGCAATGTCTATGCGCTTTTCAAAGACGAACTGCCAATTTTGACTCAGATGATGGTCAATCTATCTGGTTTTTTCCATCAAAACAGTTTGATGATCATTGCGGTCTTTATGGGAATTGCGGTCTGGGGGTACCTGCCTGTAATTCGATTTTTTCATCCCTGGATCCTTTTATCACAACAACTGCAAAGAGTGCTGCAGTCGAAAGAGGATCCATTTTTATACGCCCACGCCATGTCGCTGCTCTTGGAAAGTGGGCAGTCGGTAAATCAGGCTACAAAGCAGGCCACAGAGTGTATGTCGGAAAAAAACCGCAAACATGGCCATCTCTTAACCCAAAGACTCAATTCCGGCCTCGCATTTTCTGAAGCTTTTCAGAGTTCGCGGTGGTTTCCCCGTTCATTTCAGCGCTTTATAGTCCCAGCGGAAAAAACCGGTTTGCTGAAGTTGGGATTTGAACAGATTTATACATATATAGACCGCAAGCGCGAAGCCCAGTTCGAAAAATGGAGTCGATTTATTGAGCCTCTGCTGATGTTGATCCTGGGGGCGGTGACATTAACATTGCTGCTCTCCATTTATCTGCCCATTTTCGATTTGGGCAATAGAATCGGCTAATTTGAATTCAGTCTTCATTTCTGTTCTTCTGACATCCGGATTCTTTTAAGCAGCGCTTTGACCTTTTCAATGGACTTAACTCCCGGCGATTCCTCAACTCCTGAAGATACATCTATTCCGTAAGGCTGGACAGATTTTATGGCTTTTTCGACATTTTCAAGATTGATACCCCCAGCCAGGATGATCTCATAACGGTCAGGCAACTGATCAATTATATGCCAATCAAACGTCTTGCCAGTTCCGCCAAAATCCTTGTCCGACCAAGCGTCCAGCAGAATATAATTGGCTGGAAACAGGGCGGTTTGATCTAAATCTGCGGGATCCCTGATCCGGAATGAGCGGATCCAGCTAATCCCATTTTCAGTCAGTTGTCGGCAGTAATCCGGAGATTCATCCCCAGACAGTTGTGCCAGGTCCAGTCCGGATTGCAACATTATTTCAGTCAGGTCTGCAATCGACTCATTAACAAATACACCAACGGTTTTCACAAATGGTGGCAGAACGTTGATGATTGAACGTATTTTATTTGGCTTAATATATCTTGGGGATTTCTGGTAGAGAATGAAGCCCAGGGCATCGACATTAAGAGCGGCGATCGCCAGTGCCTGTTCTTTTATCGTGATGCCGCATATTTTGACCCTGACCCGTTTCATGACATTTTCCCGAGTAAGGTTGCAATATAAGCCCCTGGATCCGGTTGACGCATGAGCGTTTCCCCCACTAAAACCGCATCAAATCCATTTTCATGCAGGATTCGGCAATCCGCTGTAGAGTGAATTCCGCTTTCGCTGACGCAAGTGACATGTGACGGAATCAGCTTTTTAAGATTGATCGACTGCTGAATATCTGTTTCAAAAGTAGCTAGATTTCTGTTATTAATTCCAATGAGATGACAATTCAGTTTCAGTGCGACATCCAGCTCCTTCTTTGTGTGTACTTCGACAAGTGTTGTCAGCCCGAATGCTGCAGCTGATTTTTTAAAGTCTGCCAACTGTTTCTCGGACAGGATTGAAACAATCAGAAGGATGGCATCAGCTCCCAGATCATAGGATTCTCTGATCTGCCGTTCATCAACAATAAAATCTTTTCTCAATAGGGGAATATCCACTTCCTGCCGAATTGCCTTCAAATAATCCGGGTGTCCTTGAAAATACATTTCCTCTGTCAGGACACTGAGACAATTTGCCCCTGATCTTGAGTAAGATTTCGCTATCTGAAGTGGATCAAAATCCTGGCGAATTACCCCTTTTGAAGGAGAGGCTTTTTTAATTTCAGCAATAATCGCGAGGGATTCATCTTTTAAAGATTTGATGAAATCCAAAGGGATGCGATGATCCGCTTCGGATTTCTTAAGCTGGTCCTTTCTGATTCCAATAAGTTTATTGGCAATCTCCTTTTTCTTATCTTTTACGATCTGATTGAGAATACTCATGATATCTGTTTTATGTTAGCTCTTGAACCATGACTTTTTAAAGCGGCTATGCTGGTCAGATGCCACCGTCTGTTTCAAGTGAAAATCGATTTATTCTTAAAATGACTGGGTAACACTTGCCAGATGGTCAATGACCCGGGTACCGACACCGTCGGAGATAAGTTGCTCCGCTTTCGTTATCCCTGCTTCGAGAGAGCAGTCATCTGCTGCTGCTATCGCAAAACCGGCATTGATTGCAACAATATCTCTTTTTGGACCCTTTGTATCACCGGAGAGGATATCTCTGGTGATTTTTGCATTTTCAGATGCACTCCCGCCACAAATGGCTGTTAGCCCCGCCTTCTGATAACCATATGTCTCCGGATCAAAAATAAACTCACTGATGGTGCCATCACGCTTGAGCCGGGCAGCTTTTGTGTCACCAGCAATACAAACTTCGTCCAGGCCGCTGAGCCCTGAAAAAACAAATGCAGATTCACTCCCCAGATCCTTCAGGACACGAATTACTTTGGAGACCAACTGGTGTGAATATAGGCCGATAATTTGAATATTCGCACCCGCTGGATTGGTCAAAGGACCCAGCATATTAAATATTGTTCTGACAGCGAGTTCCTTGCGTATCGGCCCCACATTCCGCATGGACGAGTGCAGAGCAGGTGCAAATAGAAATCCTATTCCCACTTCAGCGATGCAATGTGCTACCTGACCCGGATTCAAATTGATATTAACCCCCAGGGCTTCGAGTAGATCAGCACTGCCGCTTTTAGACGTCATCGAGCGATTTCCGTGCTTTGCAATTTTGTACCCAGCTCCTGCCAGTAAGAGGGCGACTGTCGTTGAAATATTAAACGATCCGGAGTTATCACCTCCCGTACCGCAGGTATCTATCAGGAGGTCGTATCTGACCGGTATTTTCGTCGATTTTTCACGCATCACCATCGCACAGGCAGTCACTTCTTCAACTGTTTCTCCTTTCATTCGTAATGCAACAAGCATTGCTGCTGTTAGACCGACTGTAACTTCCCCTTCCATAATCCGGTTCATCATCCAACTTGCCTCATCGAAAGTCAGATCTTCCCTGTCTAAAAGTTTTTCAAGAAGGTTTTTGGTCTTCATTGCTCTCCATTTGGTAATGAATCCATAAGATGGTTATAAAAATCAACCTGCCCAGTGTAGCTAGTCTGAATATTTTTAAGCATATTAGACTGAGCCTATATTTACAAGATCAAGCTCTACCGAAACCGTTAGTCGTAAAAAGATGTCTTCCATATGGGATAGCCGTCTGGAAAAAACACCTGGTAATCAATGTTAAGGATCGTTATCTCGACTATTCGTGGGTTAACGATTCCTGTTTAAGATCCGGCCAGCCTCACCGTGATCAATAGGACGAGACATTACCCAACAAGCCCATTTTTAACATAATTAACTTTTTTGAAAAATAGTTGTTCATTTTTACATTTCCTTTGATGGTCATCTGCATAGAAATGGGCTAAACTGGAAGGCAGCTTTTGATACTCTATTTCAAATATCAGGTCCAAGTTCATAGCATTAGGCTATAAGCACAAGTATACTTTTTCTGAGGATTTAAAATAGGAATGCTTTTTGAAATGCTTTCACCTGAAAAATAGGCATTTTATCAATCGTTTACTCTATCTAAGACCAGTCGTTAGGTTACAACTCGATGAGGAAACACATGAATTCTTCCGCTAATATTCTCGTTAAGTAAGCCTAGAATACTGATATAATTTTCAAAAAGGAGTCGAATGGAATCCAGTGGTGTCGGTTACAAGCCATTGAAAAGTGTATATCGACCCGGGCTATCTTCAATAGATCGGTTGAAAAAAACGGTCGTTGGCCAGCAAGAGATTATTGCCGGGATTTTAACTGTACTGGAAGAGTCTGCCGATAAATACTCTCCAGATAATACGCTGTTTGTCGGACCGCGTGGAATTGGTAAAACGCACCTGTTAAAATTACTGGCAGATAAAATAGCTAGATCCCGGTCCTTGATGAACCAATATGTGCTCATTACTTTTCCAGTTGATAATCATGGAATCACCTCTTTGCCATTACTACTGCTGAAAATTATAAAACAGCTCAAGGAATCAACTAACGACAAGCACTGGGAAAAACTACTGGTTGTATGTCAGAAGTCAAATGATGATACGATTCAACAACGCGTGACTAAATCTCTGAAGGAATATTATCAGGATAAAGGCCGACGTTTTCTGATCCTTTTCGAAAATTTTGACGCATTTTTTGTCGACCAGAAAAAGAACAAAGAAATTATCGATGGGTTTGCTGGATTTCTTTCTCAATGCGATACGGCAACGTTTATCGGCACAGCAGCAATGGCAAATGGGAACAACACTTCTTACAAGATCCCACCTTTCAATCTATTTAACGTTCATCCATTGTTTGAACTGAACTTAGAGCAGACCCAAGAATTGATTTTCAAGCATCTAAAGTATGATCAGCAAACGGATCTTTTACAAGGATTTGGCAACCTTGCTTCAAAGATACAAGCACTTCATCAATTCACAGGTGGAAATCCCAGATTAATTTTGCTGCTTTATAAACTGCTGACGGATGAAGATTCACAAGGTATCAAATCATTGTTTGAAGAACTATTGGACAGAGTGACACCTTTTTATCAAGAGAGGATGCTTTCCTTATCGGCAATTGACCGCTCGCTTCTTGCGACCCTTGCATCTCTTGAAACCAGATACAATACAAATACAAGTCTAACCAGGGAACTTAGAATTTCGGCAAAGCAATGTCACTTAAGCACCAGTCGGCTCCTTGACCATGGACATTTGACCACATCAATTCATCCCAAAAACAGGCGCTCAAAAATATTTCATATTAAAGAAGGATTTTTCGACCTCTGGCTGGCCATTGGACAACTTGAGGACCCTAAACGATTTCTGCCATTTCTGGGGGAATTTCTGAAAAAATGGTATTCCAGCAAAACGGGCAGAGAAAAAAAACGTCAGCAGCTTTGGCATTCGTTGCAAATATCAGAAGCAAATGGAAATACAAGTCATATCGATAATGTAGAGAGCATGTTGAACTATCTGGCCAATATCGGAAGTGAAGAAGAACAGTGTCAGAATCAACTTGAGCTCTGCTATCATTATGCTTCTATCGGGAAAGCCCAGACTGTCAAAAATATGTTGAAATCCGTCAGAGCAATAATGCCTGAAAGCTCTACTTATGAATGGGTTTCAAGCAATATTGAGCAAATCCGAAAAGATGGGCTAATAAAAGATCATAAAGAGCTATTGAGCGATCTTTTCGATTGCTGGAAACTTCAGCGAACAGAAACATTCGATCAATTGGTACCTCAAGCGATTAAAGTCACAACACGCTTTGAAGAAAATGGCTATCATCAACTTAACATTGCCTTTCTGGAAGACACCATTAAGCTGTTGAAAAACGTTTCTCATCGTCTGCTGTTATATGTCAGAATAGCTGGAAGTCAAGAAAAAGAAGAGCTGTTGAATGATGCAATTGCTACATGGAATAAGGTACTGAAGATAACAGACGAGACAGGCGATCTTAAATCCAAAGGAACAACACTGAATAATATTTCACAGATTTTTCAAGATCAGGAGAACTACAGCGCTGCTCTCGATTATCTGGAAAAAGCGCTGGAGATTTTGAAAAGAATCAATGATTTTGATGGACAATCGACAACACTGAATAACATTGCCACAGTCTATTATACTCAGGGCTATTATGAAAAAGCCCTGGAATACTTTGAACAAACTTTATCTATCGTGCAACATACCAGTGATTTTCCACTCAAAGCGATTACGTTGAGCAATATCTCATTTATCTATAAAGTTCGAGGCGAATTTTTAACAGCCATCAATTGCCTGGAGCAATCATTATCAATAATGAGAAAGATTGGTAATAGCAGTGGAGAAGCAAAGACCCTGATTAACATATCACAGGTTTATGAGGAGCTTGGTGATCTGGAACGTTGCGACGAATTTTTTCAACTCTCCCTGCAAATCATGCAGGAAAACCAGGCATACGAAGATGCATGTGATGCTTTGCTGAGTATGGGCAAAGCATTTTGGAAGGACAACAATCATGAAATGGCACTATCAAACTGGTCACTTTTGAAAAAGCTGGCACTTGAAAACCACCTTCCGGACAATCTCGAAAAACTTAGGGAGTTGACCCAATCGCTTGGTATCGATGAGCTAAAATTTGTAACCGAAATTGGTTGAATATACCCACATTTGATTCAAGACCGTTCGTTAATCAGCAATTGAAACTGATTTTCTTATTCCGGGCTTGCCCCTTTGTGAAAAATCCTCGACATTTAAATGAATCGTAGCGGGTCAATTATGATTGAGATAACGAATGGTCTTGAAAGAAAACCGTCAGTTAAGAGAGAAGCTAAAATTCTGGTTGTCAGGTGTATGGTGTCCGACTCTGTTTTTATCTGTACTTCTGTTCCTGGTTTCCCCCACAGCAGCAATCAGCCAGTCTCAAGTCAACCGTGATCCCGATACCAGTCAACTTGACTATGTTAAAAAGCTATATGAACACAATGAATACCACCGTTCCATCAGTGAGATTCTCAAGATAAAATTTCAGTACCCCGAAACATCAGAAAAGAGAATGCTGGATCTTTATCTTTTAAAGAATTATTACCAGCTGAAAAAGTATAAATTGGTTGATACGACCGCTTCTGAGATGCTTTCGGAGAACGAAAATTTTTTCGACAAGCAAACCCGGAGGCAACCCACTCTCATCATGATGACATCGCTTTTACACCAGGGGCGTGAAAAGCGGGCACAACATATCTGGGAGAAATATGTAAAAGAGGATACAGCAGCTGTTTTTCCATCTTCCAATACGTTTCCAAATCTGACCGACCCAAATCGTGCTTCGTTCTACTCCGGTATTCTGCCGGGATCCGGCTTTCTGTTTAGTCAGGAGTATGGAAAAGCAGCCGTTTCTTTAGTGCTGAATCTAATCTTTATTGCAGGCAGTTATCATGCTTTCACACAACAACAGTACGGTATTTCCGGTCTGCTGATGTTTTTTGAAATCAGCTGGTATTTTGGCGGGAAAAAAGCTTCTGCTGAAGCAGCCCGTCAGTTTAACTACAGTCATATCAGTCGCATGCAGCAGGTTTGGATTCAAACACAGCTGGAAAATAACGGTCTCTCAGATCTTACGCGTGATGCTGATGAATAAATCAGACATAATTTCGTTTTTAGAAATAGTTGATTAATTGTCAATCTCATGAAAGTACCCCTTTAACTATTCAATATGATGAACTCTATCCTGAAATCAAATAAATTGCACAATGTCTGTTATGATATCCGTGGTCCTGTTCTGATTGAGGCAAAAAGGCTGGAAGAAGAAGGCCATAAGATCATTAAACTGAACATTGGTAATCCTGCGCCTTTTGGGTTTGAGGCCCCGGATGAAATTATCCATGACATGATAATCAATCTCCCGGCGTCCCAGGGATATTCGGATTCCAAGGGTCTCTATCCAGCCAGGAAGGCGGTCATGCACTATTGTCAGGAAAAAGAGATCGATGGTGTCACGATTGAAGATATTTACCTGGGGAATGGTGTCAGTGAGCTCATTGTCATGGCAGTACAGGCGCTTCTGAATGATGGTGATGAAATACTGGTTCCATCTCCAGATTATCCACTTTGGTCTGCTGCGATCAGTCTCTGCGGTGGCAAAACAGTCCACTACCACTGCGACGAAGAATCTGAGTGGTATCCGGACTTGGCAGATATTGAAGAAAAAATTACAAGAAAAACCAGGGGTATCGTTATCATAAACCCCAATAATCCAACCGGATCTGTTTATCCTTTAGAAATCTTGGACAAAATTATTCACCTGGCCAGAAAGCATAATTTAATTATCTTTTCAGACGAAATATATGACAAGATACTTTATGATGAAGCGGACCATATCTCCATAGCGTCGCTGGCTGACGACCTCCTGTTTGTTACATTCAACGGTTTATCAAAAACCTATCGTGTAGCGGGATTCAGGTCGGGCTGGATGATCATCAGCGGTGCAAAACGGTATGCATCAGATTTTATTGAGGGCTTGGATATCCTGGCCAACATGCGCTTATGTGCGAATGTTCCAGCTCAGCATGCTATTCAGACTGCTTTAGGGGGATATCAAACGATAAAGGATCTGATAGAACCGGGCGGAAGATTGTTAAAGCAGAGAGACCTGGCCTATGATTTGATTTGCAGTATACCTGGAGTATCCTGTGTTAAACCCAAGGGAGCACTATATCTATTTCCCAAAATTGATATTCGAAAAATCCCTATTTTCGATGATGAAAAGTTTGTTTTAGATCTTTTATTGGATAAAAAGATCCTCCTTGTGCATGGAAGCGCTTTTAACTTACCTACAACCGATCATTTTCGCATCGTATTCCTACCCCATCTGGATAAAATTGAAGTGGCCATAGAAAAAATTGGCCAGTTTCTGGATGGCTACCACCAGTAACATTTTTGGATATCGAAACACACTCGGTTCCAGTTAACTAAAGCGCTTGGCTATGAAAATAGGTAGTTCCCCAGATATCTTGCTGGTCACCCCACCCTTAACACAAGTCAACACCCCTTATCCGGCAACTCAGGTATTAAAAGGTTTTTTGAGTCAGCGTAACCTGAACGTCTTTCAAATCGATTTAGGGCTTGAACTTTTCCTGCACCTGCTGACACCCGAAAATCTAAAAGCGCTTTTTAAAATCGTCAGGGAACAACCCTCCGACCACACACCCGCAGTTCTTCGCACTCTGAAGCTGGAAAAGGTGTACTTGAACACCGTTTTGCCTGTCATTCGTTTCTTGCAGAACAGAGACCCGACACTAGCACATAGAATTGTCTGCGAAGGTTTTCTACCAGAGGGTCCACGTTTCGATACGCTTGAAGAAATGGATTGGGCGTTTGGTACCCTCGGAATTCAAGACAGAGCCCGGTTCACAGCAACTCTTTATCTTGAAGACATTGCTGATCTTGTTAAAAATTTTATTTCTGAGAGGTTCGGATTCAGTCGCTATGCCGAAAGACTGGCGCTGTCGGCAACCTGGTTTAAACCGATCGAAGACGCACTGCAGGGACCAGATACTTTGCTTGAGCGATTAATGTTGGAACGGCTTGATCACTACCTGAAAACCCAAAAACCTGATCTAGTCGGATTCACGATCCCGTTTCCGGGGTGTCTATACAGTGCCTTAAAGTGTGGACAGTTTATCAAAGCCAACTACCCTTCCATGTCTATTATGATGGGCGGAGGATATATTAGTACAGAACTGAGAGATTTGAAGACCCCCTTGATGTTCAAATATACCGATTTCGTCTCCCTGGATGACGGGGAACTTCCGTCTCTGCAAATTGCCAAATACTTAAACGGAGAAGTTGATCAGTCCGAACTTAAACGAACTTTCTTCATCAAAGAAGGAAATGTCAGGTTCTCTGACAACCAGGAACTGTCGGACATTCCTTTTTCAAACTCGGGGGTCCCTGATTATCGAGACCTGCCGCTTGGTCAATACCTGTCGATTTTAGAGATTGCCAATCCGATGCATCGACTCTGGAGTGATGGTCGTTGGAATAAATTGACTCTGGCCCACGGCTGTTACTGGAAAAAATGCGCATTTTGTGATCTCAATCTGGACTACATCTCCCGTTTCGAAGCCATTCCAGCAAAACAATTGGTAGATCGTATCGAAAAAATAATCGATCAGACCGGCCAATCCGGATTTCATTTTGTGGATGAAGCCGCGCCGCCACACATTTTACTGGAACTTGCGATTGAAATCTTAAAAAGAGGCACTGTCATCACATGGTGGACAAACATTCGCTTTGAAAATCGCTTTTCAAAAGGACTTTGCGAACTGTTAGCAGCATCCGGATGTATTGCTGTTTCAGGCGGACTTGAGACTGCTTCTGACCGATTGCTGCAGAAAATGAAGAAAGGGGTCTCTGTTGCACAAGCAGCCCGTGTCGCCAATAATTTGCAAAACGCAGGAATTATGGTGCACGCCTATCTAATGTATGGGTTTCCGACGCAAACAAATCAGGAAACCATCAATGCGCTGGAGGTCATTCGACAGTTTTTTCACAGTGGCCTGATTCAATCCGCGTTCTGGCACAGATTCGCCCTCACCCAGCACAGTCCGATTGGGAATCAGCCTGAAAAATATGAGATTCAGGTTACAGATCCTGAACCCGGTGATTTCGCCTTAAATGATCTGCAGTTTAAAGACCCGTTGGGTGCAGAACATAGCCTCTTTTCAAACGGGTTAAACAAGGCTGTATATAATTATATGCATGGCATCGGCTTAGACTATCCTATGGACTTCTGGTTCGATTTTGACGCACCTGCAACAACCGTTGAACCTGCGACCATAGAAAATTATATTCAATCCACAGAAAAAAAAGAGAAAGAACGCCATCGGCTGTTGTGGCTCGGATCACTACCCGAACTGTCTATTCAGACAAAAGAAAAAAAAGGAAAAGTTTCTAAAAAATATGTACTGATATTAAACAATCGTGCAGAACAAAGAACAGTCAGTGTCTCTGAAAAAACAGGCGCATGGCTGATCAAGCAATTGAAAGCGACGTCTCCTAATCATCAGGATCTCATCACTCTCAGTGATTGGAAAAATAGTTATGAAACCAGTGTGAAAGGGAATTTTAGCGCTTTTTTAAAAACCGATCTCTGGAAATTATTAACCAAAAACGGGTTGTTGCTCTTATAAGCTCGATCCAGGATGTGTCATTTAGTTATTAGTCTGCAAAAACCTAACCGGACATTGCCATGCTGGATTTCTGCCTATCATACTTCTCATGTTGATGGACACACCTGAAATCGGTTCTAAATACATGGGAGCTGTTGGAGGTATGTTTATTTGTGTTGCGGAAATCGGAGGTGTATTGGGGCCTTTTTTCATGGGTGCTCTGGTGGATCTGACCGGAGCATTCTTTGTCGGAGCTCTCTTCCTGACAGGCCTGGGCCTGATCGTCTCTATCTTAGCATTGTCGTTAAAGTTAGAACGATACAGGTAGCACATCTCCAACAACCATGTGATGTAGCAAACTTACATAGCTCCAACTAATCTGGGAATTAATCCTTGAACCACCTGGATCAAAACAATGGCAATTACGGGTGTAAAGTCCATCCCGGCAATCGGTGGGACATTTCGCTCTAGGGGACCTAAAATCGGGTCTGTTATCCGCCTCAGTAAAAGGACCAATGGGTTATTCGGATTTGGCCGAATCCAGGATAATACGGCTCGAATGATAATCGCGTAGGTCAAAAAAGTCAGAACGCCGTCGATGAGGTTAATGATTGTATAAACAGGGTCATTCATTTTTTATTTCGTTTTAATGATGTTTGTTGTAAGGGTTGCGATTAACTCACTACTAGAGTGAGAACCGCTCTGTGGCACTATCCAATTTATGGTGCTATGGCAAACTCCCAATTCATCTCAATGGCCAACCAGTGAGGAAGAAGCATAATAGAACCGTAAAAACTCAGTCCTGCGTTTTCGATTAGATCTTTTATTCGTGGCGAAAATTGATTGGTTACTGTAATAATAGTCGCAAGAGGCACTGGATCATCTTCATTTGATTCCGGATCGTAGAAGGGGCGACAAGCTGGTGGATCCGAACTAACAAAATGTCTTCGGCATATGAGAGGCCTCATGGGATAGGCACTGCATTCGCCTTCTACCAACATGGGGCAGTAATGGTGGGTGTATAAAGAATTTTGTTCGTTTTCCCCGGTAGCATGTGGCCGCACGGGTCTGGTCTCATCCCATTTATGCCACTGATGTGTGCGAAGCCTCAGGTCCTCGATTTGGTCTGATGAAAATTCGTGCTGAATATATTGTGTTAGAGCTTGGGCTTCTGCAATGTTCATTAAGATGTGTTGTCCACAGCACTGAAAACATCCCGATTTACAGGTTGGAACAATACCCTCTTCGACGTACAGTCGTTTAAGCTCGCAATCAACCGCTTCGTCTACAGATGAGTAGACGCGATTAACGATATCTTCTTGTCGGAGAATCAGGGGACCACTATCTCGTTTGTCAGCAAATCTGTTATATACAACGGTATCCATGAGTCCCCCCCTTTATCACAAATTCCTGCAATGCATTTTGCCGTAGCCCCTGAATAGGTTAAGTAACTATCAACTAACCGGGGCTTTTAAGATTCTGCTCTGCAGCAGGTAACGAGATTTGGATGAAAAGGGGCTATGAGCTCACAAACCAAATGTGCTAAACCGCAGTCACATTTACAGCAGTAGGTCCTTTTTGCCCTTCTTCTATCTCAAAGGTAACTTGAGCGCCTTCAGCCAGCGTTTTAAATCCACTGGCGTTGATATTTGAATGATGAACGAATACATCAGGGCCATCTTCTTGTTCAATAAATCCAAAACCTTTTTTATCGCTAAACCATTTTACTGTGCCTTTAGCCATTGTTACAAACTCTTTTTATATATTCTTGGAATAACTAACGGGTTATTACTACTTTTTACTATGCGATTCATCTTCTATCGACTAAATATTTCTGTCAACCTATTTATCTCACCTACAATCAGGCTTCAAGTTCAATCCAATTCAAGATAGGCAAGGCTCTTTCATTTTAATGGAAATGAACAGTAACCTGAAGCTCGTTAGTTGGCTGTTTCGGGTTATTTTCGATAAATAAAGTTAATTGCAAATTGTGACGAAAACGTTACTGTCGTCTCTTTATGGACATTTTAGCAACATTACAGTAAGGTTATAAAACACAAATCACGATTTGATTTATTGTAGCGGTAACCAATTTGACCATTTTTTTGTTCACTGACTGCCAATGAATATCTTTAGAGCAGACGACAATCCAGACTTAAACTTTCAACCATAAGAAAACGTGAAAAGAGTATCCCTGACACCGGCGGTGTTTCATCTTCCGGAACGTGTAAATAAAATTTCAGAAACATATGGGAAACAGCCTATAGTCCCTCGGGGACCGGCCCTAAAGCCGATTTTGGATCGCCTACGAAAAAAAGTGTCTGATCAGTTAGATGTTTCAGACACTCATGAAACGGTTGTTTTTACTGCAGCTGGATCTGGAGCGATTGCTGCAGCTGTCGGATCCTGTATTGACGAGCGGGGTATTTTGATTATTGCCAATGATGTATACGGACATCGGCAGGCCGATTTTTGTGAGCAACTCGGCATTCGTACTATCCGCTACACATTGAATCCCGGAGTCAAACCTGACATCAGCGAGATTGAAGCGCTACTGAGGGAACATCAGCCCGGAACGGTTGGCATGGTACACGGCTGTACGAGTGTTGGCCTCCTCAACCCGGTTAAGGAAATCGGAGAGCTTACCCAGAAATTAAATATTCGACTCATGGTTGATGCCATTGCGTCTGTTTTTGTAGAGGAGATCGAGCTTAACAACTGGCATATCGATACGCTTATCTGTTCCACAAACAAGGGTCTCCATTCCAATCCAGACCTCTGTTTCTGTGTCGTGGAAAAGGGACTTCTGGAAGAGATATCAAACAGGCAGGGACGTATTCCTTATCTCGATATAGGGAAAACCTGGCTGGCCCAAAAAAGTGGCGGTCATCCCTATACAATCAATATCAGAGCTTTACTTGAATTCGAAGCAGCGCTTGACGACTTTATAGAAAGGGGTGGACTAAGTGCGAGAATTGGAATGTATCAGGATCGCTTGAAGATTCTGAGAGATGGTTATCAGAGATTAGGTCTTAAAGCCTTTTTGAAAGAAGGCATGGCGCAACAGAATATTGGTACTGCACTATTTCTGCCCGAAGGTGTTAATTATGATGATCTGGCCACGGCTCTGGCTCAATGGGATGACGGAAGTGAAGAGTGCTTTGAGATCTATTCGGCGCAGGGAGAATTGTCCGGAGTTGTTTTTAGGATCTTTAATATGGGAGAGTACAGCCTTAAAACCTATGAGCGATTCATTTCTGCCCTGGAATCTTGCCTCAAACAGCTACAAGCTTAATCCTCAGAACTCCCGGCAAATGGAGTTCGTCCCTCAAATGCTGTTGCCAGAGTATTTGAATCGGCGAATTCCAAGTCACCCCCGGCCGGCATGCCCCGAGCGATTCGTGTAATAACAGGGACCTTATCCTTAAACAGATCCATCAGATAATGAGCGGTTGCTTCTCCTTCCAGTGTTGGATTTGTCGATATCACTAATTCCTGAATTGGATTACGTTGGATACGATCCTGCAGCTCTGCGATTCTTAGATTCTCCGGAGTAATGCCCTGTAGTGGTGAAATAGCGCCTTGAAGTACATGATAAACCCCTGTGAATACGTTACTTTTTTCAATCGTAAAGATATTTCGGGGATCCTCAATCACACAGATCATTTCATGATTTCGGCGGGGATCAGCACATATATCGCAGATTTCCAGATCGGTAAATCCAAAGCAGCATGAGCAGCTGCGAATCGCCTCTCTGGCTTTCAGGATTGAGGCCGCAAGAGCTGATGCGTCTTGTTCGGGGCGCAGCAGTAAAGAAAAAGCCAATCGTTTCGCGGTCTTTTTTCCGATACCCGGTAATTTTGCCAATTCGTCAATCAGTTGGATTAATGGGATGGGAAGATTCATTTTTTTATCAAATCGCCAAGATCAGGAATTTTCATATCCGTCATGAGATCTGACAAACCATCAGAAACCAGTTGTTTCGCCTGGCGAACCGCTTCGTTGTTAGCCGCACGCACCAGATCCTCCAGCGTATCAATATCATTCTTATCAACAATTTCCGGATCGATTTTAATTGACAGTGTTTCCAGGTTTCCATTCATCATAATGGTCACCATCCCACCCCCTACAGCAATTTCAACGGTTTTCGTTGCGGCTTCTTCTTTCTTTTTAGCCAGACTTTTCTGCATCTCCTTGGCTTTATCAAGAAGATCCTTCATATTGATTCCTTCCATCACCTTTTTCCTTCTTCTGTGTCATCTAATATGGTTATTTCTTGGATCTCTGCATCAGGAAATATCTTCAATATCTCCTGAGCATAGATATCATCTTTAGCAACTGCTTTAATCTCTTCGATCTCTTTTGCTTTTGCATTATCATGTTTGACTTGCAGAGAGTCGTCTAATCCATCATCACTTTCCTTAAATATAACCCTGATTGAGTCGTTAAAAAAATCTCTGGCAATCTCTTCAACCTTTGTGCGCTTGGTCTCAGTATAAACTTGAATGTTCTGGTAACCAATGACCAACTCCTTGTCTGTCAATTCCAGAACAACAGAATTCCGCAGCAGAGATACCAGTGAAACACTGGCATGATTGGCGACTTCATCAACGAAATTGCGCCATCTTTCTGATGTTTTGGATTCTTTCGGGCTAATAACCTCTGTTTTATCTTTTAAAACAACAGGAGGTGGTTTTTCGACATTTTCCCTCGAATTGTCTGAATTATCAGATTTTTGCCGTTCCGGGAGCTCACCGACTGGCGTGGGATGATTTGTTGTGCTGGTCAGGTTGACGGGGTCAATGACAGGCAGCGGCGCTTCCACGGCAGGTTTCCCCGCCGATTGTGTTTGCTGAGCCCTTTTTTCCGATGAGCCGGCATTATCGGGTTCCTGCACGGAATCGGGTCTTTCGTTTTCAATATGGGTCAGTTGATAGCGGGAATTTTTTTTTTACCCGCACTCCTGAGTGCCGTGATGATTTCTGCAACTCCCACTAAGGATTCGACAGAACACATTCTCATTAGTCCCATTTCAACGCATATTTT
>Ga0233431_1003009_pt1 | contig 21547 bp, 18 predicted proteins | sample SI_118_April2016_FD_179867 | JGI IMG/M metagenome (GOLD analysis project Ga0233431, IMG submission 179867) | Seawater microbial communities from Saanich Inlet, British Columbia, Canada - SI_118_April2016_200_MG | ecosystem: Environmental > Aquatic > Marine > Inlet | place: Canada: British... | reverse complement strand
TTCTAGCCAAGACCTCGTCTTTTATTTCTTTGGGGATACGTTTGTAACCACCCATATTGTCCTCCTTTTTTCACACCTTAGTGTGAAGAATGAAAGACTGTTTGTCTAGTTTTTGGGGTACCTGTCAATCTGCAAGTGATGAAGTTAGAGCATTCTTTGATGAAAGATGGACAGTAATCAGAGATAGATTATCTACTCTAGATGATATTGTTATATTAGGATTCAAAGATCTAATGTATCAAGAGGCGGATACAAGCTCAGGAAAAAGAAGTGTGCTAGCATCTATTGATGATCAGATAATATCTCTTACAGAAGGAAGGCTAGCAGAACTTTCTTCAGATGAAGCAACTGACTAGTTCAACAAGAGATTTGAATATTTTAACTAATATTGAAATGAAGATAGGATTTTTCTTGAAATTTTTATTTCATCAAATCTAATTTCCTATTTAATAATTTAAAGTTCGTCTTTATCATCCCCAACGCCTCCCTCCGATCATCCGAGCTTCCAGTCTTAAGCACATGTTTCAGATAATTAATTGCCATTTCATCGTCATTAACTTTAATGGCTGAGTTTTCAATTTCTTCTGAGTTTCCTGATAAATACTCTTGATGTAGTACTTCAGATCTAAGTCTATGGAATCTGTCGATATCTGCTTTTAAATTCTTGGCAATTTTTGTTTTTTGGTTTTTCATGGGTTGCTTTGATTATTGTTTCTAATCTACTAACAATTAAGGAAGTTTATCCAAATGGTTTTTTTCAAATTATTCTTCGCTTAATATTAAGATAGAAAATTACTTAACTGAAGCATTAGAAGCTAATATAAAGCCACTTAGGTCAATCTATTATGCAGATTCTGATTGCCTAGATCATGCTGATGAAATTATCGAATGTATTCACTCATGGGAGACTGGTCTCATTTGGCACAGGCTAGAGAACAAAACTAATCGTAATTTCACAAAACTTATTAAAAATGATAATAATTTTCAGTCAATCAATTACGAAGATAATAACGGATACGACATCTTATTTTGAGATATTAAGAAGGCATCTCACCTAAAAGACTTAATCTGTCTGATAAACAACTTCGGCATTGAATATCGTCGCTAAAAAAACTACAATGAATATTCACTAAAATTACTTATTTTGTCTCGGTGTATCATGTCTGCCAGTATTACTAATTCTTTATTTAAATTAAAAAAAGTCATTTTCAGAGCTTTCCGAACTAATAAAGTATCTGAATCGCCAACCCTCTCAACTAGACAAAAAAACAAGCAAGAATTAAATCGACTTTTTTCTAAAATCTTGACTGAAGAACTGACTAAGTCAGCTATAGTGGCTTCTAATTTAGAAGTTGAGAACTTTTTTATTACCCCAGAAGGAGTGAAAGTATTTTTTCATTGTGTTCACGATAAACAGCTCAAAGTTTATTTACATCTTCTAGAATTAGCCAACATTAAGCATGCGCTCTGGAAAAAACCTAAATATATAGCAACCATTGGTGATGCCAGTGATGAGTGGCAATTTCAGCAGTTAACAGAAATTACTAGTCAGTATCTAGCAACCTGGGTTTCACCACTCTGGGGAAAAAAGAAAACCAAATATCCTAAGTATCTAATTAAAAATGAAATTGAGCTTAAGCATAAACCTCACGTACTATATAAACCTGTCTCCAATCCCATGCTTGAGCCAAATGCAGCCAACTCTTGGGAGGCATTTTGCACTTTTAATCCCGCCGCAATTTATGCAGCCGATAAAGTTCATTTGCTTTACAGAGCTCAAGGTCATGATTATGTGTCACAAATTGGCTATGCTTCGAGTGAAAATGGTTTGACCATCAATGAAAGACTTAATGAGCCAGCTTACCGCCCAAGTCAAAAATTTGAAGGGGTGACTATGCCTTTGGGAAATCCTAGTAATGGCTTTGTTTCTGGAGGTGGTTGCGGGGGTTGCGAAGATCCTCGAGCAACAATCATTGATGACCGTGTTTATATGACTTATGTCGCTTATGACGGTTGGAACCCACCTCGCGTGGCCTTGACCTCAATTGCTCTGGATGACTTTTTAGATCATAATTTTTTGTGGGAAAAACCGGTTTTAATCTCCCAGCCAGGTGAGGTTAACAAAAGCGCAGTTATTTTTCCAGAAAAAATCAATAACAAGTATGTGATTATGCATCGTGTTTTTCCTAATATCTTAATTGATTTTGTAGATGATTTAAATTTTGATGGCTACACTTATCTCCAAGGTCAGTATAAAATTCCGCCTCGTTCTCCAGAGTGGTGGGATAGCCGCAAGGTCGGAGCTGGCGCTCCACCTTTGAAGACCAAAGACGGGTGGTTATTAATTTACCAAGCAGTTGATGATAAAGACGCGAGTGAGTATAAGGTAGGAGCAATGTTACTTGATTTAGAAGATCCGACCAAGGTGCTTTGTCGTTCTTCTAAGCCAATTTTAGAACCTCGTGAGACATATGAAAACTATGGCTTTAAAGCCGGCGTAGTTTATCCTTGTGGAGCAGTCATTAAAGATAATAACTTATTTGTTTATTATGGCGGAGCAGACTCATATGTGTGTGTGGCCACCGCGCCATTAGATGAGTTTTTAGAGAATCTCAAGACCACTGGCAGCACTCATCTAACTCCGAGTATGCTAGGATCAGAAATGGCAGCCTAAAAATATTAGCTATTAGGACTTTTCAATTATGTCAAACATCACCGTCACTCGTAGCCCGCATAATCCGTTGCTTAGCCCTAGATCAGAACTACTGTGGGAATCAACAGCTACTTTTAACCCCTCCGTATTGGTTGAAAACAGTCAATACCACCTGGCTTATCGGGCTTTATCAGCTCAGCAAAATTATGAAAATCAAATTATCAATTTATCAACCATTGGTATTACCACTAGCAATGATGGGAAGGAATTTAATTCTACCCCACATAAGCAGTTGATTGTCCCCAGTGAGGATTTTGACCACTTTGGTTGTGAAGACCCACGCTTGACCAAGATAGATGATGAATATCTGATTTGCTACACAGGTCTATCTGCTTGGCCACCCAATGCAGAGAGTATTAAGGTCGCGCTAGCTATCAGTGATGATTTAAAAACTATTAAAGAGAAGCACTTGGTGACGCCATTCAATGCCAAAGCGATGGCTTTGTTTCCCGAGAAAATTAATGGTCAATATGTAGCGGTGTTGACTGTTAACACTGATCAACCACCAGCTCATGTTGCAATTGCCAAGTTTGATCGCAAAGAGCAGCTCTGGGATCCTAGTTTCTGGAGGGAATGGTACCTTCATCTAGAAGATCACATTCTATTACTACCTAGATTTAATACTGATCATGTGGAAGTTGGAGCAGTGCCAGTCAAGACTGACAAAGGTTGGGTTTTAATTTATTCACACATTCAAAACTATTTTCAGCCAGAAAAAAGAATCTTTGGGATTGAGGCGGCTTTACTAGATCTCTCCGATCCACAAAAAATAATCGGTCGGACTAATGAGCCTCTTTTAGAACCAGCTGCAAAATATGAGCTAGAAGGAATGATTAAAAATGTGATTTTCCCTTCTGGAGCAGCAATTGTGGGCGATGATTTTAAAATTTACTATGGAGCTGCAGACACAGTCGGCGCAGAGGCGAGTGTGAGGCTAGATGTCTTTTTAAGCTTGCTAAAAAATAGTGACGACAAGGGTATTCTTAAATTTAATAAATTTGGAAACAATCCAATTCTAATTCCGCAAGAAGACCAATCCTGGCAAGCTCAAGCGGTCTTTAATAGTGCAGCCCTTTATGAGGGTAATCAATTTTATTTACTCTTCAGAGCAATGTCTTGGGACAATACATCCACCATTGGTTGCGCAGTTAGTGATGATGGTTTTAATTTTACGCAATTAACCAATGATCCCGTCTATGTGCCTAGAATGGAGTTTGAAAATAAATGTCGGCCGAATGCTTTTTCAGGCTGCGAAGATCCTCGACTGACTAAATTTGGGGATAAGATTTATATGTTTTATACTGCTTATGATGGGCAAAGACCACCTAGAGTAGCACTGACTTCAATTAAAGAATCTGATTTTATGGATCATAATTGGATTTGGCAGAAACCTATTTTGATCTCAAGTCTAATTACTGATAATAAGAACGCTTGTTTATTCCCTGAAAAGATCAATAATAAATTTGTGGTCTTGCATCGCACCGCTGGTCATGAGATAGCAATTGATTTCATTAATGATCTATCTGAATTAAATGAAGACAAACTTCTCTTAGAAAAAGAAGCCGCCATTAGTCCGCGGAATGATAGCTGGGATAGTGCCAAGATTGGCATTGCTGGTCCACCCATTAAAACAGAAAAGGGTTGGTTGTTAATTTATCATGGAGTGAGTAAATTTGATAAAAATTATCGCTTAGGCTATATGATTCTTGATCTGGAAGATCCTTTTCATGTTTTATATCGCAGCACTTATCCAATTTTAGAACCACAATTTGAATTTGAGAAAAAAGGGATCGTTGACAACGTCGTCTTTTCTTGTGGCGCAGTTGAAAAAGACGGCTTAGTTTATCTTTATTATGGTGGAGCAGACAAAGTAATGTGCGTCGCAACAATGGAAATTAAAAAGCTGCTGGATGTAGTTTAATAAATTTCTGCTCATCATAATCTAAAAAAACAATGTTGTTTAGTAGAATGACACAATCAGAGCTTCGCAACAGCTTAAATGTAAGCTAAAATGGCTCAAAACCTATAGCAACTAGAGGTAAGTATGGTGTGGGTTCGAATCCCTCCACCTCCGCAAGTATCGAAAAGTTCCGTTAGACCCGTCTAATACGATTAAATAGACTGATGAGGCTTGCTAAATTTCCCTATTTTAAACATATTTCAGCTTAACAGCCGTGTAAGTTGATATTTAATAGGATATAATCCTATCAAATTTATGCAAGATGGCTTTATATATGAGCTAATAAATGTAATTGTTTCAAGCTTAAATTATTTAAATATTGTCCAACTTTTTAAATTTGTTGCAAAAAAATTAACTCCTACTAATTCGTCTGAGGACGAGATAATTGCCAACGCAAACATAGCAATAGATATTTTTATCGTGCTTAAGTGGGTATTTATTATTTTCTTGTGGCTAAATGATACAACCAGTCCTTTTTGGACATTGGCCGTAGGATATTTAATTTGGTCGAATCTTCATACATACTTCTACCATCATTTGTGGAAAAAGGATAAAAATTTGGGGTATAAAAAAACAAGAAGAAGGTTTATGAATCTTATTCAAGCCTTAGTATTTTCAAATATTGCTTTTGCATACCTGTACTCCTCAGTTTTCTACAATAATTTCAGTTGGGGATTTTACAGTGGTGATAAATATTTAGGTTCGGTTATTTATAGTTTTCTTCAATCTTTTTTTATTGGATCAAATAATATATATCCAGTAAATTCAAATGGAGGGTTGGTTTCAATGATACAAGTTTTAGTTTCTTTTTTGTTTATTACTGTTATTCTATCGACATCGATACCAACTCAAAAAGAAAAAATTACGAAAAGGAAAAAAGATGGCATACAAAAATAAAACATATGTTTGTTTTGATGCCGATACAGATATTGGATCGTATCGGATGATGCAAGCATGGAAAGAAAATGAAAATATATCTTTTAACTTCCATAATGCCCATGAATTGAATAATTTGAGACAAAATAGTAGTGAGGAAACAATAAAGCGAAAATTAAGAGAAAGAATGGTTAATTCAAAAGTAGCCATTGTCTTGATAGGAAACCATACAAAAGATCTTTTTAAATTTGTTAGATGGGAAATAGAATTAGCATTAGAAATGGGGATTCCAATAATAGCTGTAAATTTAAATAAAATGAAAAGTATTGATAGAAATCTTTGCCCACCTATTCTGAAAGATGCATTGGTTATGCATATTGCTTATGGTCAAAAAATAATAAATTTTGCTTTAAACAATTGGGCACAACAACATTATAAAGAAAAATTAAAAAACAACTCTGGTCCCTTTTATTACAAAATAAGTTTTTACAAAAGACTTTATCCTAACTTTGTGGATAGTATTTACAGACCAGACGACTCATTAACTTTTATGCTTTCCGAATAGAAAATATTATTAATTCTTTGTTTTTCAATATAAACTTTGTCTTAATCATCCCCAGCGCTTCTCTTCTGTCATCTGCACTCCCTGTTTTTAATACATGCTTTAAATAACTAATTGCCATCTCATTATCATTAGTTTTAATTGCTGAATTTTCTAGCTCATCTAAGTTGCCTGTTAAATATTCTTGATGCAGCACTTCAGATCTCAACCTATGAAATCGATCAATATCCTCTATGAGTTTTTTTGTAAGTTTTGTTTTGTGAATTTTTACATTGCCCGCATTGATGTGAGCCAGAAGTTGCTTAATCAGATCTGCTTCAGTAATGTAAGGCTCATCACAATCATAATCTACCGATCTGGCACAATGGTAATAAACATGCTTATTATATTCACCATTAATTAATTTTTTATATCTCTCCTCAGCTGTTACTCCTCCTTTGCAAGATCCGCAAATACAAAGTGTTTTAAACGGAAACTTCTTTTTATGCCAAGTTCTTGATTTTACCTGAAGTTGTTTCTGAACCTTATCCCACAATTGCTTAGTAACTAGGGGTTCATGAATTCCTTTGTACCATTCACCTCCATACTCAAATTCTCCATAGTAAAACGGATTTTTGAGTGTCGCATAAACTTTACTTAGCGCTAATATTTTGCCATTTTTAGTTTCAAACCCAATCTCCTTAAACCATTTTCTAATTGTCCTACCACTATGACCCCTCTCCGCAACTCGTTTAAACATTTCTTGTATTACCCATGATCTTTCTGAATCGGGAATGACTTTCTTAATTCTGTTATTGTTCATCACATTTAAATATCCAATTGGAGCTACTCCTGGTCTAATCCCCATCTCGCATTTTGCTTTGAGTCCTCTCTTAACGTTAATACCTCTATTATCATTTTCCAATTTAGCTTGTGAGCAAAGAATCATTAATAAGAATTTTTCATTAGGATTGTTCTTAAAACTCTGAGAGTAGGTTCTAATTTCAGCTAATTTTTCCTGATCCATTAAATCAACCAGTGACCCAAGATCTCCTGCATTTCTACTTAACCTATCAGGGGCCCAGGTTAGAATGCCGTTAAACATACCTTTATCTATGTCGATGAGTAGTTGGACAAAAATTGGTCGATTGCCTGACTTTTTAGCTGAATGGCTTTCTTGTCTTAATTCAACTATTTCCAAATCTTCTCTTTTAGCCAATTCCTTCATCTCTTTAATCTGTGAACCAATCGACATTGTTTGTCGCTCATCAGATTCGGAAGATTTGCGGGCATATAAGCAATATTTGATTTGATCTAGCGTTTTATTTTCTTCCATCAAGGACACAGGGTACCGCGAAAGAAACTAAAGTCTAGAGGTACCTACCAACCTTCTGGTTTATGGTCCCAAGCCCTTGCTCTCTTCTTTTGATTTTGAAATACTCCAGAAAAAAGTAATGAAAATGCATCTACCAAATCATCATGTTTTTCAGCACCAAAACCAACTAACTGGTTTATCAACATATCAACACCTTGTTTTGGAAATAAAATTTGACCATTTTGAATAAAAGGAGTTGTCAAAGACAACCTAATTCTCTTATCGCCTCTCACACCTAAGCCTTCAATTTTATAGCCTTCAATTGTGAGTTGCTGGCTGATGGCTTTTTGGAAAGCCACCTCTTCAATAAATGCCCTGACTACAGTTCCTTGATTTTGAAAATGGTCATATTGATTTCTAATTTCTTCAATGGTTTTAGGAAAACCCATTCGCTTGTTGATTGGATTGGGTAAAATATAAATTTTTAAATCTCTACCATAGCCAAATACATATGCATTAATGATGGCAGTGTAATCGGCACTACTTTTTTCAGAAATAGCCGGATCAACTGTTATTGCAACATATTTGAAATCTCTGCTCTTTAGATCTGGAATTTCTTCATAATATTTAATCCACCCAAGCTCAACTACTTGATCATCATCTGGAATAATCTGTAATAAATATTCTCTTTGCCAAGAAACTGCATCACCTATTTTATTTCTCTCTTTTTCTAATATTTTTTGACTCGGATATTTTCCCGTCCACAAACAATTTTTGTTTTCATCAATTAAAGGGAATGATTTAAATACTAAACTTGGATTATTTTGATTTGTTATTTTCTCTTTGAGTCTCATCATTAGAGAGTCATTGTGTAAAAGATTACCAACTAAAATAATCTTGGTGTCATGCTGTCCAAGGGGTGCGATGGTGTGAGTAAACCACTTATAAGTGCTATTTCTGCTTTCCTGAGTTTTAACTGACTCAATATCCTCGATATCATCGCAGATAATTAAATCAGGTCTATTTTCTCGATATCTAGTTCCGCGGACACTGGTATTGAATGATTGAGCGGTAATACGTGCATTAAGTTGAGGAATTACAATTGAGTCTGAACGCCACTCATCACTGTCTTGATATAGATTGCCAAAATCTTTGATAAATAGTTCATTATTTTTCAGCTCATCTTTAATATTGCTTAAAATTAATCGACTCTGTTCTTTGGTTCGGCTAAACAAAACAATGTATTTTTTTTGCAATTTTCCTAGAATAGCCCAGATAGGCATTGAAGTAGCACAAATGGTTGATTTGGCAGAACCTCTAAAAGAAACAATAGCTGCTTGCTCAATACTACTATCCTCAGTGATTTCAAAAATCTCTTTATGAAAGTCTGCGGTTTTGTATTGAACATACCGATTAAAATAAATATGGAAAAACCAATAATGACTTTCTTTTGCTAATCTTCTGCGCAAAATTTGGTCAGTTAAAACTTCTTCTAATAAATAATCTTCAGTAATATTTTGCATAAATTATGAATCATCAGCTGATAATCGAGCTAATTTCAAAGCCTTTTGTAAATGATTTTTTTGCTCATCTGTTAGGTTTTCATCATCAATGATGCGTTTGGTACTAATTTCAATCTTAGGTGAGTAATCAGCATGATGATGTTTTAACCAGTAAATAATAGCTGTCATATTTTTGTCTTTGATTGCAGATAGTAGTTGGGATTCGGCTAAATCATTAATGAGATTCTTACCAAATAACAAAGCTTCATCGGCTTCTTTGCCAAACTTTTTATCTTCCTCTTTCCAGCGATAATAGGTTGATCTAGAGATATTTATTTTATTGCATGCAGTTTGAATGATTGGTGTTTTTTTAAGCTGATCAATGATTAGTTGGCGATTTTGAATGGTACGCTCTTGAATGTCAGTATTCATAGTTTTGTCTTAATTTGTTTTGATTTAATACCAGTTAGTTTTTCAAAACGATTGATGATAATTTCACAATAGTGGGGATCAAGTTCAATCATCAGACACTTGCGCTTAGTTTGTTCACAAGCAATTAGGGTTGAACCACTGCCGCCAAACGGGTCATAAATCCAATCTGAAATTAAGGTGCTGTTTAGAATCAATCTTCTCAGCAAGCTGATTGACTTCATCGTTGGATGCAATTTACTCTTATTTGGTTTGGGGCAAAATATGACCGATTTATCTTTGGCTTTATGAAACTGGTGGGTGCCATGCCAGCCATAAATAATTAATTCATGCTGTGGTAGATAATCTAATCGTCCTATGACTGCATTGTTTTTAATCCAAATTAATAATTGAGAAAACTTAAACTTTGATTTATCCATAGCTTGCTTCAGCGCAAACAACATTTTATCTGAGTTAAAAATATAACAACTGTTTTTTGTTGACAGATAAGGTGAAGCTGCATCCAACCAAGCTTTATTAAAATTCACATATTCAACTTCATTCTGTAAGTGATCATTAATAATTTTCTTATGACTGCTTTCTTCAAAAGAGTTTTCTACATAAGCCACTCCATATGGTGGATCGGTTAAAATGCAACTTATTTTCTTATCACTCAGAAAATTACTAACAAACTTCTCATCCGTACTGTCTCCGCAAGCTAATAAATGATTGCCAAGCTGGAAAATGTCTCCTATTTTAATCGACATAAATTGCCTCCATTCCGGTTAATTGCTGAAAGCGATTAATAATCAGATCGCAGAAAATTGGCTCTATCTCTATTAAGAAAGCTCTCCGCTTCATCTGTTCGCAAGCAATGAGCGTTGATCCAGAGCCACCAAAGAGGTCTAGGACCGAATCTCCTGGTTTAGAACAGCGCTTAAGGGGTTTTTCATGAAGAGCTACTGGTTTTTCAGTCGGATGAAGGTATTCCTGGCCAGCTTTTCTTTTAACTAGCCAGATATCGAATAAATCGATAATGTCATCTATAGTTCGATTACCGTTACTAATGTCTTTATTCAATAACTCATTGAATTTAGTAAAAGAAGAATTTAAATATGGTTTGCCGATAGTGCCATAAACACAGGCCTCATAGGCTTTATTAAAAGCAACTTGAGGAGTTGGATTTTGATTATTTTTGATCCATAAGTTAACTCGTCTATGAGTAATACCCAGTTCTTGATATAGATGCTGAAGTAATCCAATGTAGTTTTGGTCGCACCAATAGAAAACATGGGCATCTTTGTTGCTGACTAATAATCCATTTCTTAATGTTTTCTTAATGAATTCTTCGTATTCTTTATTTGTTTTGCTATCATTTGTTTTTGTTGCTTGATACTTTCCCTGAGTACTAATGCCGTTGCCATAATTTAAGTTTATGTTGTAAGGCGGATCTGAGTAAATTAAGTCGATTTTATTTTTACCGACTAGTCTTTCGACATCTTCTTGTTTAGTGCCATCACCACAAAGTAAGAAGTGATTGCCGAGTTGTATTAACTGACCTGATTTTGTTTTAGGCTTTTTAATTTTATGAAGTTCTTTTTGAATATCAAAGCTATCATCGTCAACTTCTAATTGTTCATCCCAGACTGCAGAGAGATCACTATCATCAAAACCAACATCTAATAAAAGATTAACATCGAAGTCTCGCAGGAGCTCTAAATCCCAACTCCCAGTATTACGATTGAGTCGTAAATTCAATTCTTTTTCTCGACTAACATCTGGGATATCTACATACACCACAGGCACTTCTTTAAAACCTAGGTCTTTAGCAATTTTAAGACGGAAGTGGCCTCCAATGACAATGTTTTTTCTTTTCGAAGCACTATTGGCAATAATAGGGTCAACTAGACCAAATTGTTTAATACTTTGAGTGAGGTTATTAATTGCAGCCTGATCCCACTTTCGAGGATTATAGGTGGCAGGTTTTAACTTGTTTGGCGAAAGATGTTTTATGGTCATGACTTCTAATATATTTTAGAAGTCATAAATAACAGGTGTAGTAAAAGTCGGAAAAGTCGGAACAAAATCGGAAACTATTTATTCCAGTAACATTGGGTTATTTCATAACCATCATTAGTGCGTTGATATTTCATGCTAATCCCTTGTCTATTAAGCCCACTCTTTATGTCATACATAATTTTACTTACCTTTTCGTCTGGATTTCCATAAACACCCAGAATCTTCTTATCTGGGGCAAAATAAGATTTATGTTTACACAACATTGCTAAAACATCTCCATTTCTGTTCCCAGTAGAAATTTTAAGCACTTGTTTACCATCTAAAAAGAAGCTACCGTGCTCTGCAACAAACAATTCAAATGGTTTTTTTCCTTCAGACACGGGATTGGAATTAAAAGTATCCTCCGGATTATAACTAAGAATTTTTTTTAAATTGGCAATAAATAGATTTAGTTTGTAATGGAAGTTTTTAAGATCTATCAGGACGTTAAAAATATTTCCATCATCGGTTTCGTTCATAAAAGTAGTCTATCAGAAAAAAATATTTGCGTATTTTTTCCTATTCAGCCATTGTTACTTGAGCTGTATAATGAAAATAGATGGAAAATTATAATGAATAACACAAAATTAACTGAAAATGAGAAAAGAGACGTTATTAAGTTTTTGGAAGCAGGTAAGCCACTTCCAGAAAAATATCGTTTTTTGCTTTTTGAAGACAAAAAAGAAGTTGAGTTGGTATGGAATGGAAAAACATCTGAAGTTTCAAATGTTGTTTTGCCCTTTCAAACGATTGAGGTTGTAGATGAGCCTCGTGCAGAAAATACAGCTGATACAAAAAAACAAAATCAACTTGCGCTTTGGGATTTTGACGATCGTGGCAGGCAAATTGCTGGTTGGACAAATAAGTTAATCTGGGGAGATAACAAGCTTATTTTATCTAGTTTAAAAAATGGAGTCTTACGAGAAGAGATTGAAAAAGCAGGTGGAATAAAGCTTATTTATATCGATCCTCCATTTGATGTTGGTGCTGATTTTTCAATGAAAGTAGAAATTGGTGATGATGAACTGACAAAAAAACCTAATGTTTTGGAAGAGCTTGCCTATCGAGATACCTGGGGCAAAGGAGCTGATAGCTTTATCGCTATGATTTACGAACGATTAAGTCTAATGAAAGACTTATTAGCGAATGACGGAACTATTTATGTGCACTCTGATTGGAGAGTCGATAGCTACATTCGATTAGTAATGGATGAGTTGTTTGGAAAAGACAATTTTAGAAATGAAATAATTTGGTGTTATACAAGCGCATCAAATCCTGGAAATGATTTTCCAAAAAAACACGATACTATCTATCGATATGCAAAGTCTGATAATTTCACCTTTAATTTAAATGATATCAGAACTGAATATAATGAAAAAACAAAGCAAAATTATAAAAAAGGATTAAAAGGGTCGGGAACCTTCTACGAAGGAGGAATAAAAGAAGAAACTGGCGTCAAATTGAAAGAAGGGAAAGTGCCAGAAGATTGGTGGGAGATGGCCATTGCTGCTAGATATCCAGTTGATGGAGTAAAAAGAACGGGTTACCCTACAGAAAAACCACTTCCTCTTCTTGAGCGCATTATCAGAGCCTCTTCTAACGAAGATGATCTCGTGGCTGACTTTTTTTGCGGCTCTGGAACAACTTTGGCAGTAGCCGAAAAACTGGGAAGAAAATGGATTGGCTCTGATCTTGGAAAATTTTCTATTCATACCACGAGAAAAAGAATGATTGGTGTGCAAAGAGAAATGAAAAAATCTGGAAAAGATTTCAGAGCTTTTGAAATATTAAACCTTGGAAGATATGAGCGCCAACACTATATCGGAGTAAATGTTAATTTGCGCGATGATCAAAAACAAAAACAATTAGCTAAAAAAGAAGCAGATTTCATTAAACTCATAATCAAGGCATATAAGGCCGAAGCAATAAACAATTTTAAAACATTTGTTGCAAAAAAAGCCGGACGACTAGTTGCTGTAGGACCAATTAATTTACCAGCTTCACGACTTCTTGTAGAAGAAATTATTAAAGAATGTGTCGAAAAACAAATTACCAAAGTGGATATTCTTTCTTTCGAATATGAAATGGGATTATTTCCAAGAATCCAAGAAGAAGCTAAGACAAAAGGAATCGATCTTGCTCTTAAACATATCCCCAGAGAAGTATTTGATAAACAAGCAATTGAAAAAAACCAAATTCAATTTCATGATGTTTCCTACATTGAAGTAAAACCACATATAAAACCAGCTGGCAAACGAACCAATGGTAAGGTGGCAGTAGAGCTGACTGATTTTTCAGTTTATTACAACCAAGACATTGTTGACAATGTCATTTCTGGTCTTAAAAAAGGTAGAAATAAAATTTTGGTAGAACAAGGAAACATAATAAAAATTTCCAAAGATAAAGACGGTATTGTAACTAAAGAAGTCTTAACAAAAAAATGGACTGACTGGATTGATTATTGGGCAGTTGATTTTGATTTTGAAAGTAAAAAAGAAATTATTCGAAGAAAAAAACAAAATCCAATGCAAGCTAAGTTGGTGGGGAAACCTGATCCTGAGCAACTTAAGTTGGATGAATTTGAAGAAGTTTGGACAGGAGGTTATATTTTTGAGAATGAATGGCAATCTTTCCGAACAAAAAAAGATCGCTCAATTGAACTAAAAAGCGTTCCATTTGAGTGCGAGAGGGGTCGTCATAAAATTGCAATAAAAGTTGTTGATATTTTTGGTAACGATACAACAAAAGTAGTTGAAATCAATGTATAAAAACTATGGCATTACATAAAAATTTCCCTAAATCACCACATGTTGTGCTTGATCCAGCTATTCGTTGGTTCCCTGCAGATGAGGCACTACGAGAAAAAGGTTATGAAAAACTACTTCCACCTTTAGTCCATAAATTACGAATTGAAGTGAAAAAATGGCGCGATGCTAATTATGAGGGTGTGAGTGATACTAGTAAAGCACTTTTATATTGGTGGTTTCAAACAAAACACCCAATGGAAACACCGGATGGAACAATTAATTTTCAGTATTATTTTGCTCAACGTGAGGCCATTGAAACAATAATTTATTTGTACGAAGTAGCCAAAGTAAAAGATAAATATGACCTCATTCGCTATGACAGCTCAGGAGCGGTTTCTTCCAGTATGTTTTCTGAGGAATGGCTTCGTATGGTGATTAAGATGGCAACTGGAAGCGGCAAGACAAAAGTGATGAGTTTACTTATAGCGTGGAGTTATTTTCATAAAATGTATGAGGATGATTCGAATTTAGCAAGAAATTTTTTACTAATTACTCCAAATATTATCGTTCTAGACCGCATAAAATCAGACTTTGAGGGTTTAAAAATATTTTGGCAAGATCCAATCTTGCCAAATAATGGTTTTGAAGGACAAAATTGGAAAGATGATTTTCAAGTTACCATTCATATGCAGGATGAGATAGGTACTGTTCGCAAGACAGGAAATATTTTTTTGACAAATATTCATCGGGTTTACAATAGTAAAAATAATATTCCAAACTTTGATGATGAAAACACAATGGATTATTTTTTGGGAGATAAGCCTGTTGCCAAGACAAGTGATTCAAAGGTAAATCTTGGAGAAATTGTGCGAGACATCGATGAACTTATGGTGCTCAATGATGAAGCTCACCATATTCATGATGAGCGGTTGGCATGGTTCAAATCAATTGAAGATATTAGCAATCGCATGAAGATGAAAAGCAAATTTTTATCTTTACAAATTGATGTTACTGCTACCCCAAAGCATAATAATGGAGCTATTTTCGTACAAACGGTTTCCGACTATCCACTCGTTGAGGCAATTTATCAAAATGTTGTAAAACACCCGGTGCTCCCAGATTCTGCTAGTCGTGCCAAACTACAAGAACATAAAAGCTCAAAATTTACAGAGAGATACAAAGATTATATCCATCTTGGCTATCTTGAATGGAAAAAGGTTTATAAAGAGCACATAAAACTTAATAAAAAAGCTGTGTTCTTTGTAATGACTGATGATACAAAAAATTGCGATGATGTAGCCGAGTATCTCGAAACGACTTACCCAGAATTTAATAATGCAACTCTAGTTATTCATACCAAAAACAATGGAGAAATCTCAGAGGCAGCAAGTGGTAAAAAGGAAGAAGAACTTAAGAAGCTTAGAAAAGCATCAAATGAGATTGACGCAATAGATAGTCCATACAAGGCAATTATTTCTGTCTTAATGCTGAAAGAGGGTTGGGATACAAAAAATGTGACTACAATCGTAGGACTTCGCCCCTATTCTTCTAAGAGCAATATCCTTCCAGAACAAACATTGGGTCGAGGCTTGAGAAGAATGTATAGAAATTCTGATGTTACAGAATATGTAAGTGTGGTAGGCACAGATGCTTTTATGGATTTTGTAGAATCTATTAGAAATGAGGGAGTTGAATTGGAGAAAAAGAAAATGGGAGAAGGAGCAAAGCCAAAAGCCCCTCTTATCGTTGAGATAGATAATGAAAATGTAAAAAAAGATATTGAAAAACTTGATATTCAAATTCCAATTTTATCACCAAGGATTTATCGTGAATATAAAAATATCTCAGAGCTTGATCTAACTAGTTTTAAATATAAAAAGTTACAAGTAAAAGAATTCAGTGATAAAGAAAAAAAAGAAATTGTTTTTCGCGATATTACTTCTGGGGAAATAACACACACTACCGAACTTGATAGTGATTTTATCCCCAATTATCAAAGTGTTGTGGGTTATTTTGCGCAAATTATCAGGAAAGAACTGCGCTTAGTCGGTGGTCATGATATTTTATATGCGAAAGTTAAAGAATTTGTAACAAATTTTCTTTTTGAGAAACGGGTTGATTTAGAGGATTTAAATATTTTGCGCAATCTATCAGAACTAGAGGCAACAAAAACAATTATTGAAACATTTAAGAAAGAAGTAAACGAACTTACTGTTGTTGATAAGGGAGAGGCAGAAATAAGAGATTATATTAAAATCAGCAAATCAAGACCGTTTGTTATTAAAGAACAAGGATTTATTGTTCCAAAAAAGAGTGTGTTTAATAAAATTGTTGGAGATAGTCATTTTGAACTTCAGTTTGCTAGCTTTCTTGAAGACTGTGATGACATAATTTCTTATGCCAAAAACTACTTCGCAGTGCATTTTAAAATTGACTACAAAGATGCTGATGGAAACATCAAAGATTACTACACAGATTTTTTCGTAAAAGTGTCTGAGAGTGAAGTATATATTGTTGAGACAAAAGGCCGTGAAGATTTAGATGATATAGAAAAAATAAAACGCTTATATCAATGGTGCGATGATGTCAATTTAGTTCAAAACAAAGTTAAATACACTGCGCTTTATGTTAAACAAGAAGATTATGAAAAATATACCCCAGCTACCTTTGCTCAGTTGGTGACAAATTTTGGAAAAAAATAAATTTAGTTTTAGTTTCTCGCATATAGCTTCCTCCAAATCTCCACCATCGCTAGCGTATCTAACTCACAATACTTTAACAGGTCTTGTTTGATTTTTAGTTTTTCCTTATTGGTAATTTTTCCATCCACCATCTCCCACCACTTTGTCATAGCAGTAGCTCCTTCACCAATATCCATTCCATCATAACTAAGATCTGGCACTAAAACTGGCAAAACCTTTTTAATAGAGGCACTCCCATGAAATCGATAATCAACAAACAAACTCTTTTTAAATATATCCATTAAGTCATAAACTCGCTCATTAATAGCTTCCATCTCAGCTGCATAGAGTGGTTGAAGTAAGGCCAGTTCTTCATTGCGCTTCATCTCAAAACTTTTATTCCACACAATAATTGAGCCTTCATCGCCAATTACTTTAAGCAGCTCCTCAATCAACTGTTGGCTGGACTCACTTTTATTATCAATAATAAATTCATAGTGTTTTAACGGTTGATCATCAGGACTTTCTAATACATGTAAAGAATATTGGAAAGTAATGTGCTGGTAGGGTTTGTAGTTATCATGAATAGGAGTGGCTGGTCCATATGTTTCGTAGTCTAAAAAGTATAAGGGGAAACTTAGATCACCCAGCTCTCTTTTAATACCCCCTTCATCAATCATAGGTTTATTTTGCTTGATTGATCTAACCTGAAGAAGTTGCTTGGGATTTAATTCTTCCTCTTCACTAATATCTACTAAATCTTGATAGCCCTTGGCTATTAACTTTTCATATTGACCAACTTTCCACCAACTTAGATCGTAAATGGGGTATTCACTTAAGTTTGGGTGACACAATTGCTTGCAGGGGCAAGTTTTAGGCTTGTAGCAGTGTTCTTCTAACATAGCTTCAGGTCGATTCATTACCTCCCAAGCTTGAGATCTTAGAGCAAATACCTCATTTTCTAACTTGCCTATTACCTTTTCCATATCTTCAGTTTCAAAAAACTCACTTAAGTCCAGCTCGCCATCCTTCACATAGTCACTATTTACATGAACTAGATAAATTTTATTAACCTTAAGTGTTGATTTGCCAATTAAGTACTGAAAGGTGACATCGTACTTATTTTGTTTATCTATTTTGGTGCTGCTTTTAATTTCATAAAGATCATGGGTGTCGTTGACTACATCATGAACTAATGCATCGATTTGAGCTTCATAGTTACCATCTATTAACTGATATTGAAACTCAAGAGTGCTGCCCGCTGGGTACTCATTCTCAACTCTTTGTAGCAGGTATTCTTTAGCTAGTTTTTCAACCTCGTAACCTTGTCTAGCTATGAGTTGTTCATAAACAGAGAAAGCCTTGCTTTCTAGTTGATTATTAGCATCTGCCCATAAATGAAGTGGTGAATCAAGAAAAGTTAGAAAGTTTGATTTAGTCAAAGTCATGTGGTGATTATATAATCAAACTAACTATGTCAGAAGACACTAAAGAAGACTTGATTTCTAGACTAGAAGATTTAGAAGGTGTTACTTTTGACGAAGAAAGGGATGAGATTCAAGATTTGATTGATTCCAGTAACCTTGAAGATGCCGAAGGCTTAATTGATGAGCTGGAAAGTGAGCGAAGTTAAAAACATGAAAAGTAATTCAAAACCAGATCCATTTGTTGTTCTTATCAATAAATTAATGGTTGAAGTATTTACTTTATATTTTCGCTTAAAACGACTTTTTTTTGAAAAAAGTTACTACAATAACCATCATTTGTCTGTCACATTTAAAGATTGGAAACTCGCTATTGGTTGGGCTGATCATGAAACATATATTAAAGAAATAGAAATAGCTCTTAGTAAACTGCAAGAAGAGTTATCAGTAGAAGAATTTATTACTCAGGCAATACTACTGTGCAAAAACTGCAACTTTCTCATATTTGACTGTGGGAATGAGGGGAAGTTTGTTCAATTTTGGCTGGGAGATGGAAGAATAATGGGTAACTGGCCAATGGTTAAAGGGAATCAGCTTAAGAAATATACCTACCCCATGCTAGGAGTACTGAATGAATTAGGAATTACTCGGGATTTTGTAAATGATGGTAAGTGGCCAGAGAAACTTCATCACTGTTATACCTTGGTAAAAAATAAAGATTTTGAGGAATATGTGATGAATTTTGGCAAAGATGTTGAAGCAGTGACTGAGTTTACAACACTAGTAATGACTAAAGTATTTAAAAGCAAGTTAGATAAACTAAAATTCAAAGTCGGATGAACTATCTTTACCCTAAAAAATTCTATGAGGATCAGTACGATCTTCATACCATTGAGGAATGTCTTGATTGGTATTGGCGAATGCGAAAAGGCATGGAAAAACATCGAGGTGAGTTGAAAGACAAAGAGCCAAAGACTGACTTTGATCATGAAGTTCATAAATGTTGCAGCATTACAGTTAATGTTATTAAGGGTGAGAGATATCGACATCGAGCAGAGAAAATTAAAGAGTGGATGGATAGAGATCAAGAGCGACAAGATAAATATGACAACACTCCACCTCCTCCAGATATTGTTTGTCATGAGTGTTATTCACCCACCAAGGTAATTAGTAAAACTTTGCACTATGGATTAGACGATGATCCTAAAATGTCGTTTATATTTGAGTGTCTCAAGTGTTCTACAAGGCAAATCTTTTATGAAGATGGCTCTGAGTGGGATTTTAAGCGAGAGAGATGTAAAGACTGTGACGTTGAGCTTGAAACTAAATATAGGCGAAATAAAAAGAAGGAAACACTCACTGTCACTGATTATTGTCCTAAATGTTCATTTAAAAGAGTTGATGTCATGGATCATAAAAAAGATCGTGAAAGACGAGAAAAAAAAGACGCTAAAAACAAAGCGCTACTCCAAAAATACCGCAAAGAATTCTGCCTAGATGATAAAAGAGGTCCTCAATATCTAGAATCAGTAGATGGCATTAGAAGAATAGTTGATAGTTGGAAAAAGCAGGAAGCTAAAGACAAAGATCCTGTTTATCAAAAAGCGATGAAACTAAAAAAATTAAAACTTAATCAACTCAAAGAATTAATTATTAAAGCCATTAAAGATGAGGATTATGCTGATTTTGAATTCAGTAAGCCAGATATGAGTAGATATGTAGCTGTAGAATTTACTACAAATGACACAAATGATAAGCGCGAGGAATATGATAGTAGAATAAGCCTACAAAGAATTATTAAGAAATCATTAAGAAACACCAACTGGAGGCTGATGAGTGAAGGGGTTAGCTATAGATTGGGAATACTGAGCGGGAGACTGAAGGCGTATGAGAGGGAGGAAGAATTAATTAAATTAGTAGAATCTGGACAATAATGATAAAAAAGGATGAAATACGACAAAAAGCAAAAGAATTTGATATTAGTATAGTTAATTTACAGAGAGACTATTTATTCGGGTGGATACTTTCAACAATTTACTCAAAGTCTGATCTTGGCAAGAAATTGATTTTAAAAGGCGGTAATGTATTTAGGAAGGCTTACTTTTCTGAAACTCGTTTCTCTGATGATTTGGATTTTACAACTGATAGCAAGATCGACTCCAATTGGGCTTTAAATCAATTTAATGAAGTATGTGGAATTGTTCAAAAATTAACTGGAGTACAATTCATCATCAATGAAAATAGAGTCAAAAGTGAACGAGTTATTGAGTTAAGAAAAAATGAAAGAAACAAAACAGTTTATAAAATTAGACTATATTTTGTAGATTTTTCTGGAGAACAAGGTGAAATAACTATAAGCATTAGGGTTGATATAACCGATTTTGATAAAATTTACTTACCTATTAATAAGAGGATATTGATTCATCCCTATTCAGATCGTGAACAATGTAGGACAGAAATCTCTTGTCTGCAATTAGAGGAAGCACTTGCTAATAAGCTCAAATGTTTGCTTCAAAGGAGAAAGGCATCTGATTTATTTGATTTATCATACTCTTTGTTGATTAAAAATGATCTGAATATCAACAAATCAGACTTAGTTCATGTCTTCTTAAAGAAGACAATATTTGAGCAAAGTCCAGTAGCCGCTAAAGAACTTTTTTTACAACTTCCTTTTGAAGGTTTGAAGATACTTTGGAAGAAATATATTATCTGTCCTAAAAAAGCTAGAGATTTTTTTCACCTAGAGACAAACTTATTGGTAGAAATGATCAATGGTTTATTTGAAAACTTTAATTATGGTCACCACAAAATTTCACATTATTTTCCTGCTCGAGATAGAGATTTGATATTGGACGCTGGAAAAAATTCTACTTTGTTGAAAATCAACTATCAAAATAGAACGAGAATGGTGGAACCATATTCACTAGTATTCAAAAAAAGAAAAGATGGGTTGGCACGAGAGTATCTATATGTGTATGACCAAACTGGTGGAAATAGTAGTGGCCCAGGTGTGAAAACATTTGTTAATGAAGGAGTAGTTAATATTGAACAAACTGAAGAAAAATTTGATTCAAAGTATGAAATTGAGTTATCAAAAATGGGGGAAAAACCTGGAGAAGGATATTTTTCTACCTCTTTTAAATCAGCTGGTAAAAGCAGATCAAAATCATCAATAAAGAGAGGCGTGAATTATCAATACAAAGTTGCATGTCCATATTGTAATAAAGAATTTTATAGAAAAAAGTTACCATATAGCACTAAATTAAATGTTCATAAAGATGGATATGGAAATAAGTGTTATGGAAAAACTGGCTATATTGTT
>Ga0233431_1003007_pt1 | contig 21563 bp, 16 predicted proteins | sample SI_118_April2016_FD_179867 | JGI IMG/M metagenome (GOLD analysis project Ga0233431, IMG submission 179867) | Seawater microbial communities from Saanich Inlet, British Columbia, Canada - SI_118_April2016_200_MG | ecosystem: Environmental > Aquatic > Marine > Inlet | place: Canada: British... | reverse complement strand
TTCAGTTTCCCTGTAGTCAATTTGCCCTGCTTTGTGTCTCTATAGGCCCCCTGGTTTTGCATGCCAGCGCTTCGTGATGGTGCCCAATAGAATCGTCTTCAAGCGAACGAAGACAGGAGAGCTTTCGCAATGAAGCAACACCGTGTTGTCGTGACCGGCATCGGCGTAGTCACGCCTATTGGTATCGGACGCAGGGCATTTTGGAATGGCCTACTTGCCGGACAGAACGGCGTTTCTGAAATCTCCCTGTTCGACGCATCTGGCTATCGATCACAGATGGCTGCAGAAGTGAAGGATTTTCAGGCCGAAGACTGGATGGATCGCAAACAGGCCAAGCGAATGGATCGCTTCACTCATTTCGCCCTCGTTGCTGCTGATTTGGCCATGAAGGATGCTGGCTTGGATACACAGTCGTTCGATGGCCTGCGGACAGGCGTCATCATTGGATCAGGGATTGGAGGAATGCGGACAATCGAGGCTGCTCATGCGGATATGCTCGCAAGAGGGCCCAAAGCTGTCGGGCCTCTCGTCGTATCAGGAGCCCTGATTAACTCTGCAGCTTGTGCTGTCTCCATCGAGCATGGACTCAAGGGCCCGATCTCAGCTCCCTCAGTTGCCTGCTCGACAGGAGCCAATGCAATCGGAGATGCCTCGCGCATCGTCGAAAGGGGAGATGCCGACATCATGCTGGCAGGCGGCGCTGAAGCCAGTATCAGCCCTTTCCCGTATGCCGGCTTCTGTGCAACGCGAGCCATGTCGTCTCGAAATGATGATGTGAAGAGGGCAAGCCGCCCGTTCGACAAGGATCGTGATGGTTTCGTCATGGGCGAAGGCTCAGGTATTGTCGTACTGGAAAGCCTGGATCATGCGCTCCATCGCAATGCCTTCATATATGGAGAATTGGTTGGGTATGGGAATACAGCCGATGCCTTCCACATGACAGCACCCCACCCCGAAGGGGAGGGAATGATTCGCGTGATGGAAGAAGCCCTGCGCGACGCAGGCATTTCCCGAAAAGATATTGGTTACATCAACGCCCACGGAACGTCTACGAAACTAAATGATAAGGCTGAAAGCGCTGCCATCATAAGCGTATTCGGCGAACACGCTAAGAAATTGAAGATCAGCTCCATCAAATCAATGATCGGCCACTTGCTTGCAGCTTCTGGAGCTGTAGAGTTCGCAGCAACTGCGCTTTCCGTTTCAACAGGACAGATTCCACCGACCATTAACTACGAAACCGCTGATCCCGAGTGTCCTCTTGATTATGTTACTCAGGGAGCAGAGAAGATAGAACTCAGCGCCGCTATGAGCCAATCCTTTGGATTCGGCGGTGGAAATGCATGCCTCGTCATCAAGAGCTACCATCAGAGCCAGGACGAGAGGAGATAGCAATGAACATCCCAAAACTTCAAATAGGTAATCTCACTGCGACGACCCCAATTGTCCAAGGCGGAATGGGTGTAAGGATTTCCATGGCATCCCTGGCAGCAGCAGTGGCTGAAGAGGGTGGAATTGGCACCATCTCCAGTATTGGTCTAGGTGATTTCGAGGCAGCCAAGTCGGACTACGAGACAATCTCCAGAGAAGCCCTTCAAGAGGAGATTCGGAAAGCTCGATCCATGACAAAAGGTGTCCTTGCCATCAACTTCATGGGCGTACTTCGAAACGTCGAGGATCTTCTCAAGACAGCGGTTCGAGAAGGTATCAAGATGATTGTGTTCGGAGCTGGATTGCCCATGAGGCTTCCGAAGATCGTTGAAGATACGTCCGTGAATCTGGTCCCCATCGTCAGCTCAGCACGAGGCGCAGAGCTCATCTTGCGAGGCTGGGCCAAACGATTCGATCGAACAGCAGGTGCCGTCATCCTAGAAGGGCCTCTGGCAGGAGGTCATCTCGGATTTACTGCCGAACAACTTGAGCATCTAGACGACTACACCCTTGAATCACTCGTGCCTGAACTCGTTGAGGCTGTCAAGCCCTATGAGGATCGCTTTGGACACGCGATTCCAGTGATCGCTGGCGGTGGCGTATTCGATGGCAATGATATCGCTCGCATGCTGTCTCTGGGAGCATCCGGTGTTCAGATGGCCACGCGTTTCGTGTGCACTGAAGAATGCGATGCCTCGCAAGCCTTCAAACAGACGTACGTAGAGGCTGTGGAAGAAGACATCGTCATCGTCAAGAGCCCTGTCGGCTTGCCTGGTCGTGCGATTCGCAACAAATTCCTTGAAGGTCTGGAAAAGGTCGACAAGCTACGGATTAACTGCCTCTACCACTGTCTGACTGTCTGCAAGGTTGCTGAAGCCAAGTTCTGTATCGCCGAAGCATTGCTCAACGCCTACAAGGGAGACATTGATCACGGGCTCGTTTTCTGTGGGCAGAATGCTCATCGGATCCACAAGATCGTGACCGTCAAGGAGCTCATGGCCGAACTCCGGAGTGAACTTCAAGCGGCTCTCAATGATGCACCCCTAGGGGCACCCGCTTAGTTCAGTTCTCACCAGAATTGATTCGCTAGGCAGTGCATGCAAAGTGAAGGCTAGCCTGCTTTGTTTTGAAGATGTGCATCCAACCACGCACTGATATCGGCAAGGACCTGCGGATGTTCGGGTTCGTTATGGATTTCATGATACAGGCCGTCGTAGATAGTAAGTGTCTTGTCTGGTGATCCGAGCGTGGAATGGAGCATCTGGGCACCACATGGATCGACGACACGGTCCTCGCCCCCTTGCACGATCAGTGCCGGCAGCGTGATGTTGCCCGCCTCTATCGGCACACGAGCCATCGCCTTCAGCATTTCGCAAGCCAGTCGCGCCGTCGTCTTCCCGTTGTAGACAAGAGGGTCATCAATATAGGCCTGAACTTGAGCTGGATCGCGGCTAATGCCACTGGCATCCACTGCCGATATCCCAAGCTTGGGGACAATACGAGATAGGACCTTGGCAAGGAACACCGTGGTCCCGGGAATATTGGCAGGTACCTGGACACAGGGTCCCGAGAAGACGACGCCAGACAAGTCTGCGTCATGACCAAGCAGATACAGTGTAGCGATCAACGCGCCCACACTATGTGCATACAAGAACTGCGGAGCATCAGGATAGATACTCCTTACTTGATCCACGTACGAGGCAAACACGTCTGTATAGTCGCTGAATTGGCGCGCATAAACGCGGGTGCCCTCTGACTGTCCATGCCCAATATGATCGAGTCCATATACTGCAAAGCCGCACGACGTCAGATGACCAACAACATTCGAGTACCGGCCAGAGTGTTCGCCCAATCCGTGAGAGAGGACAACAGTAGCCTTTGGATCGCTATCAGGAAGCCAAGATTGATGATAAATCCGTGCGCCTTCAGTGGTTGCGAAAGAACCGTCTTGATGTCTCACTCATCCTCCAATGTTCTCGGTGATGCGTCGCTGCACCAGCCTCGCGCACGTTCTACTGCGCGGCTCCAGCTGCCCAGCAAGTCATCCCGAAGTCCGGACGACATGGAAGGATCAAACCGACGATCCTCCTGCCATAGCTTGCTAACGGCCGCGACACTATCCCACACTCCCACAGCAATCCCTGCAGCGAATGCTGCGCCCTGCGCCGTCGTCTCCATGTGTCGAGGACGAACGACTGGGATACCCAAGATATCGCTTTGGAACTGGCAAAGGAAATCGTTGTTCGCAGCACCGCCACCAACACGTAGTTCCTCCAACTGAGTGCCCGTATCGTTTTCCATCGCCCTCACAACCTCAAGCGTCTGGTAAGCAATTGCCTCTAAGGCTGCACGAACCAAATGCTCACGCCGAGTTCCACGGGTAATACCAATAATGAGACCTCGTGCATCGGGATCCCAATGGGGAGAACCCAGCCCTGTCAGAGCTGGGACAAAAACCACCCCTTCCGTCGAGTCGATCTGATGAGACATTGCCTGTGATTCCTCAGCATGATCGAGTAACCCCATGGCATCACGCAGCCATTGAATGGCAGCCCCTGCAACGAAGACCGAACCCTCTAGCGCATAGATCGGATCTGCATTCGGCGCGGTCCGAGCAATCGTTGACAACAACCCTGACTGGCTGTGAGCCCGACTCTCACCTGTATTCATCAACAAGAAAGCGCCCGTGCCCCAAGTCACTTGAGCCTGTCCTGGTGCCACAATGCCTTGTCCAAGCAACGATCCTTGTTGATCTCCAAGGACTCCCGCGATATCTACTCCACCCGCAGCGAACACTGGCTTGATGCGCCCGAACGCCGATAGGCTAGGACAAACACGCGGCAAGGCGCCCTTGGGAACACCAAACAGTGAGAGTATTTCATCATCCCAATCCAATGAGTTGATATCAAACAGCAGTGTGCGAGACGCATTGGTGTGATCTGTGACATACTCACCTGTAAGCTGCCAGAGCAACCATGAATCGACTGTTCCGAACAACGCATCCCCTGCATCGGTCTGCGCTCTCAATCCGGGAACATGCTCTAGCAGCCATTCAATCTTTGTCGCTGAGAAGTAGGGGTCCAGAGAGAGTCCCGTCTTCTCCGACACACGATCCGCCCATCCCAACTGCCGCAGTTCCTCACAGCGTGCTGCCGTGCGTCGATCTTGCCAGACGATGGCCGGGTAATACGGTCGCCCTGTTTTTCGGTTCCAGGCAATCACGGTCTCTCGCTGATTGGTTAGTCCGATCCCTTCGAGGGTGGACAGTGCTTCTTTGTGCTGACCAAGAACCTCATTCATGACGGTCTGCGTGGCCGCCAGCAGAATCTCAGGGTCTTGTTCGACCCATCCGGGCTTGGGCGTAGCCAACGGCAGTTCACGGTAGGCGGATGCCACCGGGCATGCAGCTTCATCAAACAGCACGAAACGAACGCCTGTCGTTCCAAGATCTATTGCGCCAACTCTCACTTTTCCCACCAAATACCCCCGATCAACTGCGAAATCAGCTCGTTGTTTGTCCAACGTTCGTCATCAGTCTAGCACGCCTAATGCAGCCGAAGACAGCGGATCGGTCAAAAAGACCGCTCGATGTCCTGAAACACCAAACGCTTACTGTGATTCCCGTCACAGACGATCGTCCCCTGTAAAGAGACAATAGGGGGTGGAATTCCAAGAGAGCAAAAGGCGAGGAGCTGTGATCGTGAGAGGATTAATTTATTGTCGTGCACGTCGGATAGTCGCCGTCGCACTATGGATGATCGTCGCGTGTAGTCTGGTTTTGTTTGCACAGGCTGCTACAGAAAATCCCGGCATGCGTGTAACGCGGTCCCTATCAGCCGCGCATGCGCTTCCCGAATCAACATTCCAGGTCACTCTGGAGCTAAAGGCAGACACTGATCTGAATGGTGTTGGACTGCGAGAACACCTGCCTTTCGGCTGGGTTATTCACCCTGTAGAGAATGATGGCGCTGCCTTCAAGCGTTCTGAAGCTGAATGGGTTTTCAACGAAACCATTGAGGCGGGCTCGACGCACTACATCACCTATGAGCTCACTGTACCTGCGGCAGGCCAACTGATGACCAATCCGTTGCCTCAGTGTTTCACGATTAGCGGAACCTATCAAACAACTGTGCCTAGTTTTGAGACAGCAACTGAAGGGGAATCCACGATCGAAATTGACTCCGCTCTCCCCATCGGTACAGCCATTGCCCATCTCATTCCACAGCAAGTCGCTGGTACTGATATCATCGATTTGCGTCTCTCACGATGGATATCCGAAGCTCAGCTTGAACGTGCACTGGAACTGTGGCAACACGATCTGCCTGTTCCAGGCACTGCCGGACAACGTATTGATCTGGCGACAATGAACCACCTCGCCGCGCAATTCGAAACCTGTACACGTGCCGATGACGCACTCCCGTTGAGCATCGATCCTGAATTGATCGCCATACGCACACTGGAAACCTTCTTGCCTTGTGATCACGTTCTGCTGCCCGAAGGCTGTCTAGACCCAGGTCAAGCAGCTCGACTTGTGAGCGTTCATATTGCCATCACCCCTTCGTTCGATGCCTATGGCATCAGTTTGAAGGAATGGCTGCCCTCTGCTTGGAAGGCAACGCCGATCGAGCAAGACGGATTCCGGTATCGTTCGAGCGCGAATGAATGGATATATCCGACTAAAGTCCGTGCTGGCGAAACGATTGAGTTGACGTATCAGATTGAAGTCATCCCAACGCCCTACGATAGTGTTGAAGCCGGTGCAGGTTGCTGCGGTCAGGAGATGCTTCTGGTCGGAGAAGCCTCTGCCGCCCTCGAATGCAGTATTGCGCCCGTCCTCGGTGAGGACACCGTGACTGTCGACAGTTGTATTCCCGTGCTCCTGGCCATCTCCCGTTGGGATGTCGAGGAAGATCGATTGGACGTCAAACTTTCCGATTCCATCTCCCTCGGGCAGGTGCAACGAGCCGTCCAATTTTGGGCGAATAACCAGCCCGTCCCGCATACCTGCGGATACACGGTGGGTTATCACATGCTGAAGAGCATCGTTGCCTATTGGCTGGCAGGAACGCCGATTACGTTGCCTCTATCGCAAGATGCTGCTCTTCCCTCCTGTGGAGATTCCTCAGAAGACTGCGAATCAGCACTCTGCATCGAAGGATGGATCTGCCAGCTTGCGGAGATGCAGGACCCCGCGGATTTCGTGGGCCTCCCTGAGCCTCCTACCGTTGAAGTAGACGGTGGGCCAGATCGCGTGCTCACCTGTGCCCAGCCCTCTGTCACGTTATCTGCTGTTACCTCGGGCGGCGTCGAGCCATTCAAGTATGAGTGGAGAGACTCGCACGGACAAACTGTGGGGACAGCACGAACACTGACAGTGAGAGCCTCAGGCACCTATACACTCATTGCCATCTCCTGTGGCGGATGTCTAGCCATCGACACAGTGACCGTTACAGACGATTTTGCCCAACCCGTCGTTCAGGCGTCTGTTGACGCCGTTCTCACTGGCTACGTCACATCCGTTGACATCACAGCAGATTTCACTGGAGGCACAGGGCCATTTGCCGTTGTTTGGACAAAGCCCTCAGGTGAGCGCATCAGCGATCGGCTCACGCTAACAGTTTCCGAGCCTGGCGTTTATGCAGTCACAGTCACTGGAGCCAACGGATGCCGTGACAATGCGAGCATCCTAGTGCTACAAGATATCGAGCCCCCCTCAGTCCAGATCGACATCACGCCAACCATCCGGGTAGCGGCTGGCCCCGCTGACGCTGTGTTGACTTGTGCCCTGCCCGAAATCGTTCTGGAAAGCCAAGTATCTGGCGGACGAGAACCCTACATCCTCCAATGGACAAGCAGTCAGGGCGCCATGCTCGGGAGTGAAAGCTTGCTGGATGTGGAAACTCCAGGCATTTATGTGTTGACGGCTACTGGAGCCAATGGCATCAGCGCCAGTACGAGCGTAGAAGTAGGCCAAGATATCGAACCGCCATCTGTCACTGTCGCATCAAGTGGAGAGTTGACATGTGCGGTGACTGAAATCGCCTTGTCGTCCGCTGTAACCGGCGGACGGGCACCCTTTGTGTATCAATGGACAAATGAAGACGGCAGCATCGTCGGATCGGAGAGCGGATTCAGGGCCAGTGAACCGGGAGAATACGCCTTGAGCGTGACGGGGAGCAACGGTTGCAGCGATAGTGCCACCATCGTCGTCGCACAGGACATCACCCCTCCCGTCATTGCAACAGCTGTGGATGGTGTGCTCACTTGCTCTGTCTCCGAAGTCACGGCCTCGGCTGTTGCTTCAGGTGGACGGGCACCTTATGCGTTCACATGGTTGAACAGTGCCGGTCAGGAAGTTGGAGACAATGACAGCCTGCCCGTATCCGACCCAGGCGTCTATACCGTCATCGTCATTGGAGGCAATGGCTGCAGCTCTGCGGCAACCATTGACGTAGAGCAGGATATCGAGCCTCCTGTCGTCACTGCATCCGTAGACGGTGTCCTCACGTGTGTAGTCAGCTCAGTCAACTTGCACGCAAATGTGGTCGGAGGACGAACGCCCCTGATATTTGAGTGGACGAATGAAGCGGGACACGTTGTAGGAACTGCTGTAGGACTAACGACGTCGGCTCCCGGCATCTATACCATCCTCGTAACAGGGGCCAATGGATGCACGTCAAGCGATCGCGTCATTGTGGCTGAGGATGTCGAATCACCCTCTCTCTCCATCGCAGTCGAGGATACGCTCACCTGCGCAGTGACCGAGGTGCAGCTCATTGCGGCAGTCTCTGGAGGCCGAGCTCCTTATTCCTACGCTTGGACCGACGCTGCTGGAGCCGTGGTGGGACAATCGTCGACGCTTTCGGTCTCTATGCCAGGCACGTTCACACTGATCGTCACTGGAGCCAACGGTTGTTCAGCCAGTGCCAGTGCCACGGTCGATCAAGATATTGAACCTCCGGTTGTCACAGCAGCTGCTACAGATGAACTCACTTGTTCTGTGACCGAAGTCACTCTGATTTCCGACGTCACTGCCGGTAGCACTCCCTATGTCTATGCATGGACGAATGAGGAAGGGCACATCCTGGGATCTGACTCCCAGCTTGTCGTCGACAGCCCCGGTGCTTACACGCTCACAGTTACTGGAGCCAACGGTTGTGAAGGCAGTACTAGCATATCTGTCCATCAGGACATTGCACCTCCGTGCGTGACATTGTGTGGAACTCGAACGCTGACCTGCAACGAATCAACAGCGTTTGTCAATGCAGAGATTTGCGGCGGGCGAGCCCCCTTCACCTATCAATGGATCGACGATTGTGGCGCCGTCATCGCTACAACGAAGGATGTAGCACTCAGCTTTGCTGGCATCTACACGCTGACAGTCACAGGAGCCAACGGATGCTCATCAAGCAATAGCGTCGAAGTCATCGATGGCATTAATCCTCCATCTGTAGAGGCAGGTCCCGACAGAACCCTAGCCTGTGCGGGCGACGAAATCGTGCTGGATGCAACGGTGTCGGGGGGCAGTTGCCCCTACACTTACACATGGGTCAATTCCTGCGCTGAAATCGTCGGAAACCACGAGGATCTTGCTGTCACTCTACCCGGTATCTACATCCTGACTGTCCAATCAGCGGACGGATGTGTCGCCATGGATAGCGTAACTGTCGAATTGCCCTAATTTGAGTTCGGGAAACGCCAGCCTGCCCTGAAACGCCAGGGGCAGGCTGGTTTCGTCCAGCATAGGAATTGCAGAAGTCCGTTCAGTGGCAGTCATTTACGCCCACAACTGCTGTTGAATCCCTGCCCGAAACACCCAAGTGCTTGTGTCATCACTGCAGGCCGGGTATGTTGACGGTACAATTAGATACCCTGAGATCTCAGCAAGTACGGCTGGAGCAGGCAAAGGATGGAACATGCACGACGTAAGAGCATTTAATCTAAAGTGCGAAAGCTGTGGTAAGGAAATCGAGGAATTGCCATTCCTTCCGCTGACTTCAAGCCGTCCCGTCTACTGTCGGGACTGTAATGTCAAGCGACCGGCTGGCAAGAAAAAGGGTGCCCCAAAGCGCCCCAAGCGGCGACGCCGATAAGGCAAAGCACCTCTGAGCCCAGCATCATAGAGCCTTCTATTGCTGGGTGTTCTTTTGCCTTACGCTCCTCGATCACTGCCCAATTGACAAGTGTTGTGAGGAGCCTATCGTGAACGAATCTTCCAAACATGATGCAGCTGAACTGCAGAACCGTGCACTGTGGGATGAGATTGCGCCGGTTCACCTCAAGGCCTACAACGAAGTCGCCTTGCTGCGTGAGGACAAAGAAGTGCTCGATAACATCGAGCTGCGCGAAGTCGGTTCTGTCGGTGGCAAATCGTTGCTTCATCTGCAATGTCACATCGGATCTGACTCCTTGGCCTGGGTACGCCATGGTGCACAGGTTACGGGCGTGGACTTCTCTGAAAAGTCGATCAGCTGCGCCAACCAGCTGTCCGAGGAACTTGAACTTCCTGCAACGTTTATTCAATCCAACATTTATGACCTCCGCGATGCCCACGAAGGCCAGTACGACATCGTCTACACATCCAAGGGTGTGCTCTGCTGGCTGAAGGATCTCGTAGAATGGGGGCGTATCATCGCCCACTATCTCAAGCCTGGAGGCACCTTCTACCTGATGGAAAGCCATCCAAGCATTCTGATGCTGGAAGAAGAAGAGCCCGGCATACTCACGCCGACCTATCCCTATTTTCATAAGAGCGAACCCACAACCTGGGCTGCCGGGGATTCCGACTATGCAGATGCGAATTACGTTCCGAAAAACGAATCACGGGAGTGGGATTGGGCAGTTAGTGATATCATCAATGCCATCATCCAGGCAGGGTTGCAAGTCGAGCTTGTCAACGAATACGACAAGTTGTTCTTCAAGCTGTTCCCAAGCATGACGACCGACGACGACCGCTGGTATCGATTGCCGCAATACGCCCAGATGCTACCGCTGCTGTTGACATTGCGAGCACGGAAGCCTGTCTAGATCGTCCTCTTCGGAATACGGGGCCCAGGAACCGCAATGCAACGGCCTTCACCATGAAGAGCATGAAGCTTCAGAAGGGAACCCCACCCCCGGACACAACAATCAATGCTTGGCTTTTCTTCAAGCTCTTCGTGACCTTCGTGGTAAATTCGTTTGGCTGACAGTTGGCACGCAAGACTGGGCGATCTGCGAGCACACACACCAAGCAGCGCTTCGCCACACTCTCCACACAAACGAGGGCTACGCTCTCCATCATTGGACTGACATCAACTGAACACTAAACACACAAGCAGAATTCGAAGGGGTGACTTGTTTTGAAGACTCGTTCCGCCGCATGGATAGCTCTCGGTCTATTGGCCCTGCTCTCACTGACTGCCAGTGCTTGCTCGTTTCAATTTAGCTACGCGTCGATCCAAGCACCGATTGGCACTGTGGGCGAAGTGGGAATCCAAGTACAGAAGACGCACAACAACTGCACGCTCTCCTCAATGGATGAGTACAACATTGACGGCAGCGGCATTCAGATCCTTGGCGAGACCGCATGGGAAGACAAGGGCGGCGGACTCTATGAGAAATGGCTCCAAGTCTCACTTTCTGCCTTAGGTACGGGCAATCTAAAGATCTCCAAGACCTGTACCAAAGACGGCTACGAAGAGGCGATTTTACCGATCTCTACGCTTGTGTCGGATTCGGGAGATGGCGTCTGGACGCAGGCGTGGAACGGAACCTATCCGTTTGATGAACCCGGCGACGTCCGAAGCTCTCTTGGCACAGCCATCATCGAAAACGGCGTACTCATCGTGGGGGAATTGACAGTCTCGCTTCCTTCAACACTCCGGCTTCCAGAGGACTTGCCAGACAGTGTGCGTTTGTTCGCTCTGTACTCAGCAGGCGAAGCCTTGCCATTGCTTCTCGTCGGAGAGGATGTCTTCTTCCGGTTCGATCATCTCAACAACTAACTCTCCATGACACAACACCGATCGATCCTTCTGTGGGTGCTACTTCTGATGCTAGCCGTTGCCCCGGCTGCACTCGGCCAGAGCTTCGGCACACCCAGTCCGTCATTTGGTGAATCAGAGACAGCAGATCGAGAGTTTATTGCGTCCGATGAGGCAGTAGAAGGCCCGAAAAGTGAGAGTTCAACCTTCATTCATGATCAGTTATTGAAGCTTTTACTCGTCCTGGCCTTCTCGCTTGCCGGGCTGGCCATCATCTGGACACGCCGTTTCTTCTTGCGGCGGTGGCTCCTGATTACCTCAGTTATTGTCCTTGGATTCGTCGTCGGAGGCATGCTTTGTCCGATAGCCGCCGTGCAGAACATCATCCTCAAGGCATCGACTGGCTATTTGTTGCTGTTTCTTGTGCCGACAGTGGCTGCACTATTTGTCGGGAGGCTGTTCTGCGGCTATGTCTGCCCCTTTGGCGCGTTGCAGGAACTGCTTCATGTGAAGCGATTTCGTGGGTCGATTCCCTCTCATTGGATGCGCGTTTTGCGATGGATTCCCTATGGACTGCTTGGCTATCTCATCGTACGAGTCCTCGTAACTGACGTTCTCACCTGGGGAGAGGCTACACCCTTCAAAGCTTTCTTCACATTCGGAGGAACACCGGCAACCCTCGTCCTCAGCAGCGCCTTCGTTTTGCTGTCGATCGTACTCTTCAGGCCCTTCTGTCGCCTGTTTTGTCCATTGGGAGCTTGGCTATCTCTCGTCTCCCGTATCAGTCCATTTCGCATTCGTGAGTCATCGGCCTGTGTTTCATGCAGCTGCTGCGACAAAGCGTGTGAGTCCAAAGCCATCACCAACGGCAAAGTCAAACCCGAAGACTGTCTGCTGTGTGGTGAATGCATCCGTGTGTGCCCGACAGACGCACTCAGTGTGTGTGGCAAAGGTCAAGACAAGGCCTACTCTGGAGTAGCGAAGAGCACGTAGTCTAGATTGTGGCTCCAATCGTTTGCGCGAACACGGTCTGCCATCTCGGCAATGCCAGCAAGAGGAATCGTCTGAGCCGTCATTTTCCCGGCAAGACGACTTGCGAAACCCCAGGATTCAGCGAACGCGAACCAATCACTAGGCTCGGTATTAGAGTCGTTGTCTGGGAACCCCTCCTCAAGCGTTGCGCTTGTGTGGATTTCGGATTGGACATAGGCCAGATCACAGTTGAGGCGCGTCCAGAGCCCCGCGGTTTTTTGGAATCCGTCATAGGCTTGACGGATATGGGGTTTGTCCGGCGCTACTTGCACGTGATCCTGCGCGGCAAAAGGAAGCAGTACACGTAGTTCGGGAAGCTGTGCGCCAATGGCCTCGTAGTTGTTCACTGTAATGCGATAGGCCCAGAAATCGCCGGTCTGTTGTGGCGTAGCCAGATCTCTAGGCCATGTGCTCATCGTTAAAGCGCCGTTATCAAGGAATGCCTGCGTCAATGCATGTGAGAACCAACGCTTTCCATTGATATTGGGTCCCTTGTCATCGAGCACGTAATCCATGCCGCCAAGCACGCGGAATACAGGCCGGCCTTCTGGATAATCGCTGTTCTGAATCCAATCCAACGCCGAATAGTCCATGGCAATACTCGTAGGCGTGTAGCCAGAAGCGTCATAATACGGATTGAACACGGGATTGCGTTGCTCATCGAAATGCCCTATCTCCAGTGGATACATCTCGGCCATCGTCGGATTCTCTCGTCCTACGAAGTACTTCAACCCCTGCAACGATTCACCAAAATAGGCCATGACATTGGTGGCAACCACACCGGCGTGGGATGAGGCGAACAGGCCGACATTATCGTAGAGAGGTTCGATATCGAGCAACTCATGCAAGAAGAGCCCCCGATTGTCTGGAATGATCCCAAGTGCAAAACGAATCGTGTCCCTCAATGCAGCTAGGCTATCGGGGCCGCCGAAATCGTAGCGGCCATCACTCGCAATGCCGGTTTCAGAATCTCGTTTTCCCGGCCACAGATGAGATACGGCAATCGCTCCCACATCAGTGGGGTTGTACACCAAGTGAAAGGGGGTGGTCGGTTCGTTGTACTTCTCCACAAACCAGGTCGAAGCAACCACGACGATGGGTGCTGACTCCCTGTATCGAGGAGATGCCGGAACATCAATCCGTACGGCCACCAAGCCGGTCTCCTCACACTCGATGTGGGCATAGACGACATCTGTGGACTGACAGTCCTCTGAGCATAAGCCGGATGAACGTTCGACGTCATCGCACACTCCATCGCCGCACCGTGCTTCAGCAAAAACCGTCAGGCCGACGGCAAACACGCAGCAGAGACACAATACAAGAATTCGTGACATGGGCTATCACCCTCCACACGCCATTTTACAGGGATCATGATTCCGGAGATGTCGTTGAGCCCTACGTCTTCATCATCGTGAGCAGCATCTTGAAGGGCTGCACAGCTTTCAGCGCATGAGGTTCGTTGGCAGGCATGTTTAGGAGCTCGCCAGCCTTGACGACATGGGTATCCTGATTGACGCGAATCTCGGCATTGCCGTCGAGGATGTGCACGAGAGCGTCAAAGGGTGCTGTATGCTCACTCAGTTCTTGCCCCTTGGCGAAGGCAAACAAGCTCACATTTCCCGCGTCCGACTTGATGAGAGTGCGACTAACAATAGCGTCATCTTGGTATTGGATGGCTTCGACAAGATTCATCGGTTCTGTTTTGTGCTGTGTCATAGTCTGTCCCTTTCGTGCCTAAGTTTTGCCGATCCATTGTATCCATCATGGTTCTTGGTTGAGAATCATCAAGCGGACCTGGAGAATCGAGCCGGAGGACACGATGACACAAATCGCCATCACACGTGCAGTCAGTGCAAGCCTTGGCCAGTGCGAATTGACGCACCAGGATCGGATGTCCATCGATCTGGATCTCGCTCGCAAACAGCATGCTGAGTATGAAGCGTGTCTTGAGAGCCTAGGGTGCGAACTGCTCCGACTTCCCGAGCTGCCCGCGCTTCCAGATGCTGTGTTTGTTGAAGACACGGCGGTTGTGCTGGACGAAGTCGCTGTGATCACGCGGCCTGGCGCTGCTTCGCGGCGACCAGAGATCGAATCGGTCGCTGGTGCTTTGAAGCCTTTTCGAACCCTATTGCAGTTTGAGTCGCCGGGAACCGTGGATGGCGGAGATGTCCTCGCCATAGGCAAGGATATCTATGTGGGCCTCTCCAGCCGATCCAATGAGCAAGCTGTCACACAGATGCGCGCTGAGCTTGCCGTCTATGGGTACAGCGTTCACGGCGTCGAGGTCAGTGGATGCCTTCATCTGAAATCTGCTGTCACTCTTGTGTCTGCAAACACCGTCCTCGTCAATCCAAACTGGATTGATCCCTGCTCATTCGCCAAACACAGGACCATCGAGGTTCATCCTGATGAGGTCTATGCTGCCAACGGCCTGCTTATTGGAGAGACTGTTATCTACCCCACAACCTTCCCAAGAACGGCAGAACGCTTGAGCAAGCAAGGGATCGGCATCGAGTCGGTTGACTTGTCTGAAATGGCCAAGGCCGAAGGGGCTGTGACTTGCTGTAGTCTCGTGTTCACGCATTCATAGTCAAGCCTCTGCGGCTCGAAGGAGTGGAGACGATGAGAATCCCACGATTCAAACTGGAGCGATTCTTCGCTGACTACGAGTTCAATGTCGAGCATTTACTCTGTGGGTCGGACTGCGAATCTGTGTCGATTGCAGAATTGCTCTCTCTAGAGCCCGGCGCCGAAGCCCAATTCCATAGGCATTGGCTAGGCTATACGGAATCCGATGGCAGCCCTCTGCTGCGCGAAGCAGTTTGCAGACTCTACGAAACGATGGCCCCTAGCGACATCCTGGTCCACGCGGGAGCTGAAGAGGCGATCTTCACTCTGATGAATGCTGTCCTTGAGTCGGGCGATCACATCATCGTTCACTCGCCTTGCTACCAATCGCTGGCTGAGATTGCGCGAACCATCGGATGTGAGGTCACATTGTGGGGTGCCCAAGAAGCCGCAAATTGGGCTCTTGATCTCGATGAGCTTCGCGATGCCATTTGTAGCCGCACCAAGCTCATCGTCGTCAATCTGCCACACAATCCGACCGGCTATTTGATGACTCAAAACGAATTCCTCCAAGTCAGCGACATAGCACGAGACAACGACATCCTGCTATTGTGCGATGAGGTCTATCGAGAGTCTGAATATGAGCCAAGCGATCGCCTGCCAGCTGCTTGCGATCTGGGGCCGCACGCCATCTCACTGGGCGTAATGTCAAAGACCTACGGATTGCCCGGATTGCGCATTGGTTGGCTGGCAACAAGGAATGCAGAGGTTCTTCGACAAGCCGCTGAGATGAAGGACTACACCACCATTTGCTGTAGCGCGCCGAGTGAATGGTTGGCCACACTGGCGCTGCGCCATCGTCAATCGTTGATTGACCGCAATCTGGAGATCATCCGCTTGAACCTGAGGTTGCTCGATGCTTTTTTCGAGGATCACGCCGGAGCCTTCTCATGGATCAGGCCAAAGGCTGGCGCCATTGCCTTCCCAAAATTACTTGACGGCGACATCGATGATTTCACTCGAAATCTCGTTGCGAGGGCCAGTGTCTTATTGCTTCCTGGCTCCCTATTCGAAGATCCGAACAACCATTTCCGAATCGGCTTTGGCAGGCGGAGTTTTCCTGAGGCGCTATCAAAGTTGAATCTGTTTCTCATGAACCCGGTATGAAAGCGCTCTCAAACCATGGTCCCGCTGGAATTTGTGGAGTAAGGTTTTCGCAGGAAGGATGGCCAAACCATGTCTCGGGATAGCAGCAATCTCGTTTGGATCGACCTCGAAACAACAGGGCTGAGCGTCGGCAAACGTGTCATTCTGGAAATCGCCTCCATCGTCACAGACAAAGATCCTCGAATCGTTGGTGAGGGGCCAACGCTAGTCATCTATCATCCCGACGAGGTGCTAGAGAGACTCGATCCGTGGTGTGCTCAACAACATGGACCCTCTGGACTGCTCGATGCTTCAAGAGCTTCCGACATCTCGCTTCAAGAAGCCGAGCAGCAAACGCTCACCTTCATCCGCAGACATGCGCATCGCAAGGTTTCGCCGCTATGCGGCAATTCCATTCTGCTTGATCGGCGATTTCTTATGCGCTACATGCCAGATCTAAGCGACCACCTCAGTCACCGCAATCTTGATGTCAGCACAATTAACGAGCTCGTCGCTCGCTGGTATCCGGGAACCTTGGAGCGACTGGACAAGGGTGTCCGGCACCGCGCCATAGACGATATCCTCTCTTCAATCGAAGAATTGAGGTTCTACCGCCAACGCGTATTCAAGCAGTAGGGGTGTTGTTCGTTGATCCACGTGCGCCCAAGCACGGGCTTTGTTGACACCATTCAGGGGACTCTCACAGCGCACTCCGCTCGAATCCGCTATCTCACGTGCATTTCAGGCGAATTTCATTGACCACTCCAAAGGCATTGGGAAGATAGGTCTAGGTTGCGTGTCCAGCTACAACTTGCACTCACGGAGGTTCGATGATTAGCAAATGGTGCCGCGCTGCAATTCTCGTTCTATTGTGCTTCCTGCCGCTTTCACTTGTCGGCTGCCTTTCTGATGCTCCTGAAATCACGGCTGAGGACGTTGACATAGCAACCGTCATTGCCTGGGTTGAAGAAGAAGCCTTCCCCTTGGAGACGACAGAACTGGTGGACGACACGTCGGACCTTGAATGGCTTCGTGAAGCCGTCGGTGATGCAAGAATCGTCGGGCTCGGCGATCAAACCAATGGAACCAAAGAGTCGATAACCCTGAGCAACCGAGTCATCGACTTCTTGCTTAGGGAAATGGAGTTCTCTGTCATTGCCACAACCTCCTGTTCATGGGGACATTCGCTAACAACAGATCGCTATATCTCAGAAGGCAAAGGCCGTTCGCGAGGGGCGCGCGAGGCGTTTGTTCCTCCATTCGACCTCAGTGTGACAATCCTAGACTTCCTGGTTTGGGCAAGAAGATTTAAAGTCCATCAACCCGAGGTCCCATTGCATTTGCTGGGCGTCAATCCACTGTCCCCACACCAGAGCTTCGAGTGGTGCAAGAACATTCTTCTCGGAGCTGGATGCACATTTCCTCAAGCCACGCTGCGGATGATTGAGCGACTTGAGTATGTCTATTCCAAGATGTGGGGAGATCAAGATGAGCAAAGCAAGTACTTCGCACAGGCTAGCGAACTCATGGACAAAATCCAGGAACTTCTTCCCGATTACGAAGACAAGCTATCAGAGTGGGAACGATCCATCATTGAGCGGATACCGCGCTCACTTGCGCAATTAGAGGAGTATCTCCTGATAGCCAACGATGAGAGCGAACCCAACGACGCCGGCTGGCGCCAACAGGCATTTGATTTCTACAACCAATGCACGGCCGAGAACATGTCCTGGTGGCTGAATACGCTCGGCGAAGATGCCAAGGTCATCATATGTGGACACAACAGCGAGATCGCGAAGCATTGGGCAGAAGCCGACGTGACACCACTTGGACAGCGTTTGAGCGAATCCTACGGGAAGAACTATGTCTCGTTTGGGTTCTCGGCAGGCGGCGGAATCGTTTACGCTCTCCAACGAGAGGGCGGGGATTTCTTGGGCTATGGACCGGGGGTCGTACCTGAACCCATTCAGGATAGCTATGAATCTGTGCTGTGCAATACGTCATTCACAGACTATGCGCTCGATCTGCGAAGCCTATCCCCAGATTCAGATATTGCCATTTGGATGAATGAATCCCGCCCGTTCAAGGTTCTCGGCGACAACCTCCACACAACACACAGATTTCTTGACACCGCCTACAACACATTTCACACGTTGCCCCGGATGTTCGACGTGCTTCTTCACGTTCAATTCACGCGCGGACTTGACAGAGCTTACTAAGGAGTCGGGGCCAGCACCTTCGTGCGAATGACTTGCCGTACAAGGACTAGCAGGCCCCTCTCGTCCCTGAAAACACAAAGGTTCAGCCGAATCTCATTGGCAGATCTCCTGGCTAAAGCCTACTCTCCAATTGAGTGAATCACGGCCCAGCAATCGGTACCTATGCGAGTGGTATTGGCGGGCTTCCGCACACGATGAAACCCCTTCTACGAAACAGTGCCAGTGCATGGAATGCACTGGCACTGGATACAGCAATCACGTCAGAGTCTTGACTGTTCCACAAACCAAACAGCTACTCTTCCCGTGCATAGAAGTATTTGTCCATCTTCTTCAATGTCTCGACGATTCCCTCCATCAATGCCTCGCGATGGGGGATTGGCAGCGCATAGTAGTCGGGAAACACTTTGGCGAGATGGCTGCGCGATCCAACAAGCAGCTGGAAATAGAGGCTGCGAAGGAAACTGCGCACGTTGAGTCGCGCATTGTTGATCTGCTCATCACAGCCAGCCATCGACACAGTATCGGCCCAATGACTGCCATCCGGCTGGACAGACAGAGACTCCAGCCACTGATTTAGGGAAGAGAAGGGAACCTGATTGCGCCGCAACAAGCTTATCACTGCCTGCACAAGCCGGTTGTCTTCATCAGATGAATACACAGCATCACTCGGCTGGGTCATCTTGGAAGCAATCGTCTCAAGCATGCGCTCTAGCTGTGCTGTATCCAAGTGACGGCTTCGCGCGAAATCGCGAAGTGCATCTGAGATGTGGGCAACAGAGTGTGCCCACCCTGCCTCTGCGACAAATCCTCGCCGATCCTTCTCTCCATCCAATACAGCCAGGGTTTGTTCGTACCATTCGAGAAGCTTGACCTGACTCAGAAAAGGAGTCCGTTCTTCAGATTGGCCCTGCTCATAGCGTTGATCGACAATCACCACCATAGCTAGAACAAGAACGGAGAAGGCTCTCAAGAAGACAGTATCCGTGCCGGATTCTCCAAGCCCGACCTTCAGGTTTGCAGCCATTCTGTCTCCGAGATCAATAAGTTCGCCATCGGTGTATTGCCCGGTCATTCCCCATTGCCAAAGCACTTCTAGGCTGTTCTCACGCAGACCTGCGTCAAGGGATGAAAGGTGGTGCTCGAGTTGGATTGTCATCTCTTCAAGATTCCCGTCTTCAGGAACCTTGTAGTCGTTGTCAACAACAGCTTGGATCGATTGCTTGTTCATGAATGTCCTTTCGGATAAGAGATCATGCAGTGTCCATAGATACTGGAACCGAGTTACCGCACTCTGCGAATGAGAGACGGTATATTCGACAGGTTGTTGAGGGCCGCGATTTTGGCGTCGGAGTGAGTCTACTCGTCTTGCCGGACTTCCTCAATCCAGACACGACCTGTCCTGTCAGCTATGCGCCATGCGCCAATAGTCACTAGTCTGATGAAGATGCGTTCAGCCATACAATTTCTCGGGCACTATAAGCCGCAAAGAACGCGTCGATATCACCGTCTGCATCAAAGTCTCCCACAGCAACAGTTGTGGAACCTCGCTGCCTTGGCGTGGTTGTTGCCTGAGTGAAGATGCCTGTTCCATCATTGAGCCAAACCTGATCCTGGATGTTGCTATTGGCGACAATGATGTCTAAATCACCGTCTCCGTCCAGATCAGCAAATACTGAATCGTAGCTCCATCCCGTAGACAGGGTTTGTCCAGAATTCGTGAATCTCGCGGTGCCGTCATTGATCCAGATCGAATCCGCACAGCCATGGCAGTTGTGCAAAAGGTCGAGATCTCCGTCTCCATCGACATCGCCCAATGCCGCGTTCATGCCATTGAGTCCCGCGGTATCCAAACCGCTCTCGAATGCGACTTCGAATTGTCCTGTTCCGTCGTTGAGAAGCACTACCGACGATTCGCCAAAATCTCGCGGAACAACAGCATCTAGATCACCATCGCCATCCAAATCCCCTATAGCGAATTTCCGGTTGTTCGCGACCTCGAACGTCTGATCTGAAGGATCAAACTGCCCCGTCCCATTGTTGTACCAGATCTGCAAGGGTCCTTGGTATCTGGAGAAGAGTAAATCCATATCGTTGTCTCCGTCTAGATCCCTGATATTCACGCCTGTGTTGGCCCCGTCTGCCAATTCCAGGTCGATAGTCGGGAAGCTCCCCTCACCGTCATTGAAGAGAACAAGGTTCGTCCCGTTGTTTTGAATGAGCACGATGTCGAGAAGGCCATCGCCATTCAAGTCCGCGATGCCTGCGTCTCTGAGATCCAGCCTGGGAAGCTCTTGATCACTCAATGAGAACGCGCCTTCCCCGTCATTGAGGAAGATGCTCGCCGCACGCAGCTTCCGAACGACTAGAACATCTAGATCTCCATCGCCATCCAGGTCACCGACTGCTGAACTCATGCTGGGCGATGGGGAGACAGCCAATTCGGTGTCGATGAAGATAGGCTCGTCGCTGGCAAGACAACAGATGGGCAAGGTCACCGCTGCTAGAAGGCAGATCGTTTGAATCACGAATTTCATCAGGAAACCTCCAGAGAGGGCTGCAAGTGGTTGGTCTAGAATACCGGATATCACCGCCGCAAACCTGTCCCGTTCTCTGCTGTCGGAATCAGTGAACCTGTTGACCCCTCTCAGACACCTACAAAAATAGACTAGTCGAGAGGAGAGGATAGTTGGATTAGCGAACTAGCTCAGCAACCGTCGAATTCTGCGAACCCCCTGCCTTTTAATCTCACCAGTATTCCGGAGAATTTAGCCATGTCTACAACCGGTCTGATCTTATCCATCCTGTGCTCAATCCCCCTGCTCCTAGCGACCCTCTACTTCATCTTCAAGTTTCGATTTCTGCGCCGCCTGAAGCGCCATGCAAGTTACAAAGGCATGGGGCCCGGACTCTCCACAAATCTCCATTTTGTAACCGCCTCTGCTAATACCGCCGAACTGAGAAAGCTGCGCGACGCACATAGCCTCTCGGCTATCGCGGGTACGGGAACAGACGAAGAGCGCGCCGTTCGAATGATGGATTGGGTTCACAACCTCACAAAACGCTCGCCCAATCCACCTACGCCCAAAGAGAGGACGGCAGCAAACCTTATTCACTTGTGTCGCTGCGAGGTGTTGCGATTCAATTGCTGGATGTATGCGACAGTTCTCAACGAATGCCTACTGTCTCTTGGCATCTCCTCACG
>Ga0233431_1003001_pt1 | contig 21587 bp, 13 predicted proteins | sample SI_118_April2016_FD_179867 | JGI IMG/M metagenome (GOLD analysis project Ga0233431, IMG submission 179867) | Seawater microbial communities from Saanich Inlet, British Columbia, Canada - SI_118_April2016_200_MG | ecosystem: Environmental > Aquatic > Marine > Inlet | place: Canada: British... | reverse complement strand
TGCGGCTACCCTAACGCGAATCCAGCAGAATCAACTCACCCAACGAGCGCAACGTTGCCGCCGATGGTTTCGATTGAAACCGTCTAAACCGTTGGAAAACAACAACCAAAAAAATTAGTAGTGACTACTTAGGAGATGCGCAAGGACTGTGGACATAGCGGCTCCAGCATGGGCTCCGCTGCGGGGCATCTGCCGACCCCTGATGCCTTTCTGACAGGGATTCGTGCCGCTTCAGGTGATCGGGAACTGACCTGCGCGGGTTCCTGTGACCTGGATGCTATTTCCGAAATATCTTCGTGAGGTTTATTGCCGTCCACCGATTCGAGCTGTAAAAAGGGAGTGACCATGTCTTCGTTCAATGGGCCGCTGGGCGTCTGTGCTGAGAATCGACGCTACTTCACCGATGATTCCGAGAGGGCGATCTATCTGACCGGATCGCACACCTGGGTCAGTTTGAAGGATCTGGGCAAGAGCGATCCGCCCGCACCGTTCGACTACGACGCCTACCTGGATTTGCTGCAGGATCACAACCACAACTTCATGCGCATGTGGACGTGGGAACTGGCTCAGTATTCGTACGATGGGGAGGAGACCTACTCTGCGCCGCATCCGTGGCTGAGGTGCGGTCCGGGGACGGCGCTGGACGGGAAGCCGAAATTCGATCTGACGAAGTTCGACGACGCCTATTTTGGGCGTTTGCGGCAGCGAGTTTGCGCGGCAGGTGAGCGGGGGATCTACGTCTCGGTCATGCTCTTCGAGGGGCACGGGCTGCACGCCTCTCTGGAGCCCTGGTGCCGGGACGGCCATCCGTTTTGCAGGGAGAACAATGTGAACGGGATCGACGGCGATCTGGAGGACAGCGGTCGCGTGCTCGACTGCCATACGCTAAAGATGGAGGCGGTCACGGCGACTCAGGAGGCGTATGTCGAGAAGGTCATCGACACCGTCAACGATCTGGACAACGTGCTCTACGAGATCACCAACGAGAGCGGTGCCTACTCGACGCAGTGGCAGTATCATCTCATCGACTTCATCCACGCGCGCGAACGGGAGAAGCCGAAACAGCATCCGGTCGGCATGACCTTTCAGTTTGCAGGTAACGGCCCGGGGAGTAATCGGATTCTGTTCGAGAGTCCGGCCGATTGGGTTTCGCCCAACCCGGAGGGAGGGTATCGCGACGACCCGCCCGATGCCGAAGGGGCAAAGGTGATACTCTCGGACACCGACCATCTCTGGGGACTGGGCTGCATTTCCGGCTGGGTCTGGAAGAGTTTCACGCGCGGCATGAATCCGATTCTGATGGATCCGATCCAGCCGTTTCCCGGCATCGGGGAGCACCCGAACTGGGGGCTGATCAACGATCCGGATCATCCGCTGTGGGAGCCGATTCGCAGGCAGATGGGGGACACCCGGCGGTTTGCCGAACGGATCGATCTGGTCCGCATGGTTCCCCGAGGCGACCTGGCGAGCAGCGGGTACTGTCTGGCCAACCCTGGGGTTGAATACCTGGTGTATCTTCCGGAAGGGGGTGCGGCCAACGTCGATCTTTCGTCGGCGAGCGGGTTCCTGGATCTGGAGTGGTTCGACGTCGAGTCGGGCGAAACGGCCGAGGTGGGGCGGGCATCTGGTGGGGGCCGCCGTGAGTTTGAATCCCCTGTGGAGGGGGAGGTGGTGCTTTATTTGGGCGCGTGTGGAGACTGATCTTCCACCTTCGGATATTCGACTGAATCGCGGAGGAGTTGTGGAGGATTGAGATCGACGAGGTTCGGTCTCGGTAGACGGGCATCTGATAGGCAGGGTGAATCATTCTGGGTGGTAGCGACTTCTCATTTGGAAGGTGGAAAATGAACGGTTCTGAAATGCACGTCGTCTTTGGTGCCAACGGTCCGGTAGGGGTGGAACTTGTTCGACAGCTGGTCGCTCAGGGGATAGGAGTGCGCGCGGTCTGTCGCAGCGGCCGGGCGGATGTGCCGGCCGGCGTAGAGGTGGTCGCCGGCGACGCGGGCGACAAAGAGCAGGTTTGCCGTCTCTGCGAAGGAGCCGGCATCCTGTACTGCTGCGTGGGGATGCCCTACACTGAGTGGCGGGAGCAATTTCCGCCCGTCATCGATGGTCTGATTGCCGGGGGGGAACAGAGCGGCGCCCGGCTCGTTTTCGCCGACAATCTGTACTGCTACGGGCCGGCCGACGGCCCGCTCACCGAGGATCTTCCCGCCACTCGGTACGGGGTCAAACCGGCTCTCCGCGCCCGTCTGGCCGAGAACATTCTGGAGGCGCATCGACAGGGGCGCATCAGCGCGACTATTCTGCGCGCCTCGGATTTTTACGGCCCGGGAGTGACCAACGCCATGCTCGGAGAACGGGTCTTTCCCGCGCTGCTCGAGGGGAAGAAGGTGCAGCTGCTCGGGGATGTGGATCTGGAGCACACGTACACCTACGTGCCCGACTTCGCCCGCGGCCTGATCACCGTGGCTCTGTCCGCACAGGCGCTCGGTCGGGCGTGGCACGTGCCCAGCGCGGCCACCCTGTCCACGCGGGAGGTGCTGGAGATCGCCGCGCGTCTCTCCGGTCGGTCTTTGGAGATTTCCGCGCTGCCCGGCTGGGTGCTCGGCCTGCTGGCGCTGTTCAATCCCGTCATGCGCGAACTCAAGGAGATGCAGTACTAGTGGAAGCGGCCGTTCGTAGTCGACCACTCGCAGTTCGCCGACGTTTTCTGGGACGACGCCACCCCGTTGGAGGAAGGGCTCGCGGCCACGATTGATTGGTACAGGGACAGGCAGTGAAGCGCGCGCTATCGCCGCCAGTGCGGTGAAGTATTTGAATGGCTATAAAAACCGAATGAGATCGAGGAGGACACCCATTGGATAGACCACACATTATCTACATTCTCTCGGATGAACATCGCGGGCAGGCGATGAGTCATATGGGGGACCCGAACGTGCGGACGCCGTGGATGGACCGGCTGGCGGCGGAAGGGGCGAGTTTTTCCCGCGCCTACACCAACTGCCCGATCTGCACGCCGGCGCGGGGGACGATTTTCAGCGGGCGGCACGCCCACTCCGGACCGGTGGCTGGCTTCTTCGACGTATACAAGCCGACCGCGCCCAGCACCGCTACGGAACTGCACAAGGCGGGTTACCACAGCGCCTACTTCGGCAAGTGGCACTGCGGCATCGTGCACGACCAGGTGCCGGAATCGGTGAGGAACGACACTACCGGACGGTTCGAGGGCGGGTCGCGCAATCGGACGCCGGAGTGCCACCGGGCCGGTTTTAAGGACTGGTACGGGTTTGAGAATCTCAACCGGCACTTCAACAGTTCGATCTACGAGAACGAGAACAGGGATCCGACGCCTCTGGAGGGGTACGAGACCGACGCGCTGACCGACAGGGCGATGGATTACATCCGGAGCTACGAAAAGGAGGAGCCACTCTTTATGGTGCTGTCGGTGACGCCGCCGCATTTCCCGTTGATCGTTCCGGAGGAGTGGAAGCGGTTCGATCCGGCGGCGCTGGAGGTGCGCGAGAATTTCGAGGAGTCGCCGGAGATGCGCCAGCATCTGGCCGACTACTACGCGATGATCGAGAATCTGGACTGGAACATTGGTCGGCTGATGGAGTGTCTGCAGGGAACAGAGGGGTTCGAGAACTGTATGACGGTCTACTTCGCCGACCACGGGGATTTCATGGGATCGCACGGGGTCTTCAACACCAAGGAGCACCCGCACGAGGAGTCGGTGCGCATTCCGTCGATTTTCCACTGGCCCGAGCGGATTCCGGGGCAGGGGCAGATTGGAGGATTTTTCAGCCTGGTCGATCTGCTGGCGACCACGTTGGGACTGATCGGAGCGGAGGTGCCGGTGTGGAATCAGGGGACCGATTTTGCGCCTGGAATTCGCGGCGAGGAGTTTGAATCGCCGAAAGATGTATTCATGGAGATGGTGGGCAGCCCGCGCTGGAATCTGGGGATGCCGGACTGGCGCGGTCTGGTCGACGAGCGTTGGAAATACGCCTTTATCGAGAATCGGATCGAGTTGCTCTACGATCTGGAGGCGGACCCGTACGAGCTACACAATCTGGCAAAAGAGAATGTCGAGAAGTGCGCCGAACTGCGGGGGCGGCTGCTGGAGCTTTTGGAGGAGACGCGAGATCCGTACTGGGATGTGCTGATCGAACACGGGGTGGAATGCGATGAGCCGGTGATTGAAGCGAATGACGCGCCGCGCCGTCGTCTGGCGTATCTGGATTGAGGAGACTGTGAGCGGATCCGCGACTCCCATGGAACGGTGGCTGCCGACGACCGCGAAAGAGGTGGAGGCGCGCGGCTGGGACGGGCTGGATGTCATTATCATTTCCGGCGACGCGTATGTCGATCACCCGGCCTTTGGTCATGCCGTCGTCGCCCGCATCGCGGAGTCGGAAGGACTCAGGGTGGCGATCGTGCCGCAGCCGAACTGGCGGGACGATCTGCGCGATTTTAAGAAGCTGGGAGCGCCCGAGATGTTTTTCGGGATTTCGTCCGGCTGCATGGATCCGATGGTGAATCACTACACCGCCGCCCGCAGGTTGCGCTCGACGGATGCGTACACGCCGGGGGGGGAGTCGGGGTTTCGTCCGGACTACGCGGCTACGGTGTACGCGCGGATATTGAAGGAGCTGTTCCCGGACAGCCCGGTCGTGGTCGGCGGCATCGAGGGGTCGCTGCGCAGGGTGACCCACTACGACTACTGGTCGGACCAGCTGAAGCCGTCCATTCTGGTGGACAGCGCCGCCGACCTGCTGGTCTACGGCATGGGGGAGCAGCCGCTGCGGGAGATCATTCGGCTGCTGAAGAGAGGAGTGCCCTTCGCTTCGCTGAAGACGATTCCCCAGACCGCGTTCCTGCAGCCCCGGTCCGAGCCGCTGCCGAAAAACAAAAGGTGGGAGAGCTTCGAGCTGGCCTCCCACGAGACCTGCCTGAAGGACAAAAAGAGTTTCGCCAGGAATTTCAAATCGATCGAACAGGAGTCGAACAAACAGTTCGGGCGGCGTCTCACCCAGGAAGTGGGGGACGATGTGCTGGTCATCAACCCGCCGTATCAGACGATGACCGAAAAGGAGTTGGACGGCTCCTTCGATTTGCCGTACACCCGTCTGCCGCATCCGAAGTATCAGAAGAGGGGAGCGATTCCCGCCTTCGAGATGATCAAATTTTCACTCAACATGCACCGGGGTTGTTTTGGCGGATGCAGCTTCTGCACGATTTCGGCCCATCAGGGGAAGATGATCGCCAGCCGGTCGAAGGGGTCGATCATGAAAGAGGTGGAGCAGATCACGCAGATGCCCGACTTCAAGGGGTATATAAGCGATCTGGGTGGACCATCGGCCAACATGTACAGGATGAAGGGGAAGGTTCAGTCGATCTGCGACAAATGCGTCAGTCCGTCCTGTATCCATCCGACGGTATGCCACAACCTGGACACAAACCACCAGCCGTTGATCGACATCTATCGGAGCGCGTCGGCCCATCCGGAGGTCAAGAAGGCGTTCGTGTCCAGCGGCATTCGCTACGACCTGCTGATCGGGAAGAACGCCGCTGAGGAGAGGGACAACCACTACGACGAGTACGTCGAGCAGCTGGTCCAGCACCATGTCTCGGGGCGGCTGAAGATTGCTCCAGAACACACGTCGGACGACGTGCTGAAGATCATGCGCAAGCCGTCCTTCAAACTGTTCTACGCGTTCAAGAAGAAGTTCGACAAGTTCTGCAAAAAGGCGGGATTGAATCAGCAGCTGATTCCCTACTTCATCTCGAGCCATCCGGGCTCGAAGGTCGAGGATATGGCGCAGCTGGCCTGTGAGACGAAGGATGCGGGGTTCAAGCTGGAGCAGGTGCAGGACTTCACGCCGACGCCGATGACGGTGGCCACGGTCATCTATTACTCGGGATACCATCCTTACAGTTTGAAGAAGATTCCCACACCTCGATCGGCGCAGGAGAAGAAGGACCAACATCGGTTCTTTTTCTGGTACAAGCGGGAGAATCGGCAGTGGATTCGGAAGACGCTGGAGCGGTTGAAGAGAACGGATCTTGCGGAGCGGTTGCTGGGGGATACCGATGGGGATCGGAGGGGAAAACCGTCCCCTGAAAAGAGGAAAAGGCGGTCCTCCAGGCGCTGATGGAGCAACGGTTTATAGGCGGCATCGGAATGTCGGGCAGATGATGCGACAGAGATTCCCTCACGAAACCGCCACGAATACCGGGCTGGCGTAGATGATTCCGCCGTTCCTCTGTAGCGCGCGCAGGTAGAAGTGGGTCGACTGCTCCGCAGTGCCCAGTGAGATTTCGATCTCCACATCCGGTTCGACGAACGATTGCTGCCAGACCACCCGTCCTGCGGAGATGATCTCGACGGTCTGGAGTGCATCTTCGGCGCTGAGTCTGAGGTGCGCCGTCAGTTCCGTGCCACGGGGAATTGCAATCTCGCTGCCGGCCTGCGTTCCGTTCACCGCAAACCAGACCAGCGCACGGGTGTCCCACACCGCCCACGTGTGCCGCGCCTTGAGGCTGTCGTAGACGTTCTGTCGCTCCAGGCGCGGCGTCCAGACGCCGGTGAGGATGACGCTGCGAGATGGATGGATACCCAACCCCTCGCATTCGGCAAAGGCCCGCCCGGGCCAGCCGCAGTGGTTGTCGGTGCCGCCGACGAAACCGAGCTTGTGCCCCAGTGCGAGAGCTGTTTGGACCGAAGAGTGGTTGTTTTGATGCCAGCCACGCCAGGCGTCGTCGTACTCTTCGCGTTCCTGATTCCCACGGATCTGCATGATCTCCACGAGACGCAGGTAGTCGTCGGCCGGTTCGGCCCACGGATACGGATGCCAGAAGGGGGAGTCGTCTTCCTGGCGGCGGGTCTCGGCGACGCTGTTGGTGTGGTGCGGGATGACGAGAAAGTCGCGCGTCCGGCTCAGCTGGTCGAGCTTTTCCCGCAGGTTGTCGGGGCGGCCGCCGGCGATGCCGGCGGGGCCGCCGCTGACCAGTGGATGGTCGGGGTCGGTGAAGTAGTAATTCTCATGGCCGCGGTCGCTGCTGCACTCCCAGCCGAAGAAGGTGGCGAACTCGTCGGGAGAGTTGGCATCCTCCAGCGCGCGCACGGTCTCCACCCACTTTTCGCCCTTTGGACTGTGGTCGCCGGGAGCGACGAAATCCATGTTTAGATAGTCGCGGGCACAGCGGATGGCCTCGGCGATGGGGCGCTGACCGTCGCCGGAGAAGTCGGTGTGCCAGTGGAATTCGCCAAAGGCGGCGCGTAGATCGTCAGGACCGTCAGGCCAGACTGGATTCCCGATGACGATCGCGCAATCACCTTCGATGCGGCCGTTGGCGATATTCTCCCGCGCCGACAGGGCGCTCAGGGGTACGGCGATGCGGGCGCGCTGCGTGTCTGTCGGGGCGTCGAGGTGGAGCAGCTCCGCTCCGCTCAGTGCAAGATTTTGACTGTCGCCGTTCCACTCCAATTGGCAGTCGACGGGTTCGGCGAACCGACTCGGATTGCCGAAGCGGTCCTCCGGCACGACTGCGGTGCGGACCGTGCCGTCCGGTCCGGGCACCGGTCGCGAGTGGATGGACAGATTTTCCACCGGACCGGCCTCCACCGCGAGTACACAGGTCGACCCCTCCTCTTGTATTGGATCGGGAGTGGGCGCGTCGGCGGCGAAGTTGTTCGAGACGTCGATCGTCCACACCGACAGCCTGTTGTCGATTCCCGCCCAGATGGGGGGAATGACGGTCATCTCGAATTCGACCGGCTGGTCTTTGGGCGCACCGTATGGCAGGCGAGCGCGGAAGAGGACGCGACCCATGTTCTGCCGGTAGTCGGAGACGGTCGGCCGGATCTTCCAGCGAAACGCGATATCGCCGGCTTCCATGCGGAAGGCAGCGTAGCGCCACGAGATAAAGGCGCGAAGACAGTGGCTGCGGACCTCGATCTGCGTACCCGCCACGTAGTGCTTCTCGGGCCGCCATGCGAAGCGGTAGGTGAACTGCTTGAGGAAGGTGCAGTGCGCGTTCGGTTCGTTGAGGATTTCGAGACTCATATCTGCTCCAGCAAATTCAGTACTCCAGACCGAATCCTCCCGGCATCCGGTTCTTCCGTCTACCCTCAACACTGGCGGGCTGGATGGACAATGTCAAGAGTGGATGATCGCTATCGACGTCCCAAACAGCACAGATATTTCCCGCCGACCTTTGCCGAAAATGCGGAGCATATTATTTTCTCTGGCTCCGGTATCTCCATCAGGCTCGGTGAGGTCCGCACGAATTATACGATAGAAAAGTATCCGGCAACAGATCGGGATTAAGGGGGAACAACTATGGAATACAGAAGACTGGGAAAGACCGGCGTCAAAGTATCCAGCATCTGTCTGGGCACGGCTTTTCGCGCCCAGGACGACGAAGCGACCTGCATCCGCGTCATCGACCGGGCGATCGATCTGGGCTGCGACTTTATCGACACCGCCCTGTACGGCGCAGGACGGTCGGAGGAGATCGTCGGCCGGGCGATCAAAGACAAGCGGGACGAGGTCTTTCTCTGTACCAAGGTTTCCAGCTCTCTCGGCAAGGGAACCAACCGCAAGGGGCTCTCCCGGTTGAATCTGATGCGCGCAGTCGAAGACAGTCTGCAAAGGCTGCAGACCGAGCATATCGATCTCTACTTGCTGCACAGTTTCGATCCCCAGACGCCGCTCGAGGAGACGTTGAGAGGGTTGGACGATATGGTGCACCAGGGCAAGGTGCGCTATATCGGCTGCAGCAATTTCAGGTCGTGGAAGATCGTCGAATCTCTGTGGGTCAGCGACCGGCGCAATCTGATGTCGTTTGTCTGCATCCAGAACCAGTACAATCTGCTCAACCGCTGGGAACTGGAGCCGGATCTGATGCCGCTCTGCCGGGAGCAGGGGCTGGGCATCATGGCGTACAGTCCGCTGGCCATCGGCCTGCTGAGCGGCCACTATCGTCGGGGACAGGAGCCGCCCAAGGGCACGCCGTGGAGCAAGACGGAGGGACACGGGCTGAGCGCGCACAAGTACGATTTCGAGGAGGCGATGACCGAGCGGGTAGACCGGATCGTGCAGACTCTGATCGATATCGGCCAGGAGCACGACAAGACGCCGGCCCAGGTGGCCATAGCGTGGATCCTGGACCGTCCGGAGGTGACCGCGCCGATTCTGGGGGCCGATTCACTCGCGCACGTCGACGACGCGTTTGGAGCGGCGGACTGGCGCCTGATGCCGGAGGATCGCAAGGCTCTGGATGAGGTTTCGGAGCAGGTGGGGCCCAGGATATACGCCTAGCGTTCTGTCAAAATGGATTGTGACAGAATTGGACATGGTTCAGCTCAGTCCGGTGATTGACAATTTTTACATATCCATAAGTTATGTTGTGGAAATTTTGACCTGTGGGAGGTAAGAGAAAACAGGTTGGTTCTGCAGGTTAAATGAGACAAATAAATCCTTTTATCTCGTTTGATATCCCACAAACAAGGAGAATACGATGGCCAGCAATCGCGGTGTAGCGTATACGGGGCCCGGTAAGGTCGAGGTGCAATCGATCGACTATCCCAAGCTGGCGCTGGGCGACCGCAAATGCGATCACGGTGCCATTCTCAGGGTCGTCGCGACCAATATCTGCGGCAGCGATCAGCATATGGTAAGGGGACGCACCACTGCGCCGCCGGGTCTTACCCTGGGTCATGAGATTACCGGCGAGGTCATCGAAAAAGGGAGGGATGTCGAATTTTTAGAAGTCGGCGATCTGGTGTCCGTGCCGTTCAACATCGCCTGCGGGCGGTGTCGGAACTGCAAGGAGGGCAAGACTGGTATCTGTATGAACGTCAACCCGGCCCGGCCGGGCGCGGCGTACGGATACGTCGACATGGGCGGCTGGGTCGGCGGTCAGGCGGAGTACGTCATGGTGCCGTATGTCGATTTCAACGGCCTGCGGTTTCCGGACAAGGATCAGGCCATGGAAAAGATCAAGGATCTGACGCTGCTGTCCGACATCTTTCCCACCGGATTTCACGGCGCCTACTCGGCCGGTGTGGGTCCGGGTTCGATCGTGTACGTGGCCGGGGCGGGACCGGTCGGTCTGGCATGTGCCCATTCGTGCCAGCTGCTCGGGGCGGCGTGCGTCATCGTCGGCGATATGATCCAGGAGCGTCTGGATCAGGCGCGCAGCTTCGGCTGTGAGACGGTGAACCTGACCAGAGAGACGCCGCTGGCCGATCAGATAGCGGAGATCGTGGGCGAGCCAGAGGTGGATGCGGCGGTGGATTGCGTCGGTTTCGAGGCGCGCGGTCACGGCGCCGAGGCGGGTGAGGAGCATCCGGCCACGGTGCTGAATTCGATTATGGAGGTCGCACGCGCCGGTGCCTCCCTGGGTATTCCGGGGCTCTATGTGACCGGCGATCCGGGTGCGGTGGACGAAAAAGCGAAGGTCGGTATGCTCAATATTCGCCTTGGTCTCGGCTGGGCCAAATCGCACCAGTTCACCACCGGCCAGTGCCCGGTCATACGGTACAATCGCCAGCTGATGAACGCGATTCTGTACGACAAGGTGCAGATCGCCAAAGCGACCAATGTGACGATCATCAGTCTGGACGAGGCGCCGCAGGGGTACGAGGATTTCGACAAGGGTGCGGCCAAGAAGTTCGTAATCGATCCGCACGGCCTCATCGCGGCGTAGGCAGCCGTCCGGCACAGAGGTGCTTCGGATAAGCAAAAGTGCCCGTGTGAAACCGCTCGGATCGCGCTCGACGAGAGCGAGAATCGAGCTACAGAACCTCGCTAGACCACCCACAGTAAGGGACACGGCATGCCGTGTCCCTTACTGTTTTGATGATAGTCGTGGGTTTTTTGTTCCACATGGGAGCGAGGACTCAGGCCAGGTGTTCGAGGACGAAGTAATAGCCGGGGTTCCAGCTCTGGCAGATCAGAAACAGCTGGCCGTCGCGCTCGTACCAGATGACGTTGTGCATGTGATCGGCCCGCTCGATGCCCAGGTCTTCCTTGGGGCGGATGGTCGAGAGGACTTCATAGGTGGCGGCGTCGAGGATGTATATGGGGGCGGGGCGACCCTCATCCGGGTCGTCGAGGCTGGCGACGGCGGCGTACCAGCGATCTCCCCGCTGGATGAAGTCGATGCCGCACGGGCGGGAGCCGGAGGGGATGGGGTGAGAGGATACGAACTCCCCCTCCAGGGTGCATATCTCGAAGCGGGAGTGGGGCCGGTCGGCGATGGCCAGGTGGTCGCCCGTCGGCGTGGGATTGAGGCCGTGGGCGGTGCCGAATTTACCGTGTTCGTCGAGGCTGTCGGTCTTGCCGCCGAAGAGGGAGGTCCACTGGCGGGTGGCCAGGTCGGCGGTGGAGATGTAGTTGGCGCCGTAACCGTCGGCGACGAGCAGCCGGTCGCCGTTTTGCACGGTGTCGGTCGGATTGAAGGGGGTCGATGTCTCGCTGTACTCGTCGAACTCCGGTCTGGGCAGGATGAAGTCGACTTCGCCCTCCAGGCTGACGACCGCGACCATGGCGTCGCCGTTGGCCGGCAGGAAGAGGCGGGGCTGGCCGTCGAATTCGCCGATCTTGGTGCTGTGGAAATTGATGGAGGTCAGGTCCGAGGGGAGTTCTAGCAGCTCCTGCCGGGTCAGATCGGGGCTCACGCGCAGCAGGCCACAGCCGGGCATGCCGTAGTAGATATGGCCGTGGTCCGGGCGGCGATCGATGGCGAAGCCGCCGTGCAGCTTCTCCTCGAAAACGAGGGTTTTCGGGGGCAGATTGCGCAGATCTTCGCAGTATTTGAAGGCGAATCCGGCCTGTCCACTCCGTCTGTCGGAATCCATGGCGTATCCTTTCGCAAATAGATCTTTACGTTAGCGTCAAGTATCCTTGCGATATATATTGATTTTGTTTGAGATGTCAAACCAAAAACCCCCGGAATGGAGAGGGTCACGATGAGCAAACCTCTTTCCCCAGAGGAGGTCGAGCAGTATGGACGCGACGGGTATCTGATCGTCGCCGATTTGCTCACCAGCGGAGAGGTAGACGATTTCGTCCGCTACGAAGCGGAGCGGGAATCGACCGAGCCCAGAGGGCTGCAGTGCCACCGGGAGGATGGTCGGTGGAAGGGGCTGGCGCACCATCCACAGATTGCGGGGATCGTCGGCCAGCTGTTGGCCGGGCGGCCGCGCGTCGTGCAGACGATGTATATGAACAAACCGCCCCAGGGGGGGACCGGGATCGCCCTGCATCAGGATACGCACTATATTCGCAACGAGCCGAATTCCCTGATGGCGTGCTGGCTGGCGCTGAGCGATACGGACGAGGAGAACGGCGGCCTGTGCGTGGTGCCGGGCAGCCACCGGCGCGGGCTGTATGCGTTCGAGAGGGTGCGGGATACGGGCGAGCACACCACCTGGGAGACGGTCTATGAGATGAGCGGGCCGGACGGCGCAGAGTGGGAGGAGAATATGCACTCCTTCGACATCGTCGGCCTGGAGGAGGAGGATATAGTGCGGCTGTCGGTGCCGATCGGTGCGGGGGTGTTCTTCACGGGTATGACCGTGCACGGCTCGTACGCCAATCGGTCGAGCGACCGGCCGCGGCGCGCCTTCGCCATCCACTATGTCGGCGCGGAGACCTGGATTTATCGCCGCGACTTGCAGGACCCGGTTCCGGTGGAAGCGGGTTGAATTCGGATACGGGGATTGTCCCCGTTAGCAGAGGTGCAAAATGCCCAGAGAGCTGAAGTTGCTAGACGACCAGGCGATGCGGGACTTCATCGCCGACGGTTTTGTGAGCGTGTGTGCGGATCTCCCCGCCGCCATTTACCAGAAGATTCGCCAGCGGGCGGAGGAGATCTTCGCTACGGAGGGAAATCCGGGGAACGACATTCTGCCCAAGGTGCCGGAGCTGCGCCAGGTGCTGGAGCACCCGGCGGTGGCCGGCGCTCTAACGAGCGTTCTGGGGCCGGGGTATATCGTCCATCCGCACCGCCACTGCCACCTCAATCCACCGGGCAGTCCCGGTCAAAGTTTGCACCAGGACAGCTACGAGGCGGATGAGAATGTGCGCCACCACCGGGGTCGCTGGGCGATGGGATTTTACTATCCACAGGACGTGGACGAGTCGATGGGGCCCTCTTCGGTGCTGCCCGCTTCCCAGTACTACAACGAGGGAGAGCAGGCGCATCAGCAGCCGGAGCTGCCGGTCCACGGTCCGGCCGGGACGATGACGATCGTCCACTACGATCTGTGGCATCGGGCGACGCCGAACCGCGGCGAGAAAAAGCGATTTATGATCAAGTTTCTGTTCTACCGGATGCAGGAGCCGGAGCGACCGTCCTGGAATCATCAGGGTGGGGATTGGGAGCGTCCGACCGACCACGACTGGGAGCTGCCGCCTGAAGGTTTGTGCCGGCAGATGTGGAATTGGTACACCGGTGGTGGAAACGGGGGGAGCGAAACGAGTGACGCGGAATTGTCGGCGGGACTGAACCACGAAGCGGAGGCAGAGCGCCTGCGGACCTCCTATGCCCTGGGTCTGCAGGGAGGAAAGGGGGTGGCGGCGCTGATGGAGAGGCTGCGGTGGGAAGCGGCCGAGCGGCTGGAGTCGAATCTGGAGCGCGCCCACACCAATCCGAGTCAGTTGGATGCCCTTTTCGGGCTTGCGGCGGCCGGAAAGGCGGCGGTGGTTCCGCTGACGGAGGCGCTGGCGGACGAAAACTGGTGGCTGCGGGCGGCGGCGGCCAGCGGGCTCGGGGATATGGGGAAGAGGGGGGCAGAGGCGGTGCCCGATCTGGTGGGCGCGCTGCAGGACGAGTCGGAGTGGGTGCGGCGGAATGCGACGGAGGCGCTGGGGATCATCGGTCCGGAAGCGAGTGCGGCGGTGCCGGCGCTGGGGGAGATGCTGCGGGATCCCTGCTCCCGGGTGCGGCACAACGCAGCGAGTGCGCTGGGGCGGATAGGGTCGGCGGCGGCGCGGGTGGAGGGGGCGTTGCGGGAGGCGCTGGAGGATGAAGATCTGTACGCACGCAAGCTGGCGGGTATTGCTCTGGAGCGTCTGGGGAAGAGCGGCGAAAGGGGCGCGGAGTAGCTACCGGAAATATCCGCAGATGTTTCGACGTTGCGCTCCGGGGGTGTCATAAGCGGCCCCGGAGCGCTTTTTGTTTTGGTTCGCGTCGATTTCCCGACGATCTATATCCCAACTCACGCTATCTGCGGGCGATGAAGTCTGCGGGGATCTCTTCTGCGACCAGGGAGTTGTCAGTGATGGTCAACCGGGAGCCGGCTGCCAGCAGATATTCTTCATCCTGGTCTCTGCGTCGGCCGACACCTTCGTGTCGGCCGACATTTCCATGTCGGGCGACCAGTGCGAACTCCGCATCGGTCTCCACGCCATCGTAGCGGACGGTTTGATCGGGGGCGGCGCTGAGGAGGGTGTAGCGGGTGTCGCCGAGGGTGAGGGTCAGGGCGCAGCCTTCGGCGTTGCCCTGGGTGTCGATCTGCGGTGGGGGCTCTTGCGAACCGTACGGCACCAGGGCGACCAGGCAGAGGAGTGGGTTGTAGAACCAGTCGTAGCGCAGGCGGGGGTGGTCGAAGAAGGTCTCCCGGCGCCAGCGACCGGGCCAGGGGGTGACGATTTGGACCAGGCAGTGGTTGCCGCGGCGGCCGCCGGTGATGGTGAAGCAGTCGCGCTCGAGCTGCAGGTCGTTGTCGGCGTGGGTGTGGAGCAGCCAGCTGAGCATGGGGCGGGATTCGCCGATGTCGAAGGTCAGCCAGTCGGCGATTACAGCGCAGGCCGGTTTGCCGTCGGCGTCGGGGAGACAGACGAGACGGCGGGTGAAGCGGGTGGTGGAGCCGTAGCTCTCGCCGGCTTCGGATTCTATGTACGGGATGGGGCGGTCGCGTTCGACGCGCGTCAGACCGTCGTCGGAGACCCGCCCGCGGCGCTGCATGTCGCCGTTGATCAGGGGGAGGTTGTGGGCCTCGCCGAGGGCGCCCAGGCGGAGGACTTCGGTGGTGTCGTCCAGCCGCTCGAGGGCGTAGCCGGAGTCGATGGCAAACGATTCGCCGAGGGCGTGCAGGGCGAACTGGTTGCGGTCGGCCTGGCGGTGGCCGCCGGCGGGGAAGACGTCGCAGAGGAAGGAGAGGAAGAAGTCGTCGCGTTCCCAGCCGGAGCGGATGTCGACCAGGCCGCGGTTGGCGAAGTGGGCGACGGGAGGGATGCCCGCGTCTGCGGGGGAGGTGGCCGGCAGAGAGGGATCGCAGAAGAGGAGGCAGCGGGTGACGGTGTCGCTCCAGTCGAGGTCGTCCGGCGGGGGACCGTCGTCGGGTAGTCCCTGGACTTTTTGCCACGTCCACTGGGCGACTCCGTTTTTCTGTTCGGCCGCCACCAGGGAGAGCCAGGAGACGTTGACACTGTCGCCGCAGTCGTTGAGAGGGTTGAGTCGGCCGGTGGCCGGGATGATCTCGTGGAGCAGGCCTTCGGCGAGGAGGCCGAGTCCGGGATGTTCGACCAGTTCCCGGTCGCCGCTGCGGGCCAGAGCGAAGGCGAGGGGGGAAAGGTAGTGAACGGTGGCGCTGCCGTAGGCCGGGCCCTCGAAGAAGGCGCCCTGGCCGTCGTGTCCTTTTTCGAGGAAGAGCAGGGCTCGCCTCTTGCCGATTTTGAGGGCGCGCTGATAGCGGTCGTCGTCAAGCGTGCCGTCGGCGCGCAGCACCAGGGCGAGCAGAGCGGCGCCGACCAGGCCGATGGCGGCGATGTTCCAGTCGGGCTTGGCCTCTTCCGGATCGGGCGGATTTTCGAGAATATAGTCTACGAAGGGGATGAGGTAGGTGCCGAAGCGCGCGACTTCATCGGCCGACAGCCGGGGGCGCAGCAGGTCGAGGCCGATGGCCAGGCCGGCGGCGCTGACGCCGGTGTCGAGGGGGTTGTCGCGCCAGGTGTGATAGGGGCGGCCGTAGTTGGTGCCACCGGTGTTTTCGACGATGCGGTGGTCAACCACGGTGCGGAAAATGTCGACGGCGGCCTGGCTGTAGCGATCGTCGATGAGAATGCCCCCGGCGGCCAGGTGCTCGATGGCGAGGGGGAGAGTGCGGCCTCCGGCGCGGCGGGTCCACCATTCGGATTGTCGCTCGCGGTAGTCGATGTATCCGGGAGCGTCGGAGTCGAGGCAGTTTTCGCAGAGGCGGCCCAGGTGTTGGCGCATCGAGTCGAGGAGGGGATCGGTCTGGTCTTTGCGCGCTGCGAGGGCTGGGTGGAAGAAGCCTTCAGTGGCGGTCATAGGAGTCTCCGGTTGGGTGGCATCTGTCGTGCTTCGGGTCAGCTGCCGAAAGAGGGCTGGTCCGGACCGTTTCCGTACTGTTCGGAGAACTGGCCGATCAGCGTCTCTTGGGGCATGCGGCGGGCTTGGCCGAGTGCTCGTACGCGGGGCACGGCGGGCGTCAGCACGTTGCTGCCGATCCCCTGATTGATCAATTCGATAGGGTTGCCCTGGAATTCTTCGAGCATGTGGGTGACCTGGCTGACCCAGCAGCTTTCTTTGGAGGAGACGGAGTAGCCCCACGTAGTGCTCTCGCCGAGGGCGACGATTTTTTCGACGGGCTGGCTGCGCAGGTCTGTTTGGCGTTTGAACATTTTCGGTCTCTGCTTTCTCCGGGCGATGTGTGGAGAGCGGCTATGCTTCCACCTGCAGCACGACTACGGTCATGTCGTCTTCCTGGGTCGCTTCGCCGGTGAAAGTCCGCACATCGTCCAGCAATCGGATTATCAGCTTCTCTGCGGACAGTTTCTCGACACAGCCTCTGCGGATCGCTTCTGTTGTGCGCTCGAAGCCGAAGATTTCCTCGTTCGGGCCGGCGGCTTCGGGAATGCCGTCGGAGCAGAAGACGAGATAGTCGTCGGGCTCCAGCGATAGTTCGACGACCGGATAGGCGGTGTCGGGGCGCACGCCCAAAGGGTAGGCGTCGATCTGGAGTTCCGCGACTTCACCTGTGGTCGCGATGTAGTGATACGGGTAAGGGCAGCCGCCGTTGGTCAGGCGGAGGGTGCGCCGGGCGCGATCGATCTCGGCCATAGTGAAACAGACGAAGGTGCGACCGTCGATGCGGGTGCGGTGCAGGGAGCGGTTGAGGCGGAAGAAGAGATCTTCCAGGCTGCCTCCCTGTTCCATCTGGCTCTCGAGGATGCCGTTGAACATGACTACGGGGATAGCGGCTTCCATGGCGTGGCCGGTGACGTCGGCCAGGCAGATCGACAGTTTGCCGTCTTGCTGGAAGTACTGGAAGAAGTCGCCGCCGACGTGGTTGGCGGTCAGGCATTTCCCGGCGATGTCGAAGCCTTCGATATGGGGAGGCTCGGTAGGCATCAGGGACATCTGCATGTCGTGTGCAGTTTGCAGTTCCTCTTCGAGTTCGCGCATGAGCGCCTGTTCGGCGCGGCGGAGGTCGCGGCGGCGCTTGAGGCCGTAGGTGGAGGCGGCGATGAATCCGACGAGGGCGAGGCCCAGGCCGCCGATGAGGGCCAGCTGGGCGTAGGGCGGGTGGACGGCCACGCGGACTTCGGCGGGCTGTTCGGAGTAGGTCAGGTCGCGGTCGATGGCCTGCACGCGGAACCGGTATTCCCCGGTCGGCAGGTCGTGGTAGGCGACCTGTCTCTTGCGCGTCTGTCGCCAATCCGGGTCGTAGCCCTCCAGCTGATAGAGGTAGACCATCTGGTTGGGGCGCGTCTTGAAGCTGGTGCCCAGGAATTCGAAGGCCAGGTGATCCTGAGAGGCCGGCAGGCGGATCTCCGCCAGTGGCCCCAATGAGCGGTTTGTGACTACGTCGGTGATGCGCACGGGAGGAGGAGAAGAGTGGGGATGGAAGCGGGCGACGCCGCCTTCGGTGGCGATCCAGATGTCGCCGCGGCTGTCCTGCAGGGTGGCGTGGACGACGTCGTTGGGGAGTCCGTCCCGCCCCAGGAGATTCTGGAAGACGCGGCCGTCATAGCGGCTGACGCCCCGTCCCCAGGTGCTGAACCAGAGGTGGCCTTCGGCGTCCTCCATGACGTGCATCACTCTGTTGTGGGATAGTCCGTCGGCGGTGGTGAAGTCGACGAACTCGACACCGTCGTAGCGGCTGACGCCCCGTCCCCAGGTGCTGAACCAGAGGCGGCTGTCGCGATCCTGGAGGATGGAAGTGACCATCCGATGTGCCAGGCCCGGTTCGGGAGCAAAGGTCTCCCAATCTTGTCCATCGTAGCGACTGACCCCACCTACGCGATCGATCGTCTCGCCCGTTCCGAACCACATGTTTCCCTGACGGTCTTCGAATACGGCCCACACGTTGTTCTCGTGCAGGCCGTCGGTGGTGTCGAAGCGGGCGAACGCCTCGCCATCGTAGCGGAAGACGCCTTTTACCGTTCCGAACCACATATCGCCCTGCCGATCCTCGACCATTTTCGTCGCACCCCGATTGATGAATCCATCGGCTGCGGTGAAATTGGTCAGCGTCCGGCCGTCGTAGCGATACACGCCGTTGGATTCCGTCGCGAACCACATGTTCCCCTTGCGATCTTCCACTATGGAATAGGCATTCCCCTGGAGACCGTCCAGAGTCCTGATTTCCCGCCCGTCGAACCAGCACGCTCCCCCCCAGGTACCGAACCAGATGCGGCCCTGTCGGTCTTCGCACAGGGCCATAACGCCGTTGTTGGGCAGGCCGTTTTCCCGGGTGAAAATAGTCAATTCCTCCCTGGCGAACCGGCTGACGCCGTTGCCTCCCGCTATCCCCCATCTGGTCCACCAACCGGTGCCGAACCACATGTCACCGCTGCCATCCTGAAAGATCGAAGCTACAGTTTGGTGGGCCAACCCATCGTCGGTAGTGAAGCTCTTCCAGTTTTTTCCGTCGTAGCGGCTCACGCCCCGCGTCGTCCCGAACCAGAGATTCCCCTCTGGGTCAATTGCAAGGGAATAAACCCCATCGTCCACTAGCCCATCTATTTTACGGAAGTGCTTGAATTTCTGGCCGTCGTAGCGACTGATACCCATTGTCCACGAGCCGAACCAGAGATGGCCAGCCCGGTCTTTTCCGATGCACGATATGAGATGGCCCAGACCGTCTTCGAGCGTGAAATTTTCAAATTTCTGGCCGTCGTAGCGACTGGCTCCAGCCCAGGTCCCAAACCACAGATCGCCGTTTTTACCTTCGCTCATCCCCTTTACGTAGTCGTGCAACAGCCCGTCCGCGACGGTGAAGCGGGTGAAGATCCGGTCCGCTTCCTGTCGGTCGTCATACCGTGCGGCGCCGGCGTCGGTGCCGATCCACAGGTCGCCTCTCCGGTCGACCAGCAGGCAGAGCACGTTGTTACCGGGTAGTCCGTCTTCTGTGGAAAAGGTGACCATTTCCCGGCCATCGTAGCTGCTAAGTCCCCCTCCGGCCTGCACCCAACCGCCGGTGCCGAACCACATGGTGCCGTCGCGGCCCTGGGCGATAGAGGAGACCACGTAGCCACCTAGCCCGTCACTGGTAGTGAAGGTGGTGAATTCCTCTCCGTCGTAGCGGGTGACGCCACCGCCGTTGGTCGCCAGCCAGAGGTTGCCGTCCCGATCCTGAAAGATGGCGGTTACCGAGGCATCGGGCAGACCGTCCGCGACTCCGAGGGTTTGCCATCTCTCCCGCCACTGTCCCTCGCCTGCGGGAACGCTTTTTCCCTTGCTCGCCGTTCGCCGTCCAGCTCCGAATTTCACCGTCTGTCCTTTTGCGGCGGGTACGATCAGTTTTTCTATTTTGCTCTTTTTTTTGGGGAGGATATCGACGTCTATTTCTCTTTCATCAGCAGAACGGATTTCTGAGGTGATTCGATACATCCCGGTCGGCAGTTCCGCGGCGTAGTTTCCCTGCCGGTCGGTCTTCAGCGTCACCCAGAGCGACTCGGAGTCGAGGGCGTGGATTCGCACTTTTGAGCGGGCGACGCCGGTGCCGTCTTCCCATGTCAACTGTCCGCTGAGTCGCCCTTTTTCCTCTTCACCCTCGACCAGCACCACATCTCCCATCGAATAGAAGGCGTAGTTGTGGGGGCCGGTTCCCCAGGCCATCCACGAAGAGGATCCATCCTCGTCCCAGTCTCTCAGAACGACGTCCAATCCCAGGGGCATCCCCGGCCGCAGGCGGGTCTGTCCGGCGGTCTTTCGGCCTATGTCGATGCGCCATTCGTAGCGGTGGACGGACCTCGCGCGGTTCACGGCGGCAGAGAAATCCGCGCGGTCCACTTTGTCGCCCCACGTGCCGTGAGTGTTTCCCTGGAGATAGTACGCCTGCCCTGGCGGATCCTCTTTTCCGTGCGCGACATCCACGGTGATCTGGCATCCGTCCGACCGCCAGTGGCCGCCTTCAGTGGTGTCGATTGCGGTCGATTCGTCCCGTATCTCCACCGCCAGGTAGAGGGCGTTTTCCGGCGCGCTGTAGCCGATGCAGAACGATCCCCGGAAGTCCTCCGCGTCTTGCGGGGGGTCGTCCCGCCAGTGGATCGCAATCGGATACTGCCGCATTCCCGCAGGCCAGTCGGAAAGGTTGCCGTCGACGGTGATGCCTTCGAGGGGAATGGCGAGAGCGACGGGCCCGCTATGGGCCTGCGTCGGTGAGTGCAGGCAGAGCAGGAGGAAGAGGGCGCCGATTGCCAGGGCAGAGTGGATAAGGGGTTTCTCGCGATTCATGCTGGGTCACCGTTCGCAGGGAAGGCGCAGAGCAGGATCGGATTGATTTATGTCGATATGGTAGGGCGAAAAAGGGGAAGTCTCAATGAGAAAAAACAGATGGGGTGGAAAAGATTCCGTGCGAGCGTCCGACGACTGAGTGGTCAAGTGACGTAAAGCTGCGCAAATTCGCGTAAAAAATTGGTTTCCATATGGTGTGCTTCAGAAGAGGGAATGAGTGATTATAAATGCCATAAGAATTTATTTGTAAATCGGTTATATATATTTCTTACTTGGGAGACGAGTGCATTCCAAATGGCACAATCCTTGCATTATTATACGGCAGATCAAACGAACTGGAACGACACATTCTCTCCTACGAGACGACGGTATGTTAAAAAAAAGAAGCGCGCGTTTGTCGCTACTCATCGGTTTCACACTGGCTTGGATTGTCATCTTGCTGTCGCTGCCGGCGATTCCGCAGGACCCGGGCTATCACGGTTTTGCCGACCAGCGGGTTCTATTCGGCATTCCGAATTTCTCTGACGTCGTCTCCAACGGGGCGTTTCTCGTAGTCGGCGTTTGGGGGCTGTTCTTTCTGAAGAGGCCGTCGATTGCGGACGGCTGCATTTTTAACGAAGGATTGAATGCGGACAGTCGCACTTTTAACGAGCGATCCGAAAGTTGGGCCTACGTCGTCCTGTTCTGGGGATTGGTGCTGACGAGTTTCGGGTCGGCGTATTACCACCTGGCGCCCGATAATGTGGGGCTGTTCTGGGATCGGCTGCCGATGACGCTGCTGTTCACGGCGCTGTTGGCGGCTACGGTTGCGGAGCGAATCAGCGCGAAGGCGGGTCTGCGGCTGCTGCCTTTTCTGGTGATTG
>Ga0233431_1002995_pt1 | contig 21611 bp, 20 predicted proteins | sample SI_118_April2016_FD_179867 | JGI IMG/M metagenome (GOLD analysis project Ga0233431, IMG submission 179867) | Seawater microbial communities from Saanich Inlet, British Columbia, Canada - SI_118_April2016_200_MG | ecosystem: Environmental > Aquatic > Marine > Inlet | place: Canada: British... | reverse complement strand
CGATCAGGGCAAAGAAGAAAATCTAATTCACAACCTGCAGGGAATGATATTGAAACAGAATTGGAATTGACTTTTCTGGAGTCCGTACAGGGGGGGAAAAAAACAATCTCTCTTAATACCGGTCAAGGCGTTGACAAACTGGTATTGGCAATCCCGGCAGGAATTGAAAAAGGGAAAAGGCTCAAACTTAAAAATAAAGGAAATCCGCATCCCTTAACCGGTATCAGAGGAGATTTGTATTGTCGTATTAAAGTCCAACCCCATGAAAAATATGAGAGAGAAGGAAACGATATAATCCTGAAACAAGAGGTTAAAATTACTGATTTATTATTGGGCGGATCTATTAATACTGAAACATTGGATGGGAAAAAAATTGACCTAAAAATACCACCCCTTAGTAAAAACAACTCCTTTTTGAGAATTAAGGGAAAAGGAATCACAAATCCAAACGGTGAAAACGGGAGTTTATTGATTCAATTGGTTGTTCAAACACCTGACAAATTAACCAAAGAACAGGAAGCATTAATATTGAAGCTTAAAGCCTTAGATCTATAAATGATTTAGAAACTATTGGATGACGTCCTTGGCTATTCTAAAACCATAACTTAAACAGTTCGCTTGGATCCAGTTACTAAAACGATTGGAACAACGTAGTGCCCTAGAACTAAAATTCCAGGATCCGCCACGTCCGACCTTGCGCCTGGTCTTTTCAGCACCTTGTGGATTTTCTTCAGGACTGCGCTGGTAGTAATTATCATTGATTTCTTTCCAGTCACTCACCCATTCCCAAACATTACCTGACATATCATATAGACCTAGCTGATTGGGCGGGTAACTACCCACAGGGGATGTAAATTCAAAGCCATCCAATGCACTACCCTCTCCAAATTTTTCAGATCCGTAGTTAGCCAGATGCGGGGTTAGATTACCGGTTTGAGTACCAAATTTAATATTTTGACCCCGGGCTCTACAAGCAAACTCCCATTCTGCCTCTGTCGGTAAACGGTATGTCTCTCCTGTAACCCGATTAATGGTTTTCAAAAACTGTTGTGTATCATTCCAGCTGACCCACTCTACAGGATGGGAATTGCCACTTGGAAAAGCTGAAGGATTGTTACCCATTATTTTGGTCCATTGTCCCTGGGTAATTTCATACTTACCCAGATAAAAGTCTTTGACACAGACTTTATGGAGTGGGGTTTCATCATACTCTCCATCACCAAATGTATCTCCCATTTGATAACAACCTCCCTTAATATAAATGAGTTCTATTTCCATAAAATCGGCCAAAGATATCTCAGAACTGAATGGAAGAATGAAGAATATAAAAAAAGACATCAAATAATAAAACTTTCGGATCATAATTAATTGATTGTCAAATAGTATTCAATTATCATTGACGGTTGCTGAATAAAATACAAAGTTACGATTGAGCAGGGCAAGACTGAATGTCTGTATTTATACTGAACAGAAATCCGATTAAACAAAAGTATGTTAAAAATTGAATCAATTAATGTTCAGGGAGCAATCACTATTGCGAGTTGGGAATATGCTCCCCCTTATAATAATTATAACCAAACCGATCCTGTTGATGCCGTCAATAGTTACTTATTAGATAAGCATCAATATCATTTAATTTACAATTTTGAAAACCAGATTATTGGATACTGTTGTTTCGGGGGAGATGCCCGGGTTTCGGGAGGGGATTATTCCTTAGAAGCATTGGATGTTGGTTTTGGAATGCGCCCGGATTTAACCGGACATGGAAACGGGAATTCTTTTTTATCTGCCATTTTAGAACATGGAATTAAAAAATATCAACCGCAAAAATTACGGTTGAGCGTTGCAGCATTTAATAAGCGGGCGATCAATCTATATAAAAATGTGGGATTTAACGTGACACAGGCGTTTCAAAATCAAAAGAAAATTCCTTTTATTATTATGATTAAACATGTTTAGTCATTTTTTCTTGTAATATACCTTGGCTTTTGTTGCTCCTATAAATAAAAGTAAATTTAAGATCCCGGCGATCCAGGCAGCGGTGTTATAGTCTCCCGTCCAACTTTGAGAGGCTCCGAAAACGGGGGGGCCAATGGCACTGGCAAAAACCTGACACCCCATGGCTAAACCAGCGATGGCACCCAGATGCGTTCTTCCAAAAAAACGGGGCCAGGTTACCATTGACAAAACGGCCCATAGCCCACTTTGAATTCCAAAACAAGCGATTACAAGATATTGATACCAGATGTTTTGAAACTCCATTAAGGCCATTGAACCAATTCCCAGGTTCAAAACCTGTAACATTAATAAGTATTTTAAGGGTACTCTGTCGCTAATCCAGCCGCCAATAAAATGGGTTATAACGCTAATAATCGCTATGGGTAGGAATATTTCAAAGGATTGATCTCTACTCAATCCAGCGATTTTTCCAATGGAACTGATATGGAATGTAAATCCGGTAATGATAAAGGAAGATGAACACATTCCCAGACAAAAAATCCAGAAGTCATATGTTTTTCTGGCTTCAACTAAAGTGACCGCTCTGGTAGATTGTTCCGGGTTAACCTTTCTTCCGGTGATAGACCCATTATCCATTAAAAGCCCACACTCTTCGGGATTATCCCTGAAGAATAACCAACCAAGGATCGCAGTACCTAAACCGCAAGTCAGTGCCATAATGAGGATGGTCTGAATATAATCAAAATGACGAATTAAGTCATTCATGACCTGGGGAGCAATTGAGAAACCAAACGAAACAGCAACACCACTGATACCACCAACTAAACCTCTTCTGGTTTCAAACCATTTTGATAACATATTTCGACTAGTCATGGTCATGATTCCCTGTCCGAACTGTCTAAGCAATAAAAAAATAAAAATCATGATAACAGTTGCTTTTACCGTGACAGAGAACCAGGGAATAAAACCAAGCATTGATTGATTCCACTCTCCAAAACCTGCCAGTAAAAGTAAAGCCAGACTTAACCCCAGACCTGCGATAATAACCATTGTCCTTGCACCCAGCTTGTCAAGGACTCTTCCGGCAAAAGGTACAATCAGGCTGCTGATTATGGTTCCAGTCATATAGGCCAGACTGATTTCCAATCGATTCAATCCTGTTTTTTTGATCAGATATTCAGTAAACACCCCAACACCCATCGTTTGGCCGGGGATGCTGGAAATCATGCCTATTGTCGCAAGGAGTGCGATCATCCAGCCATAAAAAAAAGGAAATTTTTTGGGTTTAAAAGGAAAGTTGGGATTGAGTAATAACTTGTTCATTATTTGGTTTTAGTGGGTAAATTTAGGTGTTTGACTTTATAAAATACTATGAACCTTTGTTAAAATCGAAGCAATCAGAATAGTGACATTTAATTTTTTATCAGTTCTTGTTTTTTGGTATTTCATTCGCGTTATATTCGGTGGACCAATATTTTTGAAAATCCTTCGATGCCGTTCATACTTAGTGTCTGAACGAAAAGTAGGTAATTTGGGGACATGTACACTTTTTAGTAAAGGTTCAATCTTTTAGATACCAGATTGTTACGTGTACCCAGATTACCGGATCATTAGCAAACAAAGTTATTCTCGGCCAGACACTACTTATAATTATAGACAAATTGTGTTTGCTTCTCTGGTTACCGGTTTCATTGCCATTATGGCTTTAACTCTATTCAATAGACGAATGAGTTCACTTGTGGTAGACCGAACCAAAGATCTTAAAAGTGAAATACAGGAACGCGTTCAAGTTGAACCACAAGTTCGTGAATTGAATATCGGTTTAGAACAAAGAGTTAAAGAACGGACGATTCAGTTGGAAGCTGCCAATCAGGAACTGGATTCTTTTGCCTATTCTGTTTCACATGATTTACGGGCACCCTTGCGCGGGATTGACGGATTTAGTTTAGCGCTGATGGAAGATTATCACGATCAACTGGATGATAATGGTAAAGATTACATTAACAGGGTTCGGGGTGGCTGTCATCGAATGGGAAGCCTGATTGATGATCTGTTAATAATGTCACGGATGACACGTTGTGAAATGAACAGGAAAGATATTGATTTAAGTAAACTAGTGCTTTCAACTTTGGAGAATTTGAAACAACTGGATAGTGAGAGGGAGGTTGCGATAGAAGTGACTCCAGGGATCAGGGTTAATGCTGATTCGAATTTAATCCAGGCTGTCTTAGACAATTTATTGGGAAATGCCTGGAAGTTTACCGGTAAAACCGAAAAAGCAAAGATTGAATTTAGTAAGATCATTGAAAATGAGCAGCCCATTTTTTATATTAAAGATAATGGTGCTGGTTTTGATATGGCTTATGCAAATAAGTTATTCGGTGCTTTTCAAAGGTTTCACTCACTATCAGAATTTGAAGGTACAGGCATCGGATTAGCAACCGTCCAACGCATCATCCATCGTCACGGTGGGACGATTAGGGCTGAAGGTGCTGTTGGTCAGGGTGCAGTTTTTTATTTTACCTTATAGTTCAGAGGAAAAATGAATGGTCAATTTATTTTATTAGTTGAAGACAATCTAACAACATCCATCGAAGATCGTGACAGAATCGAAAGTTATAAACTAGGTGCGAATAGCTATATTAGAAAGCCTGTTAACTTCGAGCAATTTAATCAGGCAATACAGCAACTCGGTGTTTACTGGCTGGTTCTCAATCAGGGACCGGTATAATTCACAGACATCATGGAAAAAAAATTACAGGTCTTATTAGTTGAAGATTCTGAAGTCGATGCTACCCTGGTTGTCCGCAATCTCCAAAAAAATGGATATGTGTTGACCTTCCAACGTGTTGAAGACAAGATCCAATTGCTGGATGCCATACAGAAATCTGATTGGGAACTGATTCTTTGCGATTACTCTTTACCCGGATTTAATGGGAAGGAAGCCTTGAAAATTGTACGGAATAATAAACTTGCGATTCCTTTTATTCTGGTAACGGGTGCAATTGGTGAAGAATTGGCAGTCGAAATGATACGAGCTGGAGCGAATGATATTGTAATGAAGGATCGCATGACCAGACTCGTTCCTGCCATTGAGCGTGCGTTAGTTGAAGCAGAAGGACATAAACAACGGAAAAAAGCGGAAGAGGAGTTAAAAAAACTGCGGGACGAACTTGAGCAAAAAGTTAAAGAAAGGACCATTGAACTAAATCAGGCTAAAGAAGAAGCGGAAAATGCGAATAGAGCCAAATCAGAATTTTTATCCAATATTTCCCATGAAATTCGGACACCAATGCACCAGGTTTTAAGTTTTTCAAAATTTGGGCTAAAAATAACTCTAATAGTGGTTCAACTTTCAGTTTTTTGTTACCCATAAAACAATAGCAGTTAGACCCTTTTCTCCCATCAGTTACCTCAAGGCGCTGGTTAATCGACCAAAAGAATAATGGTTATTAAAGTTTTTATTAATACAGATTTTGTGACTCCAAAACAGATGAAAATCCAGTTAAAAACCTTAATTGAGATAAAAAAGATCTCTCCTCATTCTTCGTTGAGATGACACTTAATAACACTTTGATTTTAAAGGCACAAAATACAAGTTTGTTAACAGCTTCTATAAATCACGGTAAAACCTGACTTTTATCTTTGGAGAGATTTATCAATGTCAAAAAAACAGCTAGGTATTCAGGAAAGTTATGACCTTTTAAATTCATACGGTATTGCGGCTCAAGGAAGGTTAGCTTCTTCCAAGGAAGAGGCAATTCAGGTGGGGGAAATCATTGGGTATCCGCTTGTTATCAAAGCCATATCAGATAGAATTATTCACAAATCTGATATTGGGGCTGTTCATCTCAATATCAGTAATCAGACGGAATTGCAGGAGGCCTATGATTTACTGATTAAAAATATTGAACAAGTAGGGTTTCGAGTTAAAGATTTGGATGGAGTTTTGGTTCAGCATATGGCCAAAGTCGGATTTGAACTGCTGGTTGGAGCAAAACAGGACCCCAGTTTCGGACCGATTACCATGATTGGTCTGGGGGGGAAATATGTGGAACTGTATTCTGATGCTGCTACGGGAATCGGGAAGTTAAATCGGGATGATATTTTGAGAATGCTTTCTGAAACTAAAGCTGGCCAGATATTATCCGGGTATCGTGGTGAAAAACTGGATCTGGAAGCTGTTGTAAAGCTAACAATACAAGTTTCAACTTTGATGGCAGCCCATCCGGAGATTCTGGAACTGGATCTGAATCCGGTATTGGTTTATGAAGAGGGGCTGGCATTAGTAGATACACGCGTCATTCAAGGAATTCCAGTTGTATACCCGACTTCTACCGAACTATCCAGTGAAAAACTGGATAGTTTGAAAGCGATTTTTGATGCCAAATCGGTAGCGATTATTGGCGCCTCTCGTCCCGGAACCCAGGGGGGAGTGATATTGAAAAACTGCCTGGGCATTAAAAAACTATATCCGATTCATCCAAAACTGGAAAAAATTCATGGAATCAAGTGTTATCCTAGTCTGAAAGATTTACCGGAAATTCCGGAAGTAGGTGTGTTTGCGGTAAATGCTGAACGAACGGTATCTATTTTTGAAGCGTTTTGTAAAATAGGTGGTAAAGGAGCGGTTATTTTTAGTGATGGCTTTGCAGAAGTGGGACGTATTGATCTGGAAGAGCGGTTAAAAGAGCTTTCATTGGAATATAATGTACCTTATATCGGTCCAAATTGTATGGGGGTAATTGATAATTTTTCAAAACTCAATACCAATTTTATCCCGGAATTGAGATCGTCCGCAGTACATACAGCTAATAATATCGGTATCATTTCCCAAAGCGGTGGTATCGGCCTTGAACTTCTGGAAATGTTCTCGGCGGATAATCTGGATGTTGGTAAATGGGTTTCCATCGGTAATGCCAGTTGTGTTGGAGTACCAGAGCTTTTAGCACATATGGGAGAGGATACTAATATAGATATTATAGCCATATATCTGGAAGGAATAGCAGATGGATTAAAATTGATGGAAATAGGACGGGAAGTATCCCAAAAAAAACCGGTTCTGGTCATAAAAGGTGGTATTGGGGGTGGCGCAGAAGCCGCTATGTCCCATACCGCTTCTTTGGCTGGAAGCCATGAGGCTTTTAAGGCCTGTTGCAAACAAGCGGGCTTTTTTCTAGTGGATGAATTAACCGAAGATCCCAAAATTCTGGTCAACATTTTATCCATGTTGATTAGTCAGCCTAAAACTGAAGGAGATCGAATTGCCGTAGTGAGTGTTGGCGGTGGTGCTGGAATATTGTTAGCAGATCAGGTCACTGAAGAAGGAATGCAATTGGCTCAATTTGCTCCGGAAACGATCCTTCGCTTAAGAAATTTAATGAAAGCTAACCTTGCCCCTAATAAATTGGAAAATAGTGAAAAAATTCTGGAAAGTATTGGTCATAATCCGATAGATTTATTTGGCGACTGTGGTGATGATCGATTGCTGGAAACGCTTCGCATCATAGATGAGGACCCGAATTCCGATGTTGTTATTGCCGCTATATATCTACAGGTACCGCTGCTTAGTGAATATTTACCTGAGCGATTACTTGAATTGAAATCAGAACTAAAAAAACCGTTGATCTTTTCACCCAGAGGTTTTTCCGATTATGTGAACCGGTGCCGCTCCTATCTGTACAGTAGAAAATTTCCTTCTTATACGGTTCCGATGATTAAGCCTTTAAGTTTTGTTTTAAAGATCTGGGATCGATATAATGTTAGTTTTTACAAAGGAAAATAATATTTTGATGATTGATCAAGTATTGTTGAAAAACCGGATGGCTGATCCTGCCAGGCTTGTCATACAGGAATCCATAATTACAAATTGGTAATATATTAATTTCTCCTTGAGTAGGCTGACATGATGTTGGTAATATTCGGCTGTACTGCTCCAATAGCCTGGTATAAAGTATTTTTCAATAGAAAAGCGCATCGCTAATGAAAACTGTTATTAGAACTGGTATCCAGTTACTGGATGTTTTTATAAATGATTGTAAAATTAAGATGTTACGGACATCTAATCACGATTAACTTTGATAATCTATGACTGAACAATTAGAAATTATTTTTAACAAAGGTGGGATTATGATGATTCCACTCAGTATTTGTTCCTTCCTGGTCATTTTGATAGCGTTAGAACGGGTGCTGGTTTTAAGAAAGAATCGATTACTAAGCCCTCATTATTTAAAAAACTGGAAGTCCTGGTTTAGCGATGGAATGCAATTAAACAAAATTCCGGTTACCAGTCGCTCTGCTTTAATCAATCAACTGCTGCTGCCTGTTGTTACTCATCTCCCCTTATCGGAATCTAAAGTTGAAGAAAAATTAGTAGATATTTCCCGGAAAATTAAAAATAGATTGGAAAGAGGACTGGTTTATTTGGATACTATTGCTGGAATTGCACCTTTATTTGGACTGTTAGGAACAGCGCTAGGAATGGTAGAGGTTTTTTCGAGATTATCAGGTTCGGGCGAAACCAAAATGGAAGCATTATCATCAGGAATTTCAGAAGCGCTTTACACAACAGTTACAGGGTTAGTGATTGGTATCCCGGCCTTAATTGCTTATAATTTATTGAGCCGTCAAATTGACAATCTTTTACTTATTGCCGATGAGCAAGTGAATGACTTATTGACGGAATTTAAAAACAGTATTTATCAACCCTGAGTTTATGAAGTTATTTCAAATAGAAGTCAAAAAAAGAAATAGTATTAATCTTACTGCCTTAGTGGATATATTGTTTTTGTTGATTATCTTTTTTGCCGTGAGTACTCAATTTACTAATCAGCGAGCAATTGGTATCAACTTACCTGAATCAAAAACATCCAGTCAGGTGTCAATAGAATCAAAGTTAATCGTAATTGTTCAAAATGATGAGACCGTGTTGATCAATGGTCAAGTCATCAGTTGGGATAAGATTGCATCAATTATTACACAGAAAAAATATGATCGCTCCCAGAAAGTAATATTAAATATTGATAAGAAAGTCATGCATGGAAAAGTCATTCATTTATTGGACATCCTTAAATTGAATGGATTTAAAAAAGTCGTTTTTGGTACTTATGGTAGCTCCTGATCGAATCTGGTTGTTATTTGCAATCACGATATCATTATTATTCCACATCTCAATAATTTCACCACTTTCTTCGTGGTTGAATCAAGTTTTCATTCCTAATATTTATGATGAGGGTATTGAAATTCAATTACTGGAGGATGAGCTGCCGGAGTTGAAAAAAGAAGTTCCTGTAGAAGAACCTGTAGAGGATCCCGTGATGGCAGAACCTCCTCCCAGCGACGATCAGGTTGATAAAGTGTATCAGAATTTACCGGATTTTACTAAAAACTTATCAGAAACGGCTGTTGAAGATGAAATTATCCTGCCGGAAAAAGAAGATGCAGGCCTAAAAGATGGCGAAGAAACCAAATTGGATCAAGCGTTTTTTGAAAAATTACTGGAAGCACCTTTGGATCAGAAACCTGTAAATGAAACTGAGCATAAACCGGATGAGATAATTGATACCGAAGAAGAAATTCCGGAAACCATAAACCCTGAAAATGATCCTTCTCAGGTTGAAAAGGAGATGGTGACTGATCGAAAACCGATTCCGCTTATTTCTCCAGAACCGGAAAAGAGTATTGTCAATGTTATTGGATCGGAGCCGGTTTCAGAGCTGGATAATGTTCAAGTCATTGAACCACAATCCTCAAAGCTAATGAGTGACTTTGCATCTATTCCAGAAACCATTGTTGAACCGGAAGCAGAAACGATTGTTGAACCGGAAGCAGAAACCATTGTTGAACCGGAAGCAGAAACGATTGTTGAACCGGAAGCAGAAACCATTGTTGAACCGGAAGCAGAAACGATTGTTGAACCGGAAGCAGAAACGATTGTTGAACCGGAAGCAGAAACGATTGTTGAATCGGAAGCAGAAACCATTGTTGAATCGAAGCAAGAAGCGGCCATTGTTGCCAGTATTTCTCCACTGTTTCGGGTAACACCAAATGCTAAAAAACCTGTTGACGAAACACCTGAAATTATAAAAAAAAGTTTTAGAGGGATAAAACCGGAACGTACCAATGAAGATACCATTCAATTCTCCATGAATACTTATAAATGGACCTATGAACGTTATATGGAAAACTGGGCAGTTGATCTTTCCCGTTGGTGGTCTGCACCCACTGACTACAGACTGGGAAAAATTCCCGATGGGGGGAACGTTTGGGTTCGGGTCAGATTACAAAAAACAGGGAAACTGCTTGGTTATAAGGTATTTGACTCCAATCTGACAGCAGAAATGGAATTGAGTGTTATTCAGGCTTTGATTGGTTCTTTAGAAAGGCCGTCACTTCCGGAAGCCTTTCCTGAAAAAGAGCTGATAATAAACTGGAAATTTATTTATCCACCTATCGATGCCCAAGTCAATCTCAGAAGAAAAAGAAAATGATTTTTCGGTATCCGGCAAGAAATATTATAGTAACTAACATTGTCTGCAAAGAATCTCTATCTCCGAGCGCTAAGAGTTTCTAGCCAGGGAAGTGCATTAGTTAATTTAGATTTTTATACCAATTTGCAATTTGTTCAGCCAATGCTTCCTGGTTTAATTTATTGCAATCAATAGTGACTTCTGCATATTTTTTATAGAGAATTTGACGTTCTTCAAAAAGATCCATTAATGTTTGGTTATGATCTTTTGCTATTCCCCTGGTTTCGAAATTAGTAATTCTTCTTTTTAGCTCTTCTAAATTTGTATCAAGGAAAACTATTTTGGAGATGCTATTCAAATGTGTCATTGCTTTTTCACTGTAGGCAACGCTTCCTCCTGTAGAAATGACAGTATTTTCAATATTTATTTTGATAATTTCATTTTCTTCAATGTCTCTTAACTTAAGATGCCCACTACTATCTACAATCTGTTGTAAAGTCTTTTGTTGATTAATCTGAATGAGAACATCAGTATCGATAAAACCAAGTCCCAAATTTTTTGCGAGTATTATTCCGATAGTACTTTTTCCTGCCCCGGGCATTCCGATAAGTGTCAGGTTTGATTTCATATAGTGTTTTTTTCGATGGCGAACGCCGATAATAACAGATTAATGTCAAGTTGCTGACAAATAAGTAAAAAATTTAGAGACAACTGATTATCTCGTAATAGCAGTATCAGCTATTTTCCGGGAATGGAGTGTGAAGGTTTTTCAATAACTCTTTGAATAGATTCCCTGGCAATTTTTCTGATCTCATCGTCGGAGATTCCCTTCTTTAAATTCAAACCGCCCACCTGTATATACCTTACCGGTAATTGATTTATGGTCAGGCCGTAAATGTCCTCTATACATAGCTGGCAGTGATCAAAATCTTTAAATTCACTCAATACTTCATTTAGAATCTGAACGGCCTTTGTCTCGTTGCGATTTCGGACGTGGTCCACAGAGTGTCCATCTAATACATAACTATTTTTTTTATTTGGCATTTTTGTTTATGTTCTTGGTCTTCTCAAAGATGGTTTGATCAATGAAAAGGATTAAAGTTTATTACCTGGTTTTTTATTTAGTGATTATAGATTATCTCTTTTTGCATTACCAATGCAATATAATTCCTAAGCAAGGATGAATTATATCTTTAACCATAGGTTTTGAAATACTGTTCTAAATTGCTTAAGGCTTTATCCAGATTTTCCATTGAATTGGCATAACTTAGGCGGATAAATCCTTCTCCACCCTGACCAAAATCTATACCCGGAGTCATTGCGACATTAGCTTTTTCCAGGATGTCTTTAGCCAGATCCAATGATTTAACATTTTGATTAGGATATTTTAAGAAAATATAAAAAGCGGCAGTTGGGTTATATTGTGGATCCAGTCCAATTTCTTTCAATCTTTTCAGCACAAATTTTCGCCGTTCATCAAACTCTAAACTCATTTTAAAGCATTCGGATTCACTCTCCATTAAGGCAGCAGCACCTGCTTTTTGTACAAATTCTGAAGCCGAAATCATCAAATTTTGGTTGAGAAAAGAAGCCGTTTTAACCCATTTCTCATCAATGATAAAATAACCCAATCGCCATCCTGTCATGGCGTAATATTTTGAGAGTCCGTTCAAGACTACACATCTGTCAGTAAAGTTTAACATACTGTATTTGTCACCTTCATAAATCAAATCTGTGTATATTTCATCCGAAATTATGGGAATTTCCAACTCGGCCAATGCTTTATAAGTTTCTTTACTAAATACCACGCCGGTTGGATTAGCCGGGGAATTGATTAAAATAGCTTTAGTTTTTGGTGTTATTGATTTTTTTAATAGATCCATGTCTAGCTGAAAACCATCTTCTAATCTTAAGGGAACTGTTTTAGGAACAACACCCGCAATATATGCCAGGTTTTTATAACAGGCGTAGGACGGGTCTGTGAATAATAGCTCATCTCCCGGGGGTACCAATAATCTGATAGCAATATAAAGCAAAATGGAACTACCACTGGAAGTTAAAATTCGTGATGTTGAAATATTAACCCCATATTTTTCCTGGTAAATTTTTGCCACCGCTGCTCTAAATGAATCGATTCCCTGTGTATGTGTGTATTTTGTCTGAGCGTCGTTAATTGCCTGAATGGCAGCTTTTGAAATAACAGCCGGTGTTTGAAAATCGGGCTCGCCGAATTCAAGATGGATGATTTCTCTTCCTTGTTTTTCTAATTCACTGGCTTTAGCAAAAATTTCCATAGCCAAAAATGGTTGTAAGTTTACCAGATGATCAAAATTTATATCCTTCATACTTTTTATTGGGGGTGAAATGGTTTTAATATTTAAATTTGATTAATAAAGTGTTATTTTAGAGAGCCATTTAATGATAAGCCACAATTAAATAAATGAAGCCAGTTTTCGATTTAAAAACCTTTTATAGGCAAATATACTGATCATCAGACAAATTCTGAATGTCAGTATTTAATTCATCCAGATTCAAATCTTTGAAAATTTTCAGACCTTCTGCTCGCTGATTTTCATCCAGTGGAACATAAGGTAATCGGAAAATAGGTTTCGATAAACCTAACATGGGCATTATTGTATTTAAAGGAATAGGATTCGGTTCACAAAATAACCAATCAAAAAAGGTTTTTAGCTGTTTATCCAGCTCGGATTGTGGTGAGTCCATTAGTATACGCATTGTCTTAGGAATGACATTACTGGCAACAGAGATGACGCCATGACTTTTCCCTAAATGTCGACAATCGTGTGACAAATCATCATTTCCTGACCAGCAGGCAATTCCTTGTGTTTCATAATGTTTAATTCGATCTAAACCCATACATTCTTTAATACCAACCAGATTTTTATTTTGAGCTAGTAGTTCAATAATTTCAGGCTCAATATCCTGTCCTGTTCTACCGGGGACGTTGTAAATAATTCCGGGACCAAGATCCAGAAGTTTTTGGAAATGAGCGATGTTACCTTTTGATGAGGTCTTCCCATAATAGGGATTGATCTGTAAAGCTGCATCCATACCTACTGCAAAACCCTGTTCCGTTGCGCGATGGGCTTCATAGGTATTATTACTGCCGGTATTACCCACGATAACCAGTTGATCAGAATATTTATGAACACAATGGGCAATTAGCATTATATGTTCATCCCATCCCATTAATTGACCTTCTCCGGTAGTTCCTCCGACGATTAATCCCTGAACACCACTTTTAATTTGCAACTCAACCAATTTGTCAAATGCTTCCAAATCAAATTTACGATTTGGTAAATAAGGGGTTTTTATAGCTGTCATTAAAGACGCCTGTTTGATTTTATTCATTATTTTTCCCGGTATAAATTGTAAATTAAGATAAAGGTTTTGGAGACAGACTTTAGAGCCTTAAATCTCTATTTTTAATGCTGTATAAATAACATTAGGGTGTTAAAAAAAGCAAAATGCGTGTACCTTAGGTAACATTTTAGAAGTAGAACGGTTCTATTTAAATTTTAACTGCTCTTTATTAACAGAACCAAGTGATATCATCAAATTGAAGTTAGGGTGTAAACTCTAATATACTGAATATAAAAGAAAAAATAACTCCAATTAGCAATGTCTGAAAAAAAAATAAAAAAGTATATATTAGATGCCAGTGTGTTGTTACATGATCCCGAAAGTATTTATGCTTTTCCGGAATCTCATGTTATCATACCTATTTTTGTATTGGAAGAGATTGACTATTTCAAGAAGGAAATCACAGAAACCGGACGAAGTGCGAGAATTGTTACAAAGTTACTGGATAATCTACGGGAAAAAGGGTCACTAACCGATGGTGTCCCACTGGATAATAAAAGTGTGCTTTCAGTATACGTGGCTGAAAACAAAGATTTGCGTTTACCTGCATTTTTAAACCCTAATAAAAACTCTAATAAAGTATTGGCTGTGACCCGTATTTTGAATACTGCGTATCCGGAAAACACAATTCTGGTGACAAATGATATCAATTTAAGAATCAGGGTAGCATCCTTGGGAATTCAGGTGGTTCCCTATGAAAACCAGTTACCAAATCTGGAGAAGTTTTATCAAGGAATTATCAAAGAGATGCTCCCGGAAAATCAGGGGATAAAACTTCGAAAACAAGGCTTTATCAAAGTAGACCCTGAAAGATACCACGCCAATCAAAATGTTTTGCTTTTTTCTGAAAATCGAAAAGAAGATGCGACGATTACCCGATATATTGAAAGTGAAAATAAATTGGAAACAATTGTTGATTTTACGGATGGTGTCTGGGGGATTAAAGCCAGAAATATTGAGCAGGCAGTGGCGCTGGACTTTTTAATGGATCCTGCAATTGATGTCGTCATTCTAGCAGGTAAGGCTGGAACCGGGAAAACACTGTTGGCTTTAGCGGCAGCATTGGAACAAATGCTTTCTCAAAATATCTATGAAAAAGTTTTGGTTTCACGACCTATTTTTCCCATGGGTAAGGATATGGGGTATTTACCTGGAGATATTGAACAGAAAATGCAACCCTGGATGCAACCCATTTTTGATAATTTGGAATTTTTATCCAGCAATCAAACCTCTCCTAAAAGCAAATCAGGCGGATATCAAAAATTGCTAGACATGGGATTAGTGGAGACAGAACCGCTAACCTATATTCGTGGAAGATCCATACCCCATCGCTTCATGATTGTGGATGAAGCGCAAAACTTAACCCCACATGAGTTAAAGACCATCGTGACTCGTGTCGGAGAGGGGACAAAGCTTGTCTTGACGGGGGACCCTTATCAAATCGATAATCCGTATATGGATGTTAATTCTAATGGTCTATCCCATGTAATTGAAAATTTTCAGAAATTTGATTTAGCCGGGCATGTCAATTTGATTCATGGCGTTCGTTCGAAATTAGCAGAATTGGCATCAAATGTATTGTAATTATAAGATTAAAGAGTGATGTCAAAAAAGAAAATAAAATCATCTAAAACTAAAGAGAAATCAGCCAGAGCATATGCTTTAGATGACCTGTTGATATGGTTTGAATCAACGACAATTCGGTTTAAAGATCGAAAAAATTTTAATTTACCGGCCAATTTTGCTTTATATCGCTTAATTATCAGTAATGTTATCAGGTATAGGGATCGGTATCTCTTTCTGATAGAAAAAATTACTAAACGCCCCCTAAAAAAACTGGATCTGTATGTTCAGGTGGTATTAATGATAGGAATTGCCCAATTAGATCAGGAAGAAAAGCTTGATGATTATGCTGTTGTTAATGAAACAGTAGCCTTAATGAATTATTTGAAAAAACCGTATTTGAAGGGATTTATCAATGGTAGTTTAAGAAGTTATCTTAGAACCAGAGAGAGTTTGGAAAAAAGCTTACTCAATCAAAAATTATCTCTGCAATCAAGTCATCCTGAGTGGATGGTTCAACGCTGGGAAGCTTTTTATGGTACTGAACAAACCCGGTTGATTTGCCATTTTAATAATCAGACACCGCAAATTAATTTGGTGCTAAATCCTAAATTTGAAAAAGAAAAACTTCTGGAGCAATTTAAAAAAGCTAATTTTTCCTATGAAGAGCTGGATTCTGGTGGTTTTTTAATTCATAACCCAAATGGATTATTCGACTCTGAGATGTACCGATCGGGGTCTTTTTTGGTTCAGGATTTTTCTGCGCAATTAATCAACACTATTTTGAAGCCGCTTTCAAAGAAAAGAATTCTGGATGCTTGCGCGTCTCCAGGAGGAAAACTATTTAATTTGGAGTGGACAGCTGATGATCAAATTGAAAAATTGGTGGGTATTGAGATATCCAAAGGCAGGTTTAAGCGCTTGATAGAAAATAAAAAAAGATATCAGAGTCAGGCTGAAATTATTTGTCAGGATGTTTTGGCGTTAGACGAACATCAAAATCAATTCGAATGTGTTTTGTTGGATGCGCCCTGTAGTGCCACAGGTACCATACGTAAACATCCTGAAATAAAATGGTCCAGACAGTTAGATGATTTTAAATTCAATCAACAGAAACAATTACAATTATTGAATCATCTTAAAAAAACAGTCTGTCAAAATGGATATTTAATATATAGCACCTGTTCAATGGAACCGGAAGAAAATCAACAGGTCATTGAAATTTTTTTAAAGGAAAACCATGAACAATTTGAATTGATCCAAATGGATCCCCAGAATATTCCCACATCTATGATCACAGTAGAGGGATACTATCAACATCTTCCCAGCCAGCAGGGAATGGGCGCATTTGCTGCTTTGCTAAAAAGAAAGTGTAATTTTTGATAGACTTGGATCATAGAAATAATTGACTATAACCAATAAAATTTGAAAATTTACATTTGAAAGTATCGTGTTTGGATTATAATTTAACCTTGTAGTTCTGGTTTTCATTAAAACAATGGTAATAAAAATGATTAAAATTGCTCCTTCAATTTTAGCATCAGATTTTAGTAACCTGAATACTGAAATAAATCAGGTTGTCAAAGGTGGTGCTGATTTAATCCATCTTGATATTATGGATGGTGTCTTTGTTCCCAATATTACTTTTGGTCCGGAAGTAATCAAGTGCCTACCTAAATTCGAAGGAATTGAATATGATGCACATTTGATGATTGCCCAACCGGAAAATAATATTCAATCTTTTCTGGATTTAAATCTTGATCGTATCGCCATCCATGTGGAATCGACGATTCATATTCATCGTCTATTAAGGGTTATCAGAGATCATGGGACCAAACCGGCAGTTTGTCTTAACCCTTCAACATCTTTAACCACAATAGAATGGATACTTGAAGAAGTCGATATGGTGGTAATCATGACAGTTAATCCCGGATTTGGTGGGCAATCTTTTATTGAAAGTGGTTTACGAAAAATAGAAGCTTTAAAAGAAATGATTATAAAACAAAGCTTAAATGTTGAAATTGAAGTGGATGGTGGTGTAAACGCCGCAACAGTCAGTCGTTTGACAAATGCAGGAATGGATATTGCCGTTGCCGGATCTGCGATTTTTAAAAGTAATGATTATGCAAAAGCGATTTTAGCTTTGAAACAACCTGAATAATGTTCATTATAATAGAGCTGTTTTTATGAGAGTTGGATTAGGATATGATGTTCATCAGTTAGTCAAAAATCGCAAATTGATACTGGGCGGTTTAGAAATACCCTTTAAAAAAGGACTACTGGGGCATTCCGATGCTGATGTCCTGATTCATGCCATTATCGATGGGATGTTGGGAGCATTGTCGTTGGGTGATATTGGCGAACTTTTTCCGGATAATGATGACACTTTCAAGAATATCTCAAGTTTGTTACTTCTAGAAGAAGTTAATAAAATTATTACGGGGAAAAAATGGCAAATCGGCAATATTGATGCGGTGCTGATGGCGGAAAAGCCCAAATTAAGGCCCTTTTTCCCTGAGATGACACGCATTGTATCGAAAACATTAAAGATCGACCCCAATCAACTTTCATTAAAAGCCACTACCACAGAAAAATTGGGTTTTATTGGCAGAGAAGAAGGTATCGCCTGTCAGGTCATAGTACTTTTAAAACCAATGCTGACAATTTAGAGATAGTGGTTGATCAATTAGATTTTAAAAACGCTTAAGCAGTCACAGTATACTGGTATTTTAGAAATATTCACTGTTGGTGATAAATCTTAAATAGTGGCTGAACGAAAATTCAATTATTGGAAAATAAGTCCGGTAATTAGGGTACACGTAACAACTTGGTATTTAATTATTAAAGTGTTTTCTACAAATTGTACATGTCCCCAAATTATCTACTTTTCGCTCAGACACTAAATAGCGGTTTTTGGCAATTTTGAGATTGAGGATAAATAAAATTACAAACGAAATTATGACGCCCCTGAATCGTGAATTTATGAAGTCAATTCGTTGGAACCATCTTTGGAAACGACGGATATTGTTAAAGATTACTCTATTGGCGTTATTAAGCCTGATTATCGGCTATCTGCTTGCTCCGAAATTATTTAATCGTCAGGAATCCTACCAGGAAGGGGATGTTATTCGTCAGAATATCGTGGTTGCTAAAGATATGATGATTGAGGATGTCCTTTCTACAAATTTAAAACAGCAGCAGTTGTTAAACGAACAGGGGCAAATATACGATTATGATCCAAGCATAGCTGAAATAACAACACAGCGCATTCGCTCAGCCTTTCATTCAGCGCGTGAAAAATTTTCAGAGCTTCAAGTAGAGATTGATCAAAAAAATCAATTGAATCGTTATTCTGGATTAGAATACTTTCAACTAACCCAAGATTTAGATGCTGTTCAATCTAAAATTAATAATTATAAAAAGTATCAGGAAAACATTCAGGATAAACTTTCCAATTTAAAGTTAGGTGTGGGAATATCCAGTCAGAATTTCAATAAAAAAAATAGACTGGATTGGGAACTACATACCATCAATCATTTGCTAACTTCACTTCAAAACCGCAAAGAACAGGTACAACAACAAATTAAAAACCTCAGAGAAAATTTAAATTCCCTTTTAACCAATCAATTTGATCATGAAGCTAAGATAGAAGAACAAAAGATAGGGATTGTTAATAATGTTTTTAAAAACTTGTTTATTACCCGGCAAGAAATTAATCGTTCTTTGGTAAATTTTCCATTTTATGCTGAAGAGATAGAATCTCAGATTGTGTTGTTGTTAAATAAATTATTATCTCAAAAAATATTCACCAGTAAAAAAGGTTTTTTAACAGATAAGGTCAATGTAGAAATCCAAAATGTGAAATCAGGAGAATCAATAACCATTAAAAGCCTGGTTGGTTATAAGGATCTGGAAGAAATTCAGGTTGAAGTAGATGGTACTGCCCGTCAATGGCTTCCTCAGGAGATGGATAATACTAAAAGAGAATTTATAACCTGGCTGATAAAAAAACAACTTTACCCGACCATTACCGAAAATAAGTTAGCTTTGGAAAAAAAACGAGATGAGCTCATTCAAAATCTGAATCCGGTTTTTTATAGTGTCAAAAAAGGACAAGTGATTGCGAGAGCTGGTGAACGCGTAAACAGTAATCAGGTTCAACTCATCAAAGGATATTTAAATACCCTAAATTTAGATGATAGTATTCCCAGATTGGTTGGCGTCATCCTGATCGCGTTTTTCTCATTGCTTTTAGTTTATATCGCGGTTTTTAATAAAGCTTACATCAAGTCATTTACTTTCAAAAAAATGATTATGATGGCAACCACCATTATTATTACCATGATTTTGGCTAAAGCTGGTTTTGAGATCAAAGAGTTAATTGAACTACGTTATATTGAATTTAACAGTGAGTTTTATAGCTATATATTCCCGGTGACCTTGAGCGCGATGTTAGTTGGGATTTTGATCAATTTTGAAGTTGGTTTTATGTCAGGCTTACTGACCAGTTTATTTATCTCTATCATGATGAAGGATAATTTCTATTATTTCTATTTTTCCATCATGGGATGTATTGTCGCCGCCCTTCCGATCTCCAAATTTGATTCACGGTACTCTCTGATACAGCATGGTTTAAAAATCTCCGGCGTGAATATGGTGATGGTTTTGTTGTTATTTTTAATCAACGAAAACCAGATTGATACCAATACAGGATTAGCACTTCTAATGGCTTTACTGGGAGGAATTTTGACAGCTATCATTACTTCAATTTTACTTCCTTTTTATGAGTCTATCTTTGATATTACGACGAACTTAAAGTTGTTAGAATTATCGAATATGAATCATCCCCTGTTAAAAGATTTGATTTTTAAAGCCCCGGGCACTTACCAGCATTCTATCGTGGTTGGTAATTTAGCAGAATCAGGAGCGGATAAAATCGGAGCCAACAGTTTACTGGCGAGGGTGTCTTCTTATTATCATGATATTGGCAAAGGAGAAAACCCGCACTATTTTATCGAGAATCAGCCTGCTCACAGCAAAAACATCCATGATGATTTGGATCCTTATGATTCCGCTGATATTATTTTTAAACATCTGTCAGATGGAAAGGAAAAGGCTGAAAAACATAATTTAGGTAGAGATATTATTGGCATTTTAATGCAACACCATGGCACCGGATTGGTTAAAATATTTTACCAGAAAGCCGTTCTCCAGGCTCAGGAATCAGTCCGTGATATTGATGAGCTTGATTTCAGATATCCCGGGCCAAAACCACAATCCCTGGAGGCTGCTTTAGTTATGATGGCTGATATCTCTGAAGCTTCGACCAGAAGTTTGGATGATCCGACGCCCGAATCCATCAACGAAATGGTCAACAAAGTCGGTTGGAGACTATTAGAAAGTGGTCAGTTGGATGAATCCGGAATTACATTACGGCACTTCAGATTGATTTTGGACGAGTATTGTTCAGTTTTAAACAGTATTCACCATCACCGTATCAAATATCCTGGTAATTAATTAAACATTAATCAAAAAGAAAAAAATGTCAAAAGTGTTCATCCAGTATAGTGACAATGTAAATGCTTTTGCGGAACCCCGGGAAAAGAAAATAATTGTTTGTATTAACACGATTGCAGATTTGTTAAATGAAGCGTCTAAATCAGTAAATTTGTTGATTTGTGATCAGGAAACAATTAAAAATCTAAATAGCCAATATCGTAATAAAAACCAGACAACTGATATATTATCCTGGGCCTATGATGAAAGTGAAATGATTCAGATACCCGGTGAGCCTGAAATATGGGGTGATCTGGCACTATGCCTGGATGTTTGCGTAAAACAGGCGCAGGCATCCCGATGGGATATAGAGACTGAACTGATCCGTTTATTGGTACATGGATTGTCGCATCTGGCAGGTTATGATCATCAAACACCGGAAGATGAGAAAAAAATGCTCCGGTTAGAGACGGAGCTTTTATCTAAAATTGGTTTTGATGATATTTATAACCCGGTAGAATAATCAGGGAAGTGATTATGCGGGGATAACGTTTATTTCTTTTCGGCTTTTGGTTTTCTGCTTAAACTGAACAGCACCATCACAAAGCGCATACAAAGTGAAATCTTTGCCAGTACCGACGTTGTCACCAGCATGAAAAGTGCTGCCAACCTGTCGAACGATAATGGTCCCTGCAGTAATTTGTTCCCCGCCATATCGTTTTACGCCACGGTATTGCGGAT
>Ga0233431_1002992_pt1 | contig 21630 bp, 13 predicted proteins | sample SI_118_April2016_FD_179867 | JGI IMG/M metagenome (GOLD analysis project Ga0233431, IMG submission 179867) | Seawater microbial communities from Saanich Inlet, British Columbia, Canada - SI_118_April2016_200_MG | ecosystem: Environmental > Aquatic > Marine > Inlet | place: Canada: British... | reverse complement strand
CTATATTGGTGATTTGTCACCATCTAAACCTCCATTATTAAGGGGGTTCAAATAGCTAATATCAACTATTGTTCAATAGGGAATTATAATTGTCGCCGGTAGGGAGTTCTAAATTTCGCTAAACATTCCCATATATAATCAGGTCTATCAGGAAAATGCTCATCTACTATCTCGCCAAATTCATCTTGAAAATTTATGGATATTTCTTCTGAATCACCATAATCGATATCCTTTACTACATTGAAGGTAAAATTAGAATCTGGACCTGCGCAGAAATAAAATGTAAATTTTATGTAGTCATCCAATTCGTTTATATCTTTTGTTAAGGTTAAATCAGATAAATTAAATTCTGTTAGTAATTGATTCGCATTAGATGACAAACCCCAATTTAATTTCCCTTTTTTTGTACTGTTTAACAAATTTTCTATAACTTCAAAGAAACTCTCTATTTTCATTATAACACCCTTTCAAATTTCCCTCTTAACCTTTTGCTGTTTTTAAAATCATCCAAAACGCCTTAGTATTTCTTTGTATAAACAATTGTTGTTGCCTTGCATTTCCGTTTTGTCTGATCCGTAAAACCTATTGAAAATTTATCTGCTGGTCTCTGGAAAATATCCAGACCTCTTCCTAAGATTATTTTCCAACCGGTGTCTGTTTCAATCCAACGATCATGCTGGTTTTCATTAAATTCGAATTCAAAATTGATGTTATCTTTTTGCAAGCTAGTTTTTATATCATCGAACTTGTTTGTTAACTCCAACTCCTCATGCATATCACAATCAGTAATAAGTTTAAGCTCAATCTCGCCATTCGACGTGTCAAGCACTTCACAAAATGACATCAAATTATAAATTTGATATTGTAAACGAATGTATGGATCACAGATTTTAATTGATTTTGCTCCAGTAATATATGGTAGGAACAACTTCTCATATGAGATTCCCTTCTGTCCTTCTGTGATATCAATAGTTTTTTCTTCCGGAATTCTCTCCATAGATAGTGGGTCTACTTGCTGCGCATCAGTTTCTTGTATTGGTTTTTCTTCTGGATGTGTGAGCTGGAATTCATCCGGTTTCTCACTTTTAATAGTAACCCATCTAAATTCCTGATCGATCTTAGACAATTCATCTCTAATCTGCTGCCGCATTCTCACTGCCGGATTTACACAATATGCAATAAATTCATCTTCACGTAACTCAAGATCTGGAAATAGCAACTTAAGATAACCCTCTGCTAATCTGGCAATTGCCTTGTTATCTCGCATATCCTCACTTTGAGGTAAATGTAAGCTCTGTGATACATAGTCCGCATATCTTAAATCCACTCTGAGTTCATGTAAAATCTCACTAAAGAAATCTCCCTTAAAACCCAACATTCTCGAGGGGGTATTTCTTGATACTCGTGGCATATACCATCCTTCAATTAAACCGTGGATTCGATCAATGAAAGCAGACTCTTGAAGTGCTGCAGGTAATTCTTTGAATATCCCATCGCTTTCATACAAAGGTAGCCTATTTTTGGCTAATGTAATATTCCCAAGCATTACAAATCCAGATTCTGAGGTTCCAATATCACCTGTAGCCCTTCGATATCTACCACTCTCCAGATACATTTTTAGAGCTGCCATTGCTTCACCTGAAGAATCTGTGTGGATTTTTTGAATTTCATCAATTACTACAACATCGTATTTGGGAATTAATCCAATCTGCTTAGTGTTACTATTAAAGAATAGTGCTGGGGCAGATAATTTCCCTCCGGGTATGACTGCTGCATAACGACTAATATTATCGAAAACAAAAGACTTCCCTGTACCTTTTGGAGCTAGTTCAGTGATGTTAACTCTGGGTTCTACAAGAGGAATAATCCTACTTAACAATAGAAGTTTTTGTGATAGCCTATGTACTTCCGGGTTAAATTGACAGCTTGACACCAAGAGATCAATCCATTCATCTATATTAAAATGCTTTCGAGAATCTCGATAATAGTCTAAATCAACGCCTGGTGTCTGAAAGGCTTTAAAATCTACCATCCAGACTTGTCCCTTTTTAATGTCTTCACCATCTGGTGGTACATACCTAAGTGTACCTATTCCCCACATTCCCGTTTTTAATAGCATAGGATTACCATCAATAATATCCTTTTGTACCATCCCATTGCTCACATCCAATAATGGGATATTCAAATCGTGGGTATTACGATCAAGGTTGACATTTACCCTAAAGTCATCGAGTATTTTAACCTCTTCCTGCTCTGTAAGTCGATTTAAAATCGTATTCTTATCAGCTTTTTGAGGAAGATATTTGGAGATTGTATCCACAATCTCAGTCCTGCCATCATCTGTGAGTTCATCTCCATCCATAAACTGACTGATGATCCATTCACCAACATAGACGGGTATTGCCCTTGCACCAAATCCGGCTTTCCCCATGAGACCTTTGTTTATTACAACTTCACCATAATAATCTTTTGCTTTACTTTCAAATGATATCATAAATCTTATCTCTTTTTGTTAAAGTTCTCGTAAGTTGAACCCGCCTGAAATAGCAGATTTAAACTCACAATCAAGCACAATGGTCATTGTATGTGACTCACCAAATATTTCATAGGCGATTTCAATTTCCAATTCGTTTTCGCCCAAAGCCATTTTCTTGAAGTAGCAATTTAATTTGATTGTACCAACATCTCCTGGTGAAACAACTACTGCGTCGCTGCTATTAATATCAGTCTCTGGTGAAACTATGATAGCTTGGGAAATAGATAGTTCTACACTATTTGGATTTTGTATTTCGATCACTATCGGAACCATACGTTGAATATAAAATTTTGCTCTCCCCGTTTTTTTAGGAAGATTGAGGTTTAAAAATCGTGTTGCTGGTGGTAACCAGGTTGTTTTAATAAGTTTGTAAATTGCTGTGGGAACGATGACTTCTTCTGGTGTAACACCTCCATGAACATATCCTTTTGACTGACCAGATTGTTTCACTGTGTTGTGTCCTGATGGTAAATAGAAAACTCTGTCGTCTTCAACAAAGGGTTGTTTAAATTGATGCCCTAGCGCCCAGAGATTGTCAGGGATTTCTTTTGCCTGTTTTTCATTAACTGCAGCGAATCGAAATTTCCCATCAGGAAATAATTTCTTGACTATTGTAGAGTCAAATGTTTGCTTTTCTTCATCTAAAATCAGACAAGCACCATGATCAGTTACAACATGAATATTTATGCCCTGTTTTGAGCCGATCCATCCATCCGTGAAGCTTTTCAAAGAACTTGCCACACGTGAGAATAAACGATTTAACTCATCATCATATGTTGTGCCCTTTGATTCAACATCTTCGTGAAGTAACTCATCTCCATCCAAGAAATTCAATAGTATGACAGATGAATCTTGTGGAGTGGTCATTTCTGTTAATGATTTCAGATTACTCAGGTAAAAAACTTTTCTGTTTCCCCACTCTTCTTGAGTACGTGTTTTGAGAATTGCATTGTAATTTGCAGTGGTTTGCGACCACTTCCCACTTATAAGGAGGGGCTTGTTAAATTCCGTGATTGTTGGCAGTGCTGCAAAACGATACTGTAATCCATGTCGACTATAACCTTCATTCTTAAGTGCAACATCCAAAAGTTCCATAAATTCTAAAGGAAGACAATCAATGAGAAGGATGATAGATAATTGATCTTCAGACTCATTGGAAGAAAGATCTGATAGGCAGTGAATCAGGCTGTGGTCCGGATCTTTATGGATATTAGCATATTCTTCAACAAACCATTTTGAAAAACGAGCAACCGTCTTTTCCAGATCAGCATCGTAATGTTTGTTGTGAATCTGCCATGTGCGATAAGGAGTATATTCTTTAGTTATCCACCTTATCCACTCTGCACCATCCCAGTTTTTATCTGAGTCGAGAAGTTGTGGCTGAGACTGCGCGACAACATATATGAGTGAATTCAGATTGCTTTCACTTACACCTGGGCAATATTTAAACTTAACCCGTGTCAGACTAACATCCTCTTGTGTTGGACTAAATTGATGACTCTTTAGAATAGTAGAAATAAATTGATACTCTTGAAAAAGTAAGCCAGAAGTCCAATATAGAACCTTTTGAAATTCTTGACTGGAAGTTACTTGATCCTGAATCTCTTTAAATAGCAACTTAATTTGTGACTGTATCTGTTCCCTTGTGGTAGGTTTCAAAGGTAACCCATAAACCAGTTCAACAGGGATATCTTTTACAAAAAGAACTTGTTCTGGAGCTAAGACGTATTCTAACAACTTCTCGGGGTATCCATACAAGCATGTCCAAAAACTGAGACACTGCCACATTTCATCAATATCTCGAGAGATTCTAGAGCATACATTTTTTATCCAACCCTCACTACTATTCTCTTCCCAAATCTCACATTTTGATTTCAGTGAGTGTTGCAGTACAGGGTATTTTTTTATATCTGATTGTGCTTCTTTGCTGCAGAGCACTTTTATCACATCAACCAGATTGTCTACATTAAAAATATCCTGTTGAAAAGTCGGTCCAAGGAATTTTTCTAGTAATCGATCGTTGAAATCTTTCCGTCCATTCTCTGTTTCTATTTCTATATTCAACAGTTCCTGGTTAAGTACATCTGCATCAGTCAGCCAGTTGGGTATTTGCACATTCCACAATTCAGATAAGACCAGTCGGGGAGTTTTTTCACTAAAATTCGCTGTGCAGTTGATCTGATCAGTAAAATTTTTTAACCATGTAAAATGGTTTTTTGAACGTACCCACAAACTTATTTCCGATGATAATTCATCCGATGCAGATAGCTTCAGACAGGCTCGTATATAATCTGCGTCACATTCTACCAGAAAAATATCTGCTGGAGGGCTATGATCTAATTCTCCAATATAACTGATGAAAATTTGTTTGGATTCATCCATTATGATTATCCAAACTCTTAGTTAGTCTTATCAAATTCATTAAGTAAGGATATAATTTTTTTGGCATTTTCATCGCTCAATAATTTTTTATTGATTCCATATTCAACAACAGATCGCATTACAGAGACTAAACCATCAGAATCATCCGGGCATTTAAATATTGCCTCTGTCTCACCGAACAAATCAACATTTACCTGTAACTTGTATTTACGTTCCTTGCTTACTAACTCGATATTGACCACATCGCTGGTATTCCCATCCTGATCAACAGCACACATATGAATTATTACACTAGGCCGATCTTTGAGAAGACTAACAAGATTTATTTTGTTATCAGTTATTTGAACATTGTCCGATATTCTAGGATCCACTCCATCTAGGGTGTATTTAAATCCTACTGCTCCATCAGGGATTGGCACATACATCTTTTGTGACTCCCTAACCTCATATACACCCGCTTTAACATCTGGTTTGTATACTACTGGTTTGGCTTTATCTATCTCAACTTTTGCCTGTTTTATCTTGGCTGCATAATCCTTGATGTGAAGAGATGTCCACTCCGATATGGGGCCAAAACCAAAATCTTGGGGCAGTAGATCGACGATTTTTTTGTTGAATGTGTTTGTCTGATCGTTCAGTTGGACTAGGAACTGTTTAGCATCATCATGTTCACATTTATATGGGTCACGCTGGCTAGGATTTAATTTTGCATACCATTTCTCTACTACTTTTTTACACTCAATCAAATCTCCCTTGGTGCCGTAAAGCTCGCATATTGACTGTGCCACTAAACCCTGTATGATTTGCTCACCTGAATTAAGTAGGATTACATCCATGGCAAATGCTTTACAAATTTCAATGGTATCCTTTTCTGTCAAGGCATCATCAACAGTATTATCAGTGTAAATAGATGGCAATTGTTTAAGCATGAAATCAAACCGATCTAAACTATCATGCATTCTATCCATAAGATTCTTGAGGTTCCTTAGGCGTACCTGATTAGTATCCTTGTATAAACTCAATACTTTTGATACAGCTGGCAGATTGTGCCACCAAAGTTTTAGTATATCATAAGTGGAATTGAGCGACCTAGTTTCACCATGTTTTAAAGGTAATGCATTTATGGATTTTGCCACCAAATCTATCAAAATAATCTGAGTATTCGAAATATCTCGGACTACAATAACTGCTTTTGAAGAGGAATCAGACACAATTCTGACTAAATCCTCATAATCCCTGACAGGCTGTTCTACCGTAAGAGTGGAGTCCTTGTACACAATTAGTCGCTCACCATATGCTCGTATGACATGTGCCAGAGATAGAATCATGATTGTACCACCAACGCCATAAGGAGCATCTTTTACTTCCTCCAAAAACGAACCTAATGAAAATACTTGCCCTGGGTTAAGACTTACCAACCGACTACACAACTCCTTTAAGACGGGGAAATCATCATGTAGTTTTTTTGGATCAATCTCACATGTAAAGTATGTGACAACACCCTCAGATCCAGTTTTATTTAGTGCACCGGCTCCTTTGAGCAGAACTTTCTGGAGATATCTTTTCTCACCATGATTGTCGGGGTTACCATTATCAATCATCACTTTTTCAGCTTCTAATAAAACAATGATGGCTTGTTTAAGGGCAGAATTTCTACCTTTTCGCCATTTTTCATCGTGACAGAAATTAAGATCAGGGTGTTTAATGCGGCAGCGTTTATTAAACAGCTCATCACATAACATATCCGCAGGTTTGTGGGACTGCTTGGGCTTATCGATCAGGACTTTTCCTCCCAGCCAATACCAACAAGATTCATTGCTCTCAACAATATCGCGGTAAACACGCTGTAATGTGGGTAAATATCCGTACTCAGGATCTTCTAAAATGTCTCGTAATCGCGACTCAGTCTGAGCATTTATCTTCTCGGCCTCATTTGGGGGTAAGTAATGACGACAGGCTTTTACTCTAAGCAATATTTCTGTAAAGGGTTGTGGCACATGGGGTACAGCTATCGCAACATTATCAACGTCAATGGCTTTGGCCGCTTCCCTTGCAACGCTAATCTCATTATCATCTTCACAGAGCACGTAAATGAGAGTCCCTTCAAAACTTTTTGCTGGCTTATTTAGATTTCCAATATAGTCTTCATGAATCTCTTCCCAAAGCGCAACTCCCAAGTCTTTAGCCCTAACAAAACGATTTCGGAAACGTTTGTCCTCGGTAAAAGGAAGATTATATCCTTTGGCAACAGAAAACTCTTCAAAGTATTTTCCTACAGACTCTTCTTGAAAAGCTTTAACAGTATCAGATGGGTGCAGTTTGAGGTCTGAGACAAAACGCTTAATTAGGTCGTATGGATCCTCACCAGTACTTGCAGCAAGTTCATAAGTCTTTGACTGTTGCCGAAAAAATACCACACCTTTTTTGTCCAGGTATTTTAAGTACCCCTTAATCAGATTTTTTTCAGAGTTACTCTGGCAATAAAGCCCAAATTGTATATTTTCAAGACTGGTAGGAAGTTGACACAATTGATAAATTAAAATTGTTTTGAGAACCTGAATACGTTCATCATCCTGGAATCCTAAAAGATCTCCCTCAGTCGCTTTGCGTAATGCGTCTAGACTTGCAAAATAGCCATTTACAAATTGCCTTTGTCGATCACGAAGCTCTGGATTCTTTTGTGAAAGCTCCTTTCTGAAAAACGTAAATAGTTTATCAACGGTATACAAGTTCAACTTCCCACTAGGATCTGTAATCTCAGCATCTTCAATAAAGTCAGTGTAAGATCCATCTTCACCGCCAACATCACCCGAGAAAAATGTAAAGGTGCTTCGAGCATCCGAACCAATCTCAGATGATAAGGTCAACAAACACGATAGTGCCATGGGGTGTACACCATATATGTCTTCCAATACACGTTCACGAATTCGATTCACATCATTTATCCATGGGAATAGATTAAGAGACTTACAAGACGGTAGCAATTGATCGAATATACCTGTCTTCGGGGTAATCTCTTTTATCCAGGCTTCGTTATTTTTATCGATTTCGACAATTGCGCCAATTATCTCTTCAATGCCTTCGTTTAGAAGGTCAACCTGAGTGATTCTGGCACTCATAACGGCTGCGTCATCTTTGCTGAAACGATCAGCATAGGACTTGAAGTCTTTGTGTATACATCCTACAAACAAAACGTTTGGTTCATTTTTACAGATGGTTTCCATAAATCCTTGGAGAATGTCTTTTGAGTATCCTGCTTTCTCCAGGGTAAAACCAAATTCATCAAAAAATATGGCCAAACCCTTGAATCTTTCTTTAAATGCTTGACTCCTAACAAGTTTTCGGAGGATGGGTATTAGATTACCGGATTTTGCTTGAAACTCAATGCCTCCCATCATCTCTTTAAAAACAATGCGGTATGTTTCCAGCATATCTGAACTATAATTCTTTAGCCCAATGCGAAGTTGATCCACTGTTAGACCGGGTTCTACTTCTTCGAGTACCTTTCCGAAATCAGCATAAAAATTACGAATGTTACCCTTTCCTGCTTTCTTTTCCCACTCAATCAGTTGGCGTTCCGCCTCCTCAAACTCCGTTTCCACACCTGCATCCAAACCTTTTGCTTTGCAGGCATCGAATACTGCTTTCATGACCACATCTTCAAATTGTCGACCCGAATGGTAATCACAGATTGCCACCAGGTACTGACCATCCTTGCGAATATTTTTTAACAGTTTTGCCTTCTCGGGATCGAGTTTGGCATAATTTGCGTGAAATCCAGAAATTTCAGGGGCACCACTGGATCGGCTCAAGAAATTTGCCGTCATCAGACATAGATGCGATTTACCTGTACCATAAGATCCGCTAAGCAAATAGAACTTTTTGTCATTAGGCTGATAGAGTCCTCTGGAAATACGCTCGAACGCAACGCGATGGGCTTTGGTAGGTCGGTACATGGACATGCGGTCGGCGTTTTCCTGGACTGCTTCGAAAGCGCTTTTTAGCTCAACAAAGTTAGCGTAGCCTGATTTCAGTTTTACAACATCAGATATCTTTGACATAATTATATTTCCCCTAAATTTGAGTCATTGTCATTTGGGATGCTCCAGACCAACATAGCCAAAACCTGCAGCATTTTCTGTCTGGTAACAATGGTTTTTGAAGTCCATTCACTAAACGACTTGAGATCTTTAACTGCCCTGTTTAAACTAGTGTTTATTCCAACATGAGGTTTTTCAACGAGAGATTTTGTTAATAGAAATGCAGATTGACTGTAGCCAGGTATTTTTTTCTCATATATCTCATTAGAGACTGAAGTGTTAATCGTCTTTTCAAGCAGCGTTAAGTTGCCAAGTTTTTCTACAAATTCGTCGTATTGGTCAACTTTATCGAACGATTCTTTAACAAATGACGTGGGCTTTTGAGGTAGAATATGCTCAATATCAACTGTGGAAGCAATATATTGATCTAAACTGTCATGAGCTGGATTTTTCCATGCCTCTTGTTCAATATACTGCGTTAGTTTAGCAAGAATATATCGTACGCGATATTGCTGAATACGCGATTGATTTAATTCGGTAAATGCAAAATTAAAGGATAAAGATCGGGACCGAAGATCCTTAACAATTTTCTCTTTTAAAAATGCATCTAACCCCTCTTCGTCCAGTATATCCCTTAAAGTCTTTGACCACAGAGCAAAATTGCGCTCAAAGGTCTTCGTAGGCTCCCTGATGATGATGTAGCAGAAAAACAGATTTTCAATGTGTTGGCATAACTTTGAGAATAGATTAGGTTTTAAATGCCTACCTGCCAAGAGTAGAATATAGTGTTGCCGGGCTGCTCCACTAAGTAAAACTAAGTTTCTGAGATATGGATTGGCTGAATCGTCCATATTCTTTGCTTTGGCAAATTTCGACCAAGCGTTAGCGCACTCGATTAGCTCTTTCAGAAAAGCGAGGGGATTATCTTCCAAACCACAAAGCTTGGTGTTTTTGACAAACCAATCGTAAATATCATCTTCGCGTAATGGTTTTTTTGAATCCAACTCAAATTGGGACATGATGTAATAGCGTAAGAAGCGAAGGGGTTTTTCTCCACAACCGTTTACCGTATCAATGAGTTTTTTCCATAATTCTTTGAGCCTTGGGTACTCTTTGCTGGATGTCTTCATAAACAACAGGTTTTTAAGTAAATCCATTGCATTAAGACCAACACCACGATCATTAATGGTTTCAAAGACCTTCAATGCATTTGTAAGAGATGGTGTTTTTATGCGGATCAGCTTTACCCGCTTGGTAAAGGCAGCATAAAATCGCCTTACGCGCTTTGGCGAAGTATCACAATTGGCCCGTAAGAAATCCTTAATATCAAGATATGCGGTTTTAATTCGGTCTACCGATATTGTCTTTTCTGAATTGTTGTCAAGTTGTTCGGTAGTATTAACAATTTGTTCAAGGATTCCCTTGCTGTCCTCATATTGAAGTACCAGTCGGTGGCGATATATTTCTTCACCATCATCGTCAGTAGCAGCCGATGCAAGCTGGGCTTTGAGAGTGTCGTTAGGTGTCTCATTCATTTCAATTAGGAGATCTCTAATCCCGCAGAGCACCAGATAAATTGTTGTCATTCGCTGTTGACCATCAATTAGCTGTAATGTGCCCCCATCCCCTTTGCACACAACGATACTACCCAAGAAGTACTCCGGCCCCTTGATAATCTGTCCTTCTTCGTCATAAAATTCGTCGTGGACATCTTGTAAAAGTTTTTCCACTTGGTTCCTCTGCCAAACATATTCCCGTTGAAAATCAGGAACTGTATAAAAATCTTTGTATAATGATTCTATCGATAAGTCCTGGGACTCAATCTTGATGGACACATCACTCATTACTTTTCTCCCAGAACCAATGCAAGTCTGTCATATTCTTCCAGACATTTACGTTTAGACATGAATTCTCCAAAGGCTTTCATTTCTTTTTTCTTTAGCACTGGAAAGGTATCCAGTATGTATGCGAAATCATCCCGTGAAAGAATATAAAGATGAGCCACATAGGCGTCGATCTCAGCACGTAATTGTGCTCGGTCACCGGTGTCTCGCCTATCGGGAAGGCGGTCATGTACTCCACAGTGCGGGTCCCATTTAGGTGTCAGATGTCTGGCTTCTTTCAGAAGCCGCATGCGAATATCCCGCTCATGAGCAGGTCCATAGGTGTCAATTTGAGCCGAGGTTGGATACCAGAAGTGAAGAGAATTCCAATTGGATTCAAATGAGGAGTTCCAAATGTCAGAAAACTCATCACTGGTGGTAATCAAACGACAAACTTTCGAAACTATAGCTTTAGGTCCCTTATTGTTTGTATTCTCACGAAGAATGGGTAAAGAATATCCGTTGCTATTTGATATTGATGTGCTTATTTGAAAGCGTATTACAAAGTCGAGCACAAAACTTCCCAAAACCCCGACATAAAAAAGACGTTCATTGAAAGTCAGAGGAATTTCAGCATTGTCATCGGCAAATATAATACCATATGTACAAAGCGATTGGCTTGGGATAATGCACGGTATCAGCGTACGTTCGTTAGTGCTTGCAGCTATGCGCCTAAAGCCAACTCTTGGCATATGGAATGCAATTCCATCAGTGTGATTTTCCCCGACACACAAGGTTGGTAATGAAACATTGGAGTCATAAAACCAACAATTTTTCCCTTCATAAACGGGATAGTGATTATGTTTCGAAAGCTCACATTGTAGATCGACAGGATCAGAAGGAATACTCCCAAGTATAGAATCAATTTTTTCGAATTTATACGAGTCGTTTGTAAGATGATAATCCCCCATTCTGAGTCGCACATTCCAACAGTCATTCAATTTGTCACCAAGCGATGGCTGCTCATTGAATATTGAGGTCATAATTTGAATATCGCGCTGTGAATTAAATTCCATGATTGATAAACTGCTTGGTGAAAAAATTTTTACCTGCTTCACACTCATCTCCAGAGCTTTGGCGTCAATAATCGATAGCCTCTCTGGATCGTGTTCCATAAAGGCGCACTTGAAACGGTCGGTTTCACCACCTTTTTGAACACCGAAAAGAACAAATTTAAAACTACGATGTATATTGAATATTGCACGACGATTTTCAAAGCAATATAAAAATTCAACCCGGCTATGGTTAAGAAATCTTTCCCGCAGTGGTTGGCTCCCTTGGTCCGTATATAGCCCGCTAGGTACTACAATCCCCATGCGGCCTTCATTATTAAGCACGGTGAAAAACTGTTCCAGAAATAGCTTGAAAGTGTTAATGTCTCCCTTGCCCAGAGAACTATAACTCTGAGGTTCTCTAAAGTAGGAGCTCTGCTCCGAAAACCCAGTACAATATTCTTCCCACTTTTCAGCAATTGTAGGATTTTCATTCATCAGTTTTTTAGAGAACTGGTTGGCTTCCTGTTTTTTGTAGGAGCGAAATTTGGGATTATAATCCGAGAAAAACTCCTGGGAGTTTGGTTTTACAATGTCCCAAGGAGGATTTCCAATAGTTGCGGAGAATCCTCCTGCCGCATCCGGTCCGAAAACATCAGGAAACTCCAGGGGCCAGTGAAAAAAGTGGTGCCACCTACGGTAAGTTTCAACCAATTCTTGAATTTTGGGAAGTAATGGGTTCAAAGAATTGGATAAGGACATCCCTTTCGCGAGATGATCAAAGAGATCCCCGTAATCGCTAGGTGTTATTTTTGGATCCATCAGATAAGCTGTAAAAAGATCTGCCAAAGGTCTTAGATGGGAGGTCGCTTCAAGAACTTCATTCAACATTGCTCTTTGCTTGTCAGTATCGTCCTCATCAAACTGTGCTATTGACACAATTCCCTGACCTGCCTCTGTCAAAATAGCAGAAAGATCGTTAAAATCAAACAATAGCATGCGAGTGTCTTTCCTTTTCTTACTCTCCTTTTTACGGGCAGGAATTGATGCTAGCTGATCGAGCGAACGAATGCCAATTAAGCTGTTTCCACAGCGAACATGATGGTCGAGAAAGGTCAACTTGTGATCACTGGCAAAGCAATTGAGCCATAGCGATAGTTTGGCCAGGTTCACTGCCAATTGATTGAGGTCAACACCATAGATACATTGGCGCGTGATAAGTCTTCGCCATTCATTGGGACGACTAGTGAATCGAACCATCATCTCTTCAACATAGGGTACTTCTTCAAGCAAAGCCACTACCAGTCCAGCCATCTGGTTCGCTGCGTCCACCAAAAAGTGACCGCTGCCCATAGCCGGATCGCAAACCTTGAATTTCAGTACCTCTTCTTCTACAAAACGTTCCACCAATGCTGATGCAGAGTGCGCAGCCCCACGACGGGTACCTATATCATTTCCTTTTTGAACTTGTTCAAGCAACGCATCAAATCGTTGTCGGTAATCTTGCTCAAATTTTTGGGTTAGGGGTTGGATAATGGTTTTTTCATTGAGAAAGCGAACCAGTGATTCTGGCGTATAATACGAGCCGGTTTGTTTTCTTTCAAGAGCAGATTCACCGAAAAAGACATCTCCCTTTTTAATAAGAGTGTCACCTTGTAGTTTGGTCGCTTGAGAAGCCAATAGTATTTCCACACCCTTTTTAGTACGTCGACGTATGCGATCGGCATCTGCCAGCTGGACTGTGTACTCTAGGATATTCTCATAGAGTTCACCGAGATGGCGAACCTCTAGGTCTTCATAAGGTATAGCATATTCACTATCTTTTTCATTATTGAATGGCTCAACAAACGCCAGAAGATACAGGGCTCTGTACAAAAAATCATTGCGAAGTTGATGTTGACCCAGAAATAGCTCTTCTTCATCATCAAAGAGCCCTCCGTTGTAGCCCATAATGCCGTATTCAGGGTCGCCATCATTTACGGCGTTGATTAAGCCTTTGAGATGCTTCCACAGATCGTACTGATCAGTATCTCGGCGTTTCCCCCAGCGAAATTTGCGAGCCTCGTTGCAAAGTGTCTGGATTGAGTGTCTCTCGTACAGGTCCACTTTGTTTGGGTCAGATGGTAGCAACCTTCGAGCCTCTGCATAAAACAGGAACAGACAGCGATAGATCAGTTTCACAGCGCTTTCAAAGATTTCGTTTCTTTCTTCTTCGGTATATTCTTCTCCGCTTTTTTGTGTGTCGAATATGAAACCGTTGCAAATGTATTGGAGCACCTCATCCACTTGCGCGAGAAATGGTGTTTTGACATTGTCATCAAGCACATGTTCTGATTTTTCCCTATCACGATCTAATCTGCACTTGTAAACTCCTAAGGAGTCCTCAGTATTTTCATTTTCTGCATCTTCATTATCCTCGGCAAGGAAGGAATCTTTATGGAAGAATCGCTCGAAAAGACCATATTCAGCCTCATCCGATTTTTCCAAAGCAAACTCTAATGGAAGTTCCACGTAGTCTTCAAATGGTCTTGAACTTTTGGTGGAGTACAAACGCCAAATGGCTCCATTTGTCAGAATTCCCCAGTTGAGATTACGCTCTTTTAGCTGAGCCATAAGTTTGGCAGGGTAAAAGCTTCCAACAGATGTGTTTTCAATATTTGATTCAGGTGGTGAAAGATAGAGTATGCTAATGCAATTGTTGAATCCCCAGTCTTCATAAAGTGGGTAAACACCTGGTGCAGTCGGTTTTTCGGGGGAGACAAACTCAAGATAGTTTAGCGCCTTTTTCAAAAAAGACTTCCAGAGAACCTCGGTATCCTCAGTGCTGCGGGTCTGCCATGTCTGGGTCAATGTAGCCATGCGACCAATTGCAGTGTCGTTTAGTTTAACGTCTCCTTTGAGTTTATCAAGAAATATTGAACTGAATAGACCGTTATTTCTCATAGTGCTAAGGTATCCTTTTGGTCAATCACAAATGTGTGCTGACGATGCCGACTGAATTCCCGGGTTGCAATAAATTTGTCGTATTGTAGAACGAATAAGATGCATGGATTCTGGTTCCAAGTTTCCACCCGACTGGCAAACTGGTCAATGCTATTCACCTGACCGGACCAGGTGGCCTTAAGAAACTCAATTCCTGAAACAACTAGAACGGGGAATTTGTCATATCCCTTCAAAAGCTCGAAAAGGCTGGGGACCATTATGTGGCTAATTCTATTGCCGAAGTCAGTATTTTGACCGAATAATTCCAATAGGTCGATGTGTTCTGATCTTGTCTGACGTGCCAACTCTGCTGACCATTCTTTTTGTCCAATATAATCGTGGGTCAGAACGATACAAGCTTTGCCACGAGATCGAGAAGGTAATTCACTCACAATTTCAGTCATGTTGATTGGTAAACTCATTTAATAATATCTCCATGGTTTGGTATCGAATCTATACTTGGCTCACGGCCTTCAAAATGTGCCGAGAGAAAACTTATAGCAGAAAGATGTGGTTTGAGACGAATTTGGTCAAGATTATGGGTGGTTTCGTATTTCAGCCAACCACGATCATGTAGTCCTTCTATCTGTTGACGAAAAGAAACCAAATCTAAACCAAATACAACAGCAGGCGAACCTGGGAGATCAGCAAACTCACTTATCTGGAAAAAACTTGTTTCATTTCTATTACCAAAATCATAAATCATTGCACATAAAATAAGTGGTGTAACAGTATGATATCGTCTCTGATAGATATTTCCCGAAGTATCTTCATGAAGTAGTAGCAACTTATTAAAGTTCTTCCCAAGATAGGCATCCAATATAAATCTGACTTCCTTACCCAGATGGTCTCTCAGCGAATGTTCGGTATACTTACCTAATAGGAGAGTTTTAAAATAGTTTAACCAACCGGGATAATCCAGCATTATTTTTTCTTTTAACAAACTATTAAACGATTCATACCATACCAGATTTTCAAATCTTGATGAAGCTTTGAAATGTAAAAACTCTAGACATGCAATTGTATCAAAGAAAGGATCGTGAGTTACACACAACTGACCTAAAGTAGTAAGCTGTAGCTTATTTCTATTAATTAGACCTAATGCTCTTGCAATACTGACTCTATTGCGTACTTGTCTGAATGGTAATCCAGTATTCTGCTCTAATTCTTTCATCAGAATTAATCTATGAGAGGATTGATTAAATAGAGCATCAGTTATTCGTGCAAGATGATCGAAGTCCAGGTAATGACCGTTGCTGATTTGAAGTTTACGTTTGCCTGACATTTTATCGTGAGTTACACTAACATGAATGTTGAGAATGATTAATTAGAGTTGAAGAGATCATTGAATTCAGTAATAATTACAACAAAATTTAGCCCAAACACTTGATATAAAACTATTAAAAGAGATTTAATTCCATTAATTTAGTCATAGTCAATAATCTAAGAATTATTATAATAATGGATTGAATAGCATAATATGAATACTAAACTAACCCCAATATTTCGTTAATCCATTCCGTACAAATCTAATTCATACCCAGGTAATAATAAATCTATGTTTTGCACCTCATTTTCAAATGTATCTGCATCATCAACAAGTGACAAATGCTCCTTAAAATCTGTATAAATTGGTTCGTTTCCTGGATATGATTCCCATGTCATAGAAGTAAAACTGTCTCCCCCGCTACTCTGTCTAAAAAAGTAACCACTTGAACAAATAATAATACTTCCATCAGTATCTTGAGTTATTTCCCAATAATGGAATATTTCATGTTTTCCAAATATTCTTTTTGGACCTGACAATGATAACTTTGCGTAAACTCCATCAGTGGCGGAAGGTAAAGAAAATATTGCTTCTTTTATTGAATTAAAGATAAATATTTTGTCTTCTGAATCCAGTAAATTGGACTTATCAAGTTTATCAATTAATATTTTTGCTGCACCTAATATTGAGTCATTTTTTGGATTTACTATATGATCGTCCACGATTATAATGCCTCTCTTTGAATTATTAAAATTAGAAATATTGTACGTAACTATGATTCATTTGGAGAAATTGAACCTCCGCTAATAGCAGAGACCCACTGTCGGAATTTAGTAGGATTTGAAAACCTATTTTTAATTTCTTTAATTTGATCATTACATTGCCAACTTTCAGATTCATCTCCTTCTTCATCAAACAATTTTATGGCCATGTAATACTTGGCAATGGCTTCATCATATTGTCCTAAACATACTAGAACCTTTGCCCAGCTTTTAAAAATCATAGCTGTGTCTGGATACTTAGCATTTAATTGCGAATATAGACTAATTGCTCTTTGGAATTCCCCAACCCGTTTTAATTCAATTCCTTTTAATATTTCTTGTACAAGGGTTTCTTTATTAATTCGTTCATTTCTTTTATACTCAATAAATCCATAAACGTCCTCCCAACTATTAAACCCTAAACCTGCATATAAATAATCATCTTCTTCTACATATTGTTGGGCAAAAGCTATAAACAATATTGAATCATCCTCTCTACCTAACTTTTGAAGACACATTCCAATTTTAAAATAATTATCACCTAATAAAAAATTATCGCCGCTATTTTGAAACATCACAGTAGAATTGCGCCCTTTTCCATGATATTTTAGAGCAGCCTTATAACAACCTATTGCTTCTTTTTCCGAGGAATTTACATAGATCCAACAATCTCCCAATCTATTGTAAGCTTGATAATATTCCTTATCAATTACTAGAGCCATTTCAAAATATTTACGTGCAAAACTTGATGCCTCAACTGGAATTTCTCGAGCCATTGTAAGCTCATATAATTTCACGGCAAATGCAAAAATATATGATTTATACCAATTATTATTATAATCATCACCTTCTATTACTAAATTTAAAATAGCATTATCAATTTCGACCAATTCTTGGTACCTTTCACCTTCCCAGCAAGTATCTGAACTAATTTGTTTCATCAATTCTTGTATTGAAGGTAGCGAGCGATCAATTTTAATAAGATCAAATTCATTCAATATTTTTTCAACTTGTGACTTATCAATATCAGAGATTTCTCTCTTAAATGGATTTTTATTCATTTCTATGTTCCATGTATTTGATTAATAGATATTTTTAAATGTTTTTTGAGAGATTAATTATAAAGATGATAAAAAATCGTCAGTTAGATTATCAATACGATAATTTAAATTTTGATTTATAAATAATAAAAGAGCTATAAATCCCTATAACATAGTTAATTGATCTGTCATAATATACTGATATAGATTTGTTCTGTCGCAATGGATTATAGCGCTATATAAAGACATCAATTGTGAGATACGGCATTGAGTCTTCTAGATGATATTGAAAAAAGTCACCTACGAACGGAGGATCTTTTACCATTGATGAATCTGTATTTATAATTTTAAATTTAGCTCTGATAAATAAAAGTAAGAAATGGATTATAGAAATCATCAAATAGATTGCAGCGATTGGCAATTATTCATTTTTGTTTCAAGAACTTGTAGAGCAATATCTCATAAATACTGTTTACACAAAATAACTTCTATTTTCAATAAGGATTACCAAAATGAATATTTTTGAGATGATATATACTACCCCTAATGTTGTTGCTCTAGAATATATTTATAATAATTTCTTCGCTGAATTTGGTTGTGTGCCTCAAATTGAGCATACTGTTGGTGATGTTCTACTCAACAGATTTGATAGAAAAGATGATGCTTTAATTCATTTTAAAAATAGTGCATTATATTGTGAAAGAGATACTCTAAAGAAAATATACTCCGACATAGATCTTTGTACAGCAGTAGGTTGCAGTCAGACAGATCTATTAAAATATTATGAATTCACTGAAGATTTAGACTCGACTGATGAGCAATTTATTAGAAATTTAATTGGCTCATCATATATATTACTATCAAGATCAATTAACCTAACAGGTAAGTACAGTGTTTGTTTGCACCATAGGGCAGACTTAATTAGTGATTGGATTAAAATATTTATAGATAAAGTAATTCCATTAGATATTAGTTTTGGATTAAATCCATATGTTTTCCTTGTAGGTGACTATTTTGGAGCTTATAAATATTATCTTGATTCTGGGGAAGTACCACAAATTGATTATTGCTTGAGTGAAACACAAAAATGGTATGATTGGATTGGTGATTTGACAATTCAAGGCAAGGAGGGGTTTGATTACAGTTATGATCAGTTATTTGAGATTTCAGAAAAACGTCATACAAAAATATTAAAAAATTTAGAACCAGATTTTTTAAATGGCGATTTTTTATATAATAATGATATTATTAATAAAATTAATTAATTACATATATTTTTATCATTAATAGGATTATTAACTCATACAATTTAAATAGTCCTACTCTTAATCAGATCTTCGGAATATTTTCATATAATTTATTAACAATTACGGCGATTTCGAATCAACCTTATCGATTTAACTGGAGTGTTACAGAAAGTATATATTCAACAATAAGTTAACCCAATTATTTGGACTCATTTATTGATTCTGGAAGTATACAACATGTTATTAACCTTCGTTTTTGAAACTCTCCGAATTTACCTCAAAAACCTATTTCAAAACCAATGATTTAGCCTCATAACCCGTCTCAAAATCAAAGTCAGAAAAACCTCCATTATATGCATAAGTCACTCCCATAAAATTCCAAATCACATCGCATAAATATTTTTTGAATTTATTCGAGGCAGATGTGATGATCCGGAAATCATTGGTTTACCAATTGGGATAGGATTGAGAACAATTCCTGATTATCATTTTGAAAAGTTATTAATTGCTACTCTCAATTCAGCAACCGCATTCGTCACATTCTCATCTTTGATATCGTCAAGCTGATTGAGATGATAAATCAAAGCTGGAGAATATTGTTTCCAAAACCGTTTATTAATTTCCCTTTCTTTTAGATCTGAACAAATTTCCATCGCTAAAGATAAATTATTAATTCCAGAATAATATATACTGTCTAAATCTGGTTGTTTACTATTCTTTTCATAATAATATTTGTCGGCATTACAATGCTCAACACCCGCAATCATGTATTTATAAAAAGCGAGCTCTAATTTTCTTTCACTGTAGTATTTTTCACCCATAGTTGTATTTAGGTTGCCTGAAATTCCATAAATTCCACTACCAATTTTATCGATTCTATTAGAAACTATTTCTAATTCAGAGAATTGATCTGCAATTTGTTTTTTTGTATTTTTCTTTAGTGATTTCACCTGGCTACGGAATCCAGTCCATGTTAAAACAAAGAATATCCCAAACAAAATAGATGTATAGAATATAAACCGATTAGACTGCTCAGAAAGAGCATCAGAATAATAATCATCCTTCACTCGATAATAAACCAACTCTTTTTGAAGCAAATCAATTTGAGATTGGGCTTCAATGTTAACCTCAATTACTGCATTATCAATGGAATTATCCAACAAATTAATTGAATGTTCCAATGATTCCAGTTCTCTTTCAACTTTTATTAAATCAGATTTTGAAGCAGGGTTCTGAGCCGACATAAATAGAGTAAATATTGAAAGGGTGATAAATATAAATGTGATTTTCATGTTTAAAAATCTCAGTTTGGGTGTTAAATGATACCAGAAACTGTCAAGATCAGACTGTTTTTTATGTAGCTCAGATTGAAGTTTCTCAACTAGCTTAAGAGGTCGTTATTAAAAAATTAAAAACACGGATATTCACCTATATTGCGTATTCTAATTATCATCAATAAATGGGGATGTTATTCACATGTTTAATATATTTTGAAAGTCCATCTAGATCAGGAGAAATAGTTCCATAATGGATTCCAAATTTTACTAGCATTTTTAAAATAGTGCTCTTTTTTTTTGCAGGTATTATTACCTTCAAAATATTGCTGTCCTTCAGTATCATCAAATGGTTTGGGTGAATAGTAAATACCCCAGATTGAGAAGTAATTCTTTTTGAAATATGAGAAGGGATAAATGAATAGATTCTCGCAATGCTGGGGATATCAATTTCTTCTTCGCGAGTCCAATTAGCTGAACTATATATGTAAATTGCCCCGTCTTTAGTAGGATTGGAATTTACAGCAAAAAAACATGCAATAAGTGGGCTTAAACTCCAATCAAGTAATCTTGTTGGTAAACCGTGGTGTTGTGCAATAACAAGCCATTCCAAATTATTTTTTGGAATTCTGTCAAGATGAGCTTTAGCGTGTGTCTTAAATATCCACATTAAACTCTGTTCCAAATCGGAATAATTTTTATCTGTATCGCACCTGAACAATGATGGTTTTAGTTCATAGTTTGAGTCAGATACACCTCGACACAAATCCGATCTTTGAATATTTTCAACAGCACGACTTAAGTCACCTATTGATGAGATTGATACTTCTTTCATTGTCTATTTAAATTAACTAATAAATTTTGAGGATATTATACTACTATTATAGAATGATAAAAAAGTGTGAACATTAATGACAGGAGCTATAGTTCATTATTTAGAATTATCAATACACAAACTTCACTGCCATCACCACCAATTCATTATCATTTACAATGGTCTCTCATGCTATGAGATTTTCAACTTTATCAGGCATTCTATTGTTTTTCTAATATGGAAATCTCATAAACTCTTCCATTATCAATGTAGCAAAATCCTCCTTTTTTGGCATAAGAACCATATACTAACAAGGAGAATATTATGTCACAATGGATTATTACGCCGGATAAATATCTTAATGAAGAGGAGGAGAAGGCTATAAGGAAAACGGCTTTGGATCTTGGCATCA
>Ga0233431_1002987_pt1 | contig 21653 bp, 19 predicted proteins | sample SI_118_April2016_FD_179867 | JGI IMG/M metagenome (GOLD analysis project Ga0233431, IMG submission 179867) | Seawater microbial communities from Saanich Inlet, British Columbia, Canada - SI_118_April2016_200_MG | ecosystem: Environmental > Aquatic > Marine > Inlet | place: Canada: British... | reverse complement strand
TGACACTACCGCCAGAGAAGGCGACATTAAGAGCTGCCTTGAATGATTTCCCTGCGGCATGCGCAGTTCGGGCATTGGCGTGTGTCGCAGCATTCATGCCAATGAAGCCAGCCGCCATTGAAAGCAGTGCTCCAACCCAGAATGCGACAGCAATCTGCCAGAAGAACAGAACCCAAAGGATGATACCAATCACTGCCATCGTGATTAGCATGATCTTCGCCTCGGAGATCATGAAGGTGAAGGCACCCGATCGGATGTAGCCTTGCAGTTCCTTCATCCGAGCAGTTCCCTGGGCTTGCTTCACGACTGAGCGGTTAAAAAGGAACGCACTCAGAAGCGCTAGTACCGAGATAACGCCGGGTATAACGATTAGTAGACTCATAGCTCTTGCAGCACCTCTTCTTTATAGGTAGCGGGGCCAGCCCCTCATTTTTCACGACCTATACACGCAACATCCCTTTTCTTGCGGATTTGCGAAAGATCGCAAAATCACGAGCATTTTATCAACTCCCAAGCGCCACTGCAACAGGATCATCCTCACCAAATACCTCCTTACGCACATCCATAAAGAGATCACGTCATCTGTGGGAGTCGTGGTGATTGCCCATTCAAGATTAGTCGATTCCGCTTCGATCGCTTGTTGACTAGCGCATCACTGAGACAGATGTCCAATACCCCTCTGACAAACGGACGAGTCACAAACGGCAGTAGTCCGCCTCCTCAATCGCAGCAAACGCTATTCTCATGCCGTGAATGTAAGAATCAAAGGAGGACGACAATGAAGAGAGCGCTTTCTGTTGCAGCAATTACCACACTGTCGCTCCTTGTTTTCCTGTTTGTTGGCTATGCCCAGGAGGGTGCCGCAACGTCGATTGCGGAGCTTCTCGATCAGGAGCTCGCAGCAATGGAGTCTGCTTTCGGTAGCCTGGAAGCCTTCATGGCGGAGCTCATCGGCGAAGTCAAGGGAAACATGGGGGACATCGATGGCTTCAACGCCAAGGCTGATGATCTTCGAGACATCGTAACGGCCGTAGCCGTCGAGATTAAGACGGCTGAAGGCAGAATTATCGGGTTACGCACAGACGTGAACGCCCTCGGTGAAACTCAGCAGGAGCTAAAGGTGCGCATCGTCGCACTAGAAGCTGGCCTGTCTGAACTTTCGACATTCGTCGATGAGCTGAGTGCGCGCCTAATGGTTACGGGTGCCGATCTGGGAATGCTTCGCGAAGAATTTGACACGCTAATTGCAGATTACGCTGTGTTTAAGGAAGCCTTCGCTGCGTTCCAAGTATCCGTCTATGGAGACATTGACGCTCTGCGAGACAGCGTGTACGAAGACTTGGATATGCTCAAGACTCAGGTCTTTGGCAATATCGATACCCTTTCTACAACCGTCTATGGCGAAATCAGCGGTCTTCAAACCGGTGTATATGGTGACCTCGACGCATTGAGGACTGGTGTGTACGCAGACTTGGATCTGTTCAAGTCTGACGTTTATGGCCAGTTGACTGCGCTTGAAGGCGGCTTCGCAGCCGACATCTCGCTGCTCTCAATCACCGTTGACGATCTTGCTTTGCGCGTCCAGGCCTTGGAAGACGAGGACGTTGGGACGTTCAAGAAGAAAGTCATCGATATCGAGCGCAACATAGCTGCGTTGGCGATTCGTATCGACAACAATCGTGCCAAGCTCGAAGGTTTCGACCATGCCATCGCCAGTCTTTCAGACGAAATGGCCGGTACGCGTGATTCAGTCATCGCCGCGAATCAGGAAGTCCTCGCCGAGTACAACTCTCGACTGATGGCTCTTGAATCCGTAGATATGCAGTCTCAAATCGATACCCTCTACTTCATCTCGATCGTTGCCCTTCTCGCAGGAGTCGGCGCACTGATTTGGGGATTCCTCGGTAATTAATACCAGCTTCCGATGAATAGATGAGGGGACGTTTTCTCGAGAGGGGCCAAGCGCCCCTCTCGTTTTTCTTTGCAGCTGAGTGTAACAAAAGTTATATTGGTAAACTGCTGGAGGGGTGCTGTATGGATCAGCTTGGGAGAAGACTAAACAGCTTCCGCGTCAGAAACGGGTGGAGCAAGAGGGCAATTGCCCTACAGCTCGGCGTTTCCATTCCATCTATCATGCGGTGGGAGGACGGAACATCCGAACCCAACGACTACAATCGCTACAAGATTGAGCAGCTCCTAGAGCAGCAAGTACCTCTCTCCGACAGTTCTCTTGCGCAGCTAGACCTATTCCCCCAACAGCAACGTGGAACGAGGTCTCGCAGATGACGCGCATAACTAGAGTGGAGCTCAGCGGATTCAAATCCTTCCGCAAGCAAACGGTGATCCCATTCTTCACAGGGATGACGGCCATCGTGGGTGAGAATGGCTCAGGCAAATCCAATTTGTTCGATGCCGTCAGCTTCGTTATGGGGCGTCGCTCATCAGAGCTACGTGCCGATCGATTTGAGCATCTTATCTTCAATGGCGGAGATCGCTATCCTCCTGCCAAATCAGCTGAAGTAATCCTGTACCTCGACAACAGTGAAGGCGAGTTCAATGCATTCCTCGAGGACGGCAACTCAGTAGCAGAGATTGCCATTGGCAGGAGAATCACGCCCAAGTCTTCGACCTACACGTTCATGGGAAAGTCGTGCTCTCGCAGCGAGCTGGAAGGACTCCTCGAATCTGCCAAGATCGACTCAAATGGCCAGCAGCTCATAGCTCAGGGGCGTATCACTGAGATCGTTCGGCGCACGCCCAAGCGTCGCCGCGAAATCATCGACGAAATTAGCGGTATTGCTGCCTATGATGACAAGCGCAACAAGGCCATCTCGGAACTCAAGGATGTCAAGTCCAAGCTCAATACACATAGAGTCATTCTCGCTGAGCGTCGAAGGCGCTTGACTGCGCTGCAAGTCGAGCGTGATGCTGCCATTGAATACCAACGAATAACGGATGAGCAGCTGCAAATCCAAGACTCGATCGTCCACAAGCAACGAGAGAAGACAGAAGCCAAGCTCAAGCAAGCCCAGGAAGAACGCAAGGGCATGGACGAGCGCATCGCAGAGCTAGAGAAAGAGGTATCCCGCCTTGATCTAGCCGTCGAGAATAAGGAATGGGAGCTGGAAGGGATTCAAGAGAATCTTTCCGGCGACCAACAGATTTCCTTGGTCAAGGGAGTCGAGCGCATACGCTCGGATATTCTTCACAAGCGTGGAGAAGTCAATTTCAAGCGACAGCAGATCAAGAATCTGGACGAAATGATCGCTGAGATCACCCGAATGAAGGCGCAGGAAATGACTCAGACAGCCACGGTCGGGGGGCGACGAGTCAACCCAGCTGTTCAAGCGCTTCTTGAACGAAAGCGTGGGGGAGTCTACGGAACAGTCGCTTCCTTGGGCACTCCCAAGCCCGGTTTCGAGACGGCTTTTGAGACAGCGGTTGGGGGAGCGTTGAATGACCTGGTTGTTGACACCCGTGAGACAGCCATCGAGTCCATCAACTACCTGAAGGAGAAACGCCTCGGAAGAGCAAGACTGTTGCCTCTGCGCAGATTGGTAACCATGCGCAAGAGCTTGTCTTCTGCTGAAGCCCTCAAGCTTCATGGTGTTATCGATTACGCAATCAACTTGGTTGATTTTGATGACAAGTATCGCCGCGCATTTGAGTACGTGCTTGGCGACGCCGTAGTTGCTGACAACCTAGAAGCCCTGAAAGGCGTTGACGGTGTTCGCGCTGTCACACTAGATGGCGATATTCAAAGCAAAGGTGGCGCAGTATCAGGTGGATACCGTGCCTCTGCAAACAAGAAGCCAAATGAGTCCGCAAAACCTAAAGAATCAGGATTCGACGTCACTCAACGCCGGCAACAGATCTCTAAACTGCGCAAAGAGATCGATCAACTCGATGATGAAATCTCCGAACTCGCCACACGCCTAGAGACGGAAGAGAAGCAGCTTTCTGAGAAACAAGAGTCGAAGGTTCGCGTCAAGGGCGAAGCGTTAACGCGTAGTGGTGAGCTACATGCTTTGAGAGAGAATCGGCGCGAAGCCTATCAAGGACTAGAGAACCTGCGTCGTGCACTCACAAGATATGAGCGGCAGGAAGCCGAGGCAAAGGCAGAACTTGATACCATCAAGCCTGCATCGAAACGCGATGCCTCTGAATACATCGACGCCCCGCTGCCTGAGCTGGAGCGCCGCCTCAAGCAGAACGAACGTAGGCTCCGACGTCTGGAGCCCATCAACATGCGCGCCATCGATGAATACGATAGCTATGAGCAAGAATTCAACCTATTCCGCGAACGCGTCGACGCCCTAGAGAGAGAAAAGGTGGACATAGAACGCTTGATCGGGGAAATTGAGGATCGCAAACGCCAGCGTTTCATGGAAACCCTGGTGGCGATTAATGAAGAATTCCGCCGTATCTTCCAAAAGTTGTTTGAGGGCGGAAGTGCTTCGTTGGAGCTCGACATTGAGGGGGACATCTCTTCTGGATTGCTGATCAAGGCCAATCCCCCTGAGAAGGAGCCTCACATTATTGACTCGTTGTCAGGAGGAGAGCAAACACTTGTGGCAACAGCGTTTATCTTCGCACTACAGGAATATCTGAAGGCCCCGTTCTTCATTTTGGACGAGGTCGATGCTGCACTAGACATGATGAATACAACGCGCCTGTCAAGGATGCTTAGTGACTATGCCAAACGCATTCAGGTGATCGTTGTCTCTCACAATGAGGAAACTGTTCGTCACGCAGAGAGAGCGTATGGAGTGACAATGAAGAATGGAGTGTCAGAGATCCTGGCACTGGATCTAACATAGAAGGAGCTAGAGACTTGGAGATGGTTCGAGTCGCCGACATTCCCATTGAGGAATTGATTGGCGAAACCTGGGAAGGCGTGCTGACGCTGCTGACCTCCGACATGGATCCGTGGAACATCGATCTGTCGGAATTGGCTCGGCGTTACCGTGCCTATCTTCAAGCTCTGCAAGAGAATGACTTCGAGATTTCGGGGCGCATGGTTCTAACGTGTTCGGTGCTGCTGCGCATGAAGTCAGATGAACTCCTAGCCATGGAGTATCGCACGGATCGCGACGGATTGGTTGCCGAGCTTGAAGACGCCATCGAACAAGAGGAATTCTGTTGGGAAGAACCACCCAATCCCGAAGAGTTCGCTTTGCCCGTTCTTCGGCGCCCGCGACGTCAGGTCACAATTGGCGATCTGCGAACGGCTCTTACATCGGCGCTAACAGTTAGCCGCCGCAGGGCCGAACGATTGCTCGACTATGTTGAGGTTGAGGAATTCGATCCATTCGAAGGTTTCGAGATCGGTGGAATCGATATTACGGATCGACTGCACTCGTTGCTTTCGAAGATCAAGAACTTCCTTTCAGGGCGACGCGTCCTCAGTTTCTTCCGACTCCTAGATAAGGGAGACAAGGAGGAGCGCGTCCAGCGCTTCTTCGAGGTATTGCATCTGGCTGCAACCGGCGACATCGAGTGCAGCCAAAGCGAGTTCCTTGGAGACATCCTCATTAAACTGGAAACTGCTGATTAAGGTTCGCCATTGAATTCGAATGACATGACACCTCATGACCATCCACGAAACGACCTAGCGCTCGCTGAGGCAGCCCTGTTTCTCGCGCCGCAGCCACTTACGCGTCGTGGACTCGCCAAGATCCTCGGCGGTGTAGCGCAAGCCTACGTCGATCAGCTCCTAGAAGACCTCAAGGAACAATTCGAAGACCCAAGTCGCGGCATCGAACTCCATATTGAAGACGGACGCGCTCAGTTTCGCGTCAAGTCCGCCTACGTCAACGAAGTAGCCCATCTTGCGCCACAGCACGACATTCCTAGACAAGAGCTGCGAACATTGGCTGTGATCGCCTACAACCATCCGATGACGCAGGCCAATCTGATCAAGGTTCGTGGGAATAAGGGATACAGGCACGTGCAGGAACTCATTGAGCGCAATCTGATCACGTCCGAACCACACGGGAGAACTTGTCTGTTGCACGTTACCAGAGACTTCCTCCGTCACTTCGGACTGAGCAGTGTCGAAGAATTCCGATTCCACTTTCCTACGGCCGCGGAGGAGAATGCCGAGGCATTGGCTCGTGGAACTCAGACAGATGATGATTATGCTGAGCCCGCAGAATCAGATGGAGAGGGCGACGCACCTGAAAAAGCTTCAGCGGAACAGCCATTTGATGACATGCAGCATGAATCCGATGAGAATCGCATTCCTATTGATCGTGGCAGTGAACGTACTTCTGTGGAGGATCAAACAGAGGACAATGACAAGCCCGAATCCCTCTACAATAAGGACGCGGACGCCCCTGATCCTGAGGAATCCGATGATTCGACAGATCTACTCTTGGCACACAAGGCTGGACAGGATACAACAGAGAACGACACAGTGGATGAACAAGACACAGAGCCATCAGAGGAGGTAGAACGTGGATAAGTGGGAGTGCACAGTATGCGGCTATATCTATGACCCTGCTATCGGTGATCCGACAACGGACATCAAGGCGGGAACATCATTCGAAAAACTACCCGAAGGTTGGACCTGCCCTGAGTGCGGCGCAACGCCGGACCTTTTTGAACAAATCTAGACCCAACTAGCCAGCTATCCGCCCGGAAATCTCGGGCGGATTCTTTCTTGCTAATACCATACCGATTCGGTAGGATTTACATCGGTGATGGATATGAATAAGAACAGCTACCTCGACAACAGCGCAACAACGCCTCTGGCATCTGAAGTCCTTGAAGCCATGAGTCCTTTCTTCCAATCTCACTATGGCAATGCCTCCAGCCTCCATTCCGCTGGGCGCAAAGCACACCAGGTCGTGGAAGAAAGTCGGAACACGATCGCTGGGCATCTCAACATCCACCCAAACGAGATCGTATTCACTTCAGGCGCCACTGAAGCCGATAATCTGGCGCTCATCGGCACTGCTCTCAGATCCAAGAACGGCGGACATCTCATCACGTCCAAAATCGAACATGATGCAGTTTTGCACTCATCCGAGTGGCTTGCCACCCAAGGCTATGATGTGACATTTCTTGAAGTGGACGAATTCGGCCGCGTCGATCCGGACGAGGTTCGAGAGGCCATCCGCCCGGATACACTCCTTGTTTCGATAATGGCTGGGAACAACGAGGTCGGCACGATTCAACCTATTCGTGAAATTGGGGAAATCTGCAAAGAACATGAAATCCCCTTCCATACTGATGCGGTTCAGGCCTATGGGAAGATTGACCTGCCGATGGATGTCATCGATATGCTTTCCGTATCCGCACACAAGCTTCATGGCCCGAAAGGCGTTGGCTTCCTCTACGTCCGCAAGGGCATTAAATTGACACCCTTGCTGCACGGGGGCGGACATGAGCGTGGACGCCGATCTGGCACAGAGAACGTTCCTGGAATCGTCGGATTGGGTGCCGCCACTCAGCTCGCCTTTGAGGAACGCGAACAAGTCACACGGCGTATGAACGGATTTCGAGAGCACCTCATTGAGGAGGTTCTCAAACTCCCTGGCACCCGACTTAATGGCCATGTCACTGAATCCCTGCCGCACATCGCCAATTTCAGCTTCGAGGCTATCGAGGGAGAGAGTCTCATCATGAAACTCGATGAACACCACATTGCTGCTTCCACAGGCTCGGCCTGCTCATCACCCAATCTTGAGCCAAGCCACGTCCTGGTCGCCTTGGGTATTCCTCTTTCCATGGCCCATGGGAGCTTGAGGATCAGCACAGGACGACAGACGGAAGCACCCGAAATCGAAGCCCTATTGAAGGCGCTTCCTCTGGTTGTAAAAGAACTTCGCGACATGTCGCCGTTCAAAGTAGGAGGATAAATGTATACCGAGAAAGTTATCGACCATTTTCGAGAACCGCACAACCGTGGAAAAATGGATGATTATTCCGCCATTGGTAAGGTTGGCAACATCGTTTGCGGCGATGTGATGTGGCTCTATATCAAGGTGGACAAGGATGAGGCGGGCCGCGACATCATTACAGATATCTCGTGGGAGACTTTCGGCTGTACCGCAGCCATTGCCACGTCATCGATGGTCTCAGACCTAGCCAAGGGCAAGACCGTAGAAGAGGCCATCGCCGTGACCAATCAGGATGTGGCCAGCGAGCTTGGCGGACTGCCTCCAGTCAAGATGCATTGCTCAGCGATGGCCGCTGATGCCCTCAATGAAGCCATCCACTGCTACATGGTGCAAGAAGGCAAGGAAATTCCTGAAGCGCTTCAAAAAAGACATGCTCGAATTGAGAAGGAAATTGCCGCCCTTGAGAAACGTTACGCGGCGTTCATGGACAAAGGGGACAAGAAGAAGGAATAGCTCAACGGAGCCCTCATGAATCTAACCAAGAAATCGAGCTATGGATTGATCGCTGCACTTGAGTTGGCGCACCATTCAGACGGAACCCCTCAATCTGCCACATCCATTGCCGAGCAATACTCTTTGCCGGTGTCATTCATCGAGAAAATCCTGCACGAGTTGCGCCATGCGGGTATTGTCAGCTCCAAGCAAGGCCGGACGGGCGGGTACTATCTTGCCCGCTCACCTGAACTAATCTCCGTCCGAAATGTGCTGGAAGCTCTGGGCGAATCCCTCGATCTGGTTGGCTGTTTGAACTCAGAATCACATTGCGAGCTAGCAGACTGTTGCCCGACACAGGGGGCGTGGAGGCACATCGACACTCGGTTTAAAGGCTTGCTTGACTCGCTGTCCCTGCAATCGTTGCTGCATTCAGATTCCGATTTCCCCAATCCTATTTGAATCGCGCCCAAAGGCTCTAGGGGTCTGTCTTCTTGTGCATTTGCGTGATGCACATTACCGACACGGGTCTGAGCTTTATGCTATAGTCGGCGCGAGAAAGAACCCCCTCATCTTTTTCACCACCCGGAGTGGGCGGCCTAGCGCAAAGCTCGGCCGCCTACCATTTTATAGTCCTCCTCCGATTGACAAAAGCTTATGCAGCAAGTAAATGCAGCTCACCAAAACCGGGAACAGAACAACCAATGAGAGCAATACGGGATAGAAAGAAAGGTAATTGGGCTTCAGCTTGCCTGGCCAGGAAAATCCTTCGGCAAAGAGTGCTTCAACGGGAGAAATCCCAAATTCCCAAGACGCAGGCCTCCCTTGGATGAGTGTTCGCAAAGCCTCAAATGGTGAAACCGCAAGAACGCGCCGACGGAGCACGAAAAACACGCCCATATAGGCTACCGCGAGACTCCATAGCAGCAATGTCCCCTGCTGGCTGGCAACCAGATTGAACAAACTGTGAGAACCAGCAGCTGTCAAGAATGCACCTGCGTGCCAAAACCACTGCTTCCTACCCTTCACTTGACATAAGCCCCAGCCAATGAGAAATCCAGCCATTGCATTGAACAGCACATGCCCGGGAAATGAACGTGCGTACGCCATCCATCGAAAGACTTCGAGGAAGTGGCTGTAGTCACCGGAAATCCATGATGGATACGTGTTCCCAAAGATGTACCAGAAATCCTCGTAAATGGCAAAGCCCACACCCATGATTCCGAAAGCAATGGCATAATCCAAAGGTTCAATCAGGCTTGGATAGCCCAATCGTCTAGCCGTCAGCGCAAACAGAAGCAGCTTGACGGATTCCTCAACCAGTGGTGCCACTAGGACAGCTCCCAACACCCCCTCAGGCTTGATTCCAGGGACTATGCGGTAGACCAAGATGACAGGTACAACAGCCAGCATTCCCACGGCAAATGTCATGAAGACCGATACCAAAGGAAGACGGCGGAAGGGATGGCTACGATAGAGCAGCGCAATATAGACGATGGAAAGCGCCGAAGAGAGATAGGCCGATTGCAGGAATAGCTGCATGCCGCCTCCGATTTAGGGTTCCGCTATCGGAACAGTTGGCCGCCTGCATTATCTTATCAACAACAGCGCAAGCGCGCGCTATCTCATTAGAAGAAACGCACGACGTAGTGGAAGTAGAAGTAAAACACGGGCAACGCGAAGAGCAACCCGTCAATTCGATCAATGGTTCCACCATGTCCTGGAAGAAACGTGCCCGAATCTTTGACGTCTGCTGCTCGTTTCAGCTTCGATGCAAACAAATCGCCCAATTGCGCAGCACAGCCAACGAGGACACCCGCGATCAGCAGATGATAGAACCCGTTCCAGAACACAAGCGTCCGCCATACCGGCGAGAAGGACGCCCCTGCCATCCCTCCGAGGATAGTCAAAATGAATCCCCCGAAAACGCCTTCCCAAGTCTTGTTTGGGCTCACATTCGGAAACGCCTTGTGCCTTCCTAGCGACTTACCAACAAAATAGGCTCCCGCGTCATATCCCCACACCATAAGCAGAACAACCAACGCATTGACAGCGCCTACGTGCGGCTTCAGACCAGCGCTACCAAGGTAGATAAGATGGAAGTAGTGCAACAGCCAAGGGATATAGAGAAGTCCAAAAACGCCGGCTGCCGCTTGAACTAGACCCGCGATGTGCGGCATTGCGCCAAGATAGCGCAAGACTTGATAGGCAATGGCGCACATCATCACGACGTCGGCATATTGCCCCTTGGAAAAAACAAGGCTTAGTGTCAGTACGGGCACCCAAACCAAAAATTCAGGCGCAGCAAGAGATATCCCTAGCTTCTTCATAAGCTGCAAATATTCAATCGATGCCAGGTAGGCAACGGCCATAATCAGCAGTCCTACGATCCATTGCATCTCAAAACGAGAACCAACATACAACACAAGGAAAATGATGGCCATGGCAGCCGCAGCACTCACCAGTCGTCGTAGCAGATTGACCAAGCTACTCCCCCTTTATGGTCCCAAATCGTCGTTCGCGCATCCTGAACTCCTCCAGTATCTTCATGAACTCGCTGGGTGTGAAATCGGGCCACAACGTTTCAGGAAATGCGAATTCCGCATAAGCGGATTGCCACAGCAGAAAATTAGATAGCCGCTGTTCTCCACTTGTACGGATAATCAGGTCAGGATCAGGAATACCCGCTGTGTAGAGGTTCGCGATGAACACCTCTTGAGTAATCTCGTCTTCAGCCAACTCTCCAGAGACCACAGCACGAGCAATTCGCTGGCACGCTCTGAGGATTTCTTGCTGTGATCCGTAGTTGAAGGCAATCGTCAGGGTTAGCCCCCCGCCATCCTTTGTCTCTTCGATTACGTATTCCACAGCCTCACGCGTTTCTCGAGGAAGTCGTTCGACGTCACCGGCGATGCGTAATCGAATTCCCGCGCTTTGGAGGTCTGATAGCTTTTCTAGCGCAAACTGTCTGACAAGAGCCATGAGAGCATCGACTTCCTGCTGCGGACGACTCCAATTCTCGGCAGAAAAAGCAAACAGCGTTAGAAACTCCAACTGCAGATCCTTCGCGGCGAATCGGATAATCCGCTCAACAGCTTTGGCCCCTGCCAGATGTCCCTCAACTCGGGACAGCTTGCGTTGCTGAGCCCAACGTCCATTTCCATCAAGGATAATGGCTACATGCGCAGGTAGTCCGACTTGTTTCAGCTGCTCAATCGCGTCGTTCACAATCCCTCCATCAGCCATCGTCTTGCTTCTCCAACAACAGTCAGCGACCCCGTGATCACGAGTACATCATCCTGGCTCGCATAAGCGAGCCAGGAGTCGATCCCCTCGACAATGGTATGGTACTGGACGATCTGTTGGAAGGTTCTTTGCGCCTTTTCAGTTAAGTGCTCCATTGAGAGCGCCCGCGGATTGTCTGCCACACATAGCCCAATCGATGGGAAGACAGCGCCCAGACTGATCAATGCAGCATCGACATCCTTGTCGCCCAATGCTCCATAGAGAAGGAATCGATGCTTGGGATCGGGAATGAGCTCGCAGACATCAGATGCCAATGCCTGTATCGCTGCGTCATTATGTGCGCCGTCAAGGAGAATCGTCGGCTTCCTACGGACGACTTCCAGTCGTCCTGGCCAATGAACGCTCTGAAGGCCATCCGTCACAGCAACGTCTGGAATATCGAATCCCCGAGAGCGCAGCGTCTGGATCGCACCAAGAACAAGTCGCAAGTTATTGCATTGAGCTCCCCCAATGAGGGGCAAGGCAATCCTCTGAATCGGGCTATCCCACACTACGTCATACGTGGCAGCATCCCAATCGCGGGATGCTTGTGTGATTGCTATGTCATCTACGATCGACAGAATGGCTCTCACAGCACGGCATTCAGTACGTACGATTTGGAGTATCGATTCCGACAATCCTGCCGTCAGCAGAGGCACATCCTGTTTGGCAATGCCTGCCTTCTCCCAAGCAATCGCTTCCACGGTATCGCCAAGGATGGCTTGATGATCCAAAGTTACATTCGTCAAGATTGCTAGTTTGGGACAAATCACATTGGTAGCGTCAAATCGGCCACCCAACCCGACCTCGACAACACTAATATCCACGCGAGAGCGTGCAAGATAGTCGAATGCCAGCGCAGCGACAATCTCAAACTGGCTGGGGATCTCGTCGAGTGCCTCAATCATGGGAGCCATTCGCTCGACGGTAGCCGTCAAGTCCGCCTCAGAGATCCACTCGCCATCCACAGCTATACGATCGCGAAAATCAATCAACTCGGGCGATGTGAATCGGCCGACGCTGAATCCGGCAGCGCGTAGCACGGCATCCAACATAGCAACGACAGATCCCTTGCCGTTGGTACCACCGACATGGATGGTGGGATGGGCAAGCTGGGGTTGATCAAGTGACTCAAGAAGCTGCTGAATTCGTTTCAGGCCCGGCTTAACCTCGAACCGTGGAAAACGATCGAGGTATTGCCGGGCCTGTTGATAGGTCATCTATCCTCCAAGGGAGGCCAGATTTGCTTCCAGACGTTCCTTCTTCTGCGTGAATTCGTCTCGCTTGCGCTGCTCTTTCTCAACAACGTCTGCCGGCGCACGTTTCAGGAACTGCTCATTGGACAGCTTGCCTGTCACTTGAGCGAGGTCCTTGCTGACACTGGCAAGCTCGTTTTGCAGCCGCGCCGTTTCCGATGCGACGTCAATCATGTCAGCCACATCAACAAACAGCTCGCCACAGGAAAGAATCTTGCGAGCAGAACCTTCGACAGCATCTAGACCCTGTCCGATAGACCAGCTCTCAGTTCCCGTCAGTGCCTTCAGCGCTTCGAGATTGTCATTCAACGTTGCGACCAATGATTCAGCGGATACGTTCAGTGTCGCCGCTAGCTTCGCCTTTGCTGGCACGTTGAGATCCGCACGAATCATACGCACGCCAGTGATGATCTCCTGTAACGCCTGCATTTCGCGCACAGCGACTTCGTCTTCTTTCCCAGCCTCAGGATAGGCTGCGCGACAGACAGAAGCAGGCTCTTCTCCCAGCACATGCCAGATCTCTTCCGTAATATGCGGAACGATGGGATGCAACAGCTTAATGATGTCTCGCAACACGGTGTAGAGGACTCCCTTAACACCGTCGTCTGGACTATTCCGCAATCGAGGCTTGATCAACTCCACATACCAGTCACAGAAGTCATGCCAGACGAAGCCGTATGCAGCCTCAGCTGCCAGATTGAAGGTATAGACATCCAAGTGTTCGCAAACCGTGGCAGTGGCTTCTGATAGCCTTGATAGGATGAACCGGTCTTCCAGCTTGACAATCGTTTCCGGCAGTTCGGGACGCTCGTCCCCAAGGTTCATCAAGGCGAACCGGGTGACATTCCACAGCTTGTTCAGGAAGTTGCGCGCGTCATCCAGCTGTGTTGTCGGCGTACGCATCGTCCGACCCTTAGCCGTGGCATGCGCCAAAGCCAATCGAAGCGCATCAGCGCCGTATTCCTCCATCAACTCAATGGGGTCGACGCTGTTGCCTTTCGACTTGCTCATCTTCTGGCCGTTAGCATCGACAATGAGCGGTGTGATATAGACGTTCTTAAATGGCACTTCGTCCATGAAATGCAGTGATGCCATAATCATGCGAGATACCCAGAAGAAGAGAATGTCGAATCCCGTCAAAAGAAAATCCGTTGGGAAGAAGTTCTTCAGATCATCTGTTTCATCGGGCCATCCCATAATAGAAAACGGCCACAGCCACGACGAGAACCAGGTATCAAGCACATCTTCATCTTGGCGCAATTCCACGGGATGGCCGTAGTGCTCGACAGCCTTGGCCAACGCATCTTCATCCGAGTGGGCAGCAAACGCGTGGTCATCAGGACCATACCAAATGGGAATCCGATGTCCCCACCAAAGCTGACGCGAAATGCACCAGTCACGAATCTCGTCTAGCCAGTCGAAGTAAAGCTTAGACCATCGATCCGGGATGAACTGGATGCGGCCATCCTTCACAGCTCCGATTGCAGACTCGGCCATTTCCTTCATGCGCACGAACCACTGCGTAGAAATAAGCGGCTCAATGGCCGTAGAACAGCGCTCGCAATGGCCTACTGCATGACGATAGGGAACGACTTGCTCCAACAGACCGTCAGCCTTCAACTGTTCGATGACGGCCTTTTGTGCTGTCTCGCGGTCCATACCGGCAAACGGCCCACCATTCTCGTTGATCGTACCATCGCCGTTGAGAATGTTGATCGAGGCCAAGCCGTGCGTCTTCCCAATCTCAAAGTCAATCGGATCGTGCGCTGGCGTAATCTTGAGAACTCCCGTTCCGAACTCAGGATCCACTTCAGTTGCACCGACAATAGGGAGCACGCGGTCAAGAATGGGCAACCGCGCATTCTTGCCAATCAAATGCGCAAACCGCTCATCTTCAGGATTCACGGCAATAGCCGTATCACCAAGCATCGTCTCAGGTCTCGTCGTAGCAATAACCACATGACCGCCGTCTTCCAATGGATAGCGGATGTGATAGAGGCCGCCGTCGACGTCCTCATGCTCCACTTCAAGGTCCGAGACCGCGGTCTCGCAACGCGGACACCAGTTCACCAAATAGGCGCCACGATAGATCAGATCTTCGTCATACAGCTTGACGAACACCTCACGCACAGCACGCGACAAGCCTTCGTCCAGCGTGAATCGCTGACGCGACCAATCGCACGAACACCCCAGGGCCTTAAGCTGCTCAATGATTTCCGAGCCGTATTTCTCTTTCCAATCCCATACACGCTGCACAAAGGCTTCGCGCCCCAGGTCATGCCGACTCAGGCCTTCCTTGGCCAACTGCTTCTCCACCACGTTCTGGGTGGCGATGCCGGCGTGGTCGGTTCCAGGAAACCAGCAGGCTTCCTTACCCTTCATTCGCTGATAGCGAATCACCAGATCCTGAAGCGAGTTGTTGAGGGCATGTCCCATGTGCAGCCGCCCCGTGACATTGGGCGGCGGAATAACGACGGAGAATGGAACCTTGCTAACAACGCCGGTGGCCGCTCGGAAGAATTGCCCCTCTTCCCAAAAGCGATGAATCTTCGCCTCGACCTCTGCCGGTTGATAGCGTTTCGACAGTTCCATGTTGTCCTCCGTAGATCAGTTCTTGTGGCGCTTATTAGGGAGGCCACGGTTCCCTAGGTAATTAGTCTATAGCCATTCTTCAATCGAGCGTGCATAGTCATGCAACTCGCTCTCATCGAAGAATAGGCTTATCTCGCGTTCTGCAGATGCTGCTGAGTCGGAACCATGCACCAGATTCTTGGTAAAGTTGATACCAAGATCGCCGCGAATCGTCCCCGCAGCAGCCTTCTGGGGATTCGTCGTGCCCATCAATCCGCGGACAACGTCCACCGCATTGTCGCCTTCAATGGCAAGGGCAATCACTGGCGATGAGGTAATGAATTCGCGAAGCGTCGGGTAAAACGGTTTCTCTACATGCTCCTGGTAATGGCGTGCAGCCAGTGCTTCATCGATGTGCAACATTTTCATCCCGGCAATCTTGAATCCCTTGCTCTCGAACCGGGAGATAATGTGGCCCACAAAACCTCTCTGTACGGCATCTGGCTTGCATAACACCAAAGTTCGCTCGTTCGCCATGTCTCCTCCTACGCTTTGCGGATGTACCGTCCACCCTCAGCTTCTTCAATCAGATTCTCCAATTGAAGAAGGAGAATAATGTGCGATGCCTCAGTTGGCGAAAGATCCGCCCGAGCAATGATATCGTCCATATGAACGGGTTCAAGAGAGATCATCTCATACACAGAGGATTCGATCTTGCCAAGCTTCAACCCGTCAGTGGCTTCATCTTCAGGGATCTCATCGCGTTTCACCCGCAAATCCGGGTACTCGTCAAAAATATCGTCCACAGAATCTACGAGCGTTGCACCTTGCTTGATGAGACGATTCGAACCCGCTGAGGTCAGGCTATTGATATTGCCTGGCACAGCAAACACATCCCGTCCTTGTTCAAGGGCACAGCGCGCTGTAATGAGAGAGCCGCTCCGCTCAGGCGCTTGAATGACCAGCACTCCGCGAGATAGGCCAGACAAAATGCGATTGCGCTGCGGGAACGTCCATTTGGCAGGCCGACTGCCCATCGGATACTCGGACATGACAACGCCCGTCTCAACGATACGCTCGTAAATGGGCTGATTGCTCTTGGGATAGGGGTAGTCAATGCCGCATCCCATCACCGCCACAGTAAAACCGCCCACATCCAGGGTCCCCTGGTGGGAAGACGCGTCAATTCCAGCAGCCAGGCCGCTGACAATAATGAATCCTTTCAACGCGAGTTGCGATGCAAAGCGGCCGGCAATCATCTTCCCATAGCGGGTCGCTCGCCTCGTACCGACAATGGCAATGGCCCGGGATGAGTCGATCACTTGCTCGCCACGGACATACAGAACCATCGGCGGATCTTCGATTTCGCGCAGCATCTGCGGGTAGTTCTCATCCACTAACGTGACAATATGCACAGCCTTGTCTTCAGCCTTGGCAATTTCCTCGTCCACTGCCTTCTCAGATCGACCTGACGCAATAGCCTCGCCAATCACACGGGATCCAAACATCTGTGCGAATACGGAAGCGGGTGCATTCCAGATTTCTCCGAATGACTTGAACCGCCTGAATAGCTTCTGCGTCCGCTTGGGCGTCAGCTGCGGTATCAGGTTCAGTCCAATCAAGCACTCGCGATCTGTATGATTCATGATGGCAAGACTATATCCGTCGATCCGTTGTCGTCAATCATCGGTGCCTCGTTGTGCGCAAAAAGCCGATGAGCTACCATGCTCACGATAATCATGCCCATATTAGGATTTGTGTTGCTTTTTATTGAGTTGATCCTGCTGATTGTGTCTAGCCAAGCCATCGGCTTTGCCGTCGTGATGGCTGAAATCGTACTCAGCGTGTTCGCAGGACTGTCACTAATGCGTTTTGCTGGGCGAACGGCCTTCCAACCCGCACAGTTGATTGGCGTCTTCCTACACGGTCTCGGATCGGGGTTCTCGATGAAGGAACCGATCCAACAGCTGCTATTCGGTAGCCTGCTTCTCATCATCCCCGGGTTCGTAACCGACATCCTCGGCATCGTGTTCATTGCTCGATTCTTCCTCCAAAGAGGCTCAACACCTCAATCAGCCAAGGATCCCGAATCCATTGACGTCGAATTCGATGTGCGTGACGACAACGAGACAGAGTAGCCGATTAGATACACGAAGCTCACGCAGCCTGCCATCCAGACCCCTAGCTCAGGAATCACAGACCATTCCACAAATGGCAGAGTCGCCAGCCATCGAACGACCGCTTCCAGCGCCTTCATCAGGACAGCGAACGGTACAGTCGCAATGCCAAACAAGGGAGTTGCCGTGAATGCAACTGCAAACAGACCCGCCCACAGCGACAGGGCAGCCAAGGGAACAGTAACAAGATTGGCCAAGATGGATAGAAGGTGAAACGCTTGGAAGTGCCACGCGATGACCGGAGCTGCGCCTGCTTGTGCTGCTGCAGACACGATCAATAACCGAAGCATCCATTGCCAACCCCTCCACAGACGTCCCAAGCTGCCGCCCTGAGAAAGCTGCGTTGCCCAGCCTGATGGCGAGAAGGCAATGAGGATCGAGCCAGTGGCCGCCATCGTCAGCTGGAATCCAGCATCGTATAGGGCACCAGGGCGGATAAGCAGAATGGCGATGGCTGCCGCAGCGAGCCCATTGAGAGGATGTATCCATCGCCGCAAGATGACTCCCAAATCTGCCAGGACGCTGCCTAGCGCTAAGAATGCGAATAGCAACCCTGCTCGCACCAAGCTGACACGAGGTCCAACCACCACAAGAGCAAGGATTACCAGCAATCCAACCATGGGATAGGCGAATCGAGCCCGTAAACCAAGGCGCCTCAACCCCCACCAGGCACCGCCAAGGAAGATGCCCAGATGCAGGCCAGACACAGCCAGCAGATGCATTAATCCGGTTCGAGAGAACGCATCCTCTGTATCTAGTGGCAATGCCGATCGATCACCCAACATCAGGCTCTGTGCCATGGCGGCAAGCTCGGGGGATAGGACCTCGCGAAATCGCAGCAGCAACCGCTGCCTTAGTCGGTCGCCCCAATTCCACAGCGAATTCACTGGACGATCCACCCACTGGACGGAATCTGCGAACATCGTCACAAAGATATGCTGCCTAGCCAGATAGGCAGGGTAGTCAAAGCCATCAAAGGCCTTGGGTAATTGTGCTGAGCCACTGACACGAACAACCTCTCCATAATGGAGTTGGCCAAGAGGCCGGTCGCAGGCCCAGTGCACAACGACGTTGCCAGGCAGTTCAACTGGAGAAAGCGTGAAGGAAATCGATGCCTCCCCCACATCGGGATAGCTGACAACTGTCCCTGTAACTTCGCTCAGGCTCGGTGCGCGTCGGAGTAGCCAATCAGGAAATCCCGGATCGCATGCATCTCTCAGGGCACCGAATGAAAGAACGGCAACCAACAATCCCACCACTCGAAACCAGCGCGGTGCCTTGTACGCAGCCAATGCAATGACCAGAGCACAGACCATCGTACCCCACAACGCTCTACCTGGCAGCGATACAGCCGATGCCAACCCGATACCCATCCCAAAACTCAGCGCGATCCAAACCATTGCATAGGTCATGATGTCCTGGATGATGATATCTTACGCGCATTGCCTCTGACCAGTCAGACGGATACAATGAATCGTTGATCATTGACAATTGGGGGTGACTGGCTTCGACGGATTCTCTGAAGGAAGGTTGCAAGCGGAGCATCTCGCTATCTCCTTAAACTGGCGGGAAAAAACAACAATTGCGAACAATTACGCATTTGCTACGCCGTCCCTAAACTAGTGATGGCCGCCTCGCAAAACTACCCCGTGAGTTTTGTTTTGGCGTCGACATAGCGGGTATATCGCGGTAAAAGGCTTCCGACGCCGCGAAGAACTCTAGGAAGATCGATTCGCATAACCTAGTCCGCAGGGGTGTGCGTATCTAAACTAAAATGTGGAACTAAGCTTGTAGACGCTGACCAGATGGGTTTTCGGACGCGGGTTCGACTCCCGCCACCTCCACCAGTTATCTTGAAGAAACCCGCTGGCTGTGTTCCAGCGGGTTCTCGTTTTCTGGCTACTCGTCTTCAGAGGAGTTTGTCAGGAACTCGTATTCGGCCGGACAAGTGCCGCCGAGCTCATTGCCCATGTACTCGCTCTTAGCTGGGATGATGTTGTTTGCACCGGCAATAGTCCCTGAGAACGGTTCCGGTTGATCCTCTCCTTCAAGGGGACATTCATCAGACAGAGCACGAACTCCGTATCCCTCATTCTTCGCGCAATAGACTCCACGCATATCGAGAGTACTTGCTCCTGTCAACAAAATGCCATCGCCATCATGCCCTGTAATGTATCCGCCAGAGAGCGACAGCTGTGCATGATCGGAGGCAACAATCCCCGGTCCGCTGCTGCCGTGAATCGAGGTGTCGATCATCTCTAGTGATGCTTCTCCTGATACCCGAATATGATCCCAGATTTGACAATCGAGGAGAGATGTTCGGCCGCCCTGCAAGTCGAGGTCGATTTCGTTCATTCCTACATTGCAGTCTGTCATCTTCAGCGTTGCCTCGTCGAGCAATCTGACTCCAATTTCGCCACGCTCAAGATAGCAGGAAGATATCTCCAAGCTTGCCGAATCAGATCCTCTCGCCACGATAGTATCAAAGTACTCCAGAATGCAGGACGACAGATTCAAGCTTGCGTCGCCCGAAACATCAACACCAGTACCGGATTTCTGAATCCAAAGATCTCTTGCGCTAACGTGCGCATTGCCAGAAACTGCAATCGCCGTCGATGCATTCCGAAGTGTAATCTGGGCAATGCTGACACGGATTGAGTCAGAAGACCCGATTGTGATCCCGACTTGCGATGCCACAGGCTCTAGGATGACACGATACAACTCAGGATCGTACAGAGAGAGGTCCGGCAGCTCTCTCCAAGGCGCAGAAGTAAGTATCAGATCCTTGTCAATGTACAGGCTTTCTCGATAGATGCCTGGCTCCATGTAGATCGTTACTCCCGGCCACGCTCGATCAATCGCTGCCTGAATCGACTCTCCGGGGGAAACCCAGATCTCGATCTCGAACCCCCACATACCAAGCATCTCCTGAATACCGTTTTGTACCACGAGTAGCAACGCATAGGCCGAGAGAAAGGCGTCTTCCAAATCCGTTGATTCAGCATCAGGGCGCAGTCCGAGCTGCATGGCGTTGGAGGCTAGGCGAAGGAGACTAAGATGGCGATCCCACATGTCACCTAGGCCTCTCACATTCGGTGTTTGGTCGTCAATCCGTAGCCATTCCGCATCTGTGAGATCAATTTGCACAATTGACGGTCGAACACCTAGATCGAAAGACCAGATATCTTCGATTGCTGAGTCGAAAAGCTCGCTATCAGGGCCTTCGAGAATATTGATAAGTGCTTGCGCATAGAGCCCGGAGTCGTCTGGATTGAAGCCGGTCATACCCATCGCGGCATAATTCGCAGCCTGTTCCAAAGCAATTCGCACCTCAAGAAGAACCCGCCCTATCTCCTGCAAATTCTCAGTGACCTCGGAATGTGCCTCTTCCTGGGCACACGCACTGGTAAATGCAAAGCTCCCGAGAATGACGAGGACTATCATAGTTTTATTGAGTCGTTTCATGTTTCCTCCTTTCGAACGCAGAACGATGCACGCGTTCTGTCTCAAATCCCCATCAACTGGCGCTCAAACCGCCCTCATTCGTTGGTGGATCGAATCGATAGCCAAATCCTTTCAGAGTGACAATGATTTGTGTTGGATCTGGATGTGCTTCCAGCAACCTACGCCTTAGCATGTAGATGCCTTGCTTCACATCGGCTGACGCGGCGTAGGCAGAATCGGGCCAGATTGCAGTCAGGATGCCCTGATCTGAGATGATCACGCCGGGTTGTCGAGCGAAAAACAGCAGTAAGGCGAAGAGCTTGGGTGTGAGATCAAGTGCCTGCCCATCCAGATAGGCCTCACATGTATCACGCTCGATTCTCAGCGTTCCGCACTGAAGGATTGATGCGTCTATCGAACGATGCCGCTTTTGCATCCACCAGCCCAAGAACGCCAATCCCACCATCAAGCTCAACCATGCGGCAAAGCCAAGGCCAGTCTTTCGAAGTGTGTGAGCCCGGATTTGCGAATTTGCATAGTCTCCTGAGAACGCCATGCGGAGGATACCAATCGAGGAATCA
>Ga0233431_1002983_pt1 | contig 21675 bp, 17 predicted proteins | sample SI_118_April2016_FD_179867 | JGI IMG/M metagenome (GOLD analysis project Ga0233431, IMG submission 179867) | Seawater microbial communities from Saanich Inlet, British Columbia, Canada - SI_118_April2016_200_MG | ecosystem: Environmental > Aquatic > Marine > Inlet | place: Canada: British... | reverse complement strand
TAATAGATTCTTTAAATGGAGATTGGTATTTTCTCCCGCCGGATACCGGAATTTTTACTTTATTTTTCCATTATGGTGTAGGAAATTGTTACAATTACGATAGCATATTTGTAACAGTTTATCCCTTACCCGAAATAATCATAGACTCAAGTTTTAATATTTGTATTTACGAAAATGATACAAACTTGTCGGAAAATCCTATTGGCGGTTTTTGGAGTGGAGTTGGTTTGACAGATTCATTGGAAGGCATTTTTGATCCAGCAATTGTTGGCGTTGGAGAATATACTTTGGAGTACTACTACTTCGATACAACAACAAAATGTGATAATACAGATAGTTTAATAATTTCAGTGAAACCAAAACCAACAAGCTTATTTTCAATTGATTCAATTATTTGTATAAATGTACTTGAATCTGCCTATAACTTGTCTGAAGGTGCATCAGAATTTGAGTGGTGGATTGATGATTCACTCGCAAGTTCTAATTTTGAACCGGATATTATAATAAGTGATACCGGATATTTTGACATTCAACTTTTTGCAACATCGCAATTTGGCTGTGAAGATACATCTCTACAAGAAATTTACGTGATAGAGCCACCTTTTGCAGATTTTGAATTATCGCCGGCTTTTGGTTGCGATTCATTTATGGTTGGTTTTACAAATAATTCAATTGGTTATAATTGCACATATTTCTGGGATTTTGGTAACGATAGTTTGAGCAATGCAGAATACATTCATCCCGACATTCCTTATGTTTTAGATGGCATTGTTGACAGTATTTTTATTGTAGAATTAGAAGTAAAAAACCAATGCGGTATTTCAACTCATTTCGATAGTGTTCATGTATATTCTGTTCCAAACGTAAATTTTTCAATTATCGACAACAGTGGATGTAAACCCTACACATTAGATCTTTCAAATGTTATAATAGATATTCCTTTAGGTTGGGAATGGAATTTTGGGGATAATACCGCTTCAACCAATTATGTAACCGAACATGTTTATCTTGATTCAGGAAATTACCAATTAGAACTTTTTGCATATGGACCTGTACAATGCATAAATAATGGATTTATAACTTATATAACAAACGTAATAGTTTATGAAAATCCTACAGTTTCAGCAATTCCAAAAATATCAGAAATATGCGAAAATGATTCCACTATAATATTACTTACCGGAGCCGAAAAATATATCTTTGAGTCTATTAACTTCATTGACAGTACATTAAACTCTCAAATTTCGCTATCGCCCAGCGATACAAGCTACTATCTTATTACAGGAATTGATGCCAACAATTGCATAGATACGACCAGTATAGCTGTATTTGTAGAGCCACTTCCAATAGTTAAATTAGGAAATGATACATGCTTAGAAGAAGGTGAAAATATCGTTTTAGGTATAAATGCCGATTATTATACGTATTTATGGTCAACCGGCGACACAAGCCAATATATTTCTGCGTCTGCCGCTATTTCAGAATATTGTTTAGAAGTAATTCCAAAAAATTGCTTTTCAGAAGAAACTTGTATTTTGATTGATTTTTGTCCACTCATAAATATACCCAATGCATTTTCTCCAAACGGAGATGGGAATAACGATGTTTTGAATGTTTTGGGGCATGGCATAGAAAAAATCGATTTCAAAATATACAATAGATGGGGAATGTTAGTTTTTCACTCAAACGACATAAATCTGGGCTGGGATGGCAGCTATCAAGGTAAAAATCAAGAAACGGAAGTTTATGTCTATATTCTTGTAGTGAAACTTAAAAACTCAAGCGAATTAGTAAAAAAACATGGGAATGTTACTCTACTTAGATAAAACAATAAAATATATATTGTCTGTGATACTATGTTTCTTAATATTAGATTCAGTACAATCTCAGGATATACATTTTAGTAATATTACCAATTCTCCATTATTTTACAATGTGGCATTTTCAGGATATTCAAATTACAATAGATTAGGTATATTGCATAGAAATCAGTGGCGATACCCAACTAACAGCGAACCATATAATACTAATAGTTTGTGGGGCGATTTAAAAATTCCCAATTGTCAGAACTATAATTCAAAACTTATAGATCAGGACTGGATTGGCATTGGCGGGCAAATAATACACGATGCAGCTGGTGATGCAAACCTGACAACACTTTCAGAAAATTTGAGCTTCGCCTATCATTTTGGCTTAAAAAATGGAGTTTTAAGTTTTGGAGCAGGAACTGGTTTAAATCAAAAACGCATTGATAAAAACTCATTGTACTTTGAAAATCAATGGACTGGATATGGTTTTAATCAAGATATCCCAAATTATGAAAATAGCTCTCTTGGCGAATTCATTTTTCCGAGTTATTTCGATTTGAAATTTGGTACAATTCTCACCATACAACCCGCAAAAAAGGAATATAGATTTAATATAGGTTTTGCAGTAAATAATATCATTTTTCAAAAAAACTCATTTTATGAAAGTGGGAATAATGTATTATTTCCTCGTAAAAATATTCATGCAAGCTATTTTGGAAAATTCAAATCTATTTATTTTGAGCCATTTTTAATACATTCAAATCAGAATACTTCGTATCAAACTATTTTCGGTCTGAAATTGCATCAAATATTCCATAAAAATCTAAGTCTCACCTTTTTAAGTAGGATTGGTGGTTTTAGCGAATTTGATAATGTACAAAGAGATTTTTTGTTTGATATCAGCTTAAAGCAAAAAATTGATAATAAAAACGAAAAGAAAAATATAACTATTGAATACAGTTTTTGCACCGACATCAATACAATAAATAATATTTATCAAACAAAACCAAGCAAAACAATAATTTCACCGGAATTATGTATCAAAGCCTATTTCAACAAATGTAGCACAAACCATATAGATAAAGCCCCGGGAAGAATTGAAAGTGGCAGAAATAGAAATAACATTAAGGAACGTACACCAATAAAACCCAATGAAGTTTTCAGAGACATTTGCGAAAGATTGAAAAGAAAAGAAAAGTACAGATTAAAAGGAAAACGTTCATTTACAATTGAAGGAGGCTTTGGTTATTCGTTGAGTAGTAGCAATTTTGCTACACCAAATTTTGCAGAAAACACAGGAATTGCATATTCACTTAATATGACATATTTAAGTCATTTCTACGAATTTTTAGCTTTAGGATTCGAAATAAATCCAAGCAAATATGAAAACACAGTATTTGTTCCGCTTAACTTAAAAGCACATTTAAATATTTCTTTCAGGTTATTTTCAATCTATTCAAGCACATCGGTAGGTTATTCGCTTGAGTTTCATTCTTCTTTCCCGGGAATTATGTTTAACGAAATGGGCGGAATATTTGCACGAGAAGGAATTGGGCTAATGAAATTTATTCCAAATAGAAATATGGCTTTTAGTATTGAAGCAGGCTATCAGTTTCAACAATACTTAATCGAATATTTTGAAACAAACAACCTTTCTAATGGCTCAAGCGGAAAAATAATAGGAGAAATCCCTATGCCCTACTTAAAAGTTGGCATCTCTTTTTATTTTAGAAAAAGGCATTAAAATTTACTTATAAAGTGATAAATCCTCACCCTTTTTTGATGAGGATTTAAGCAAGTCAATTTAATTCTTACGCTCAACAAAATCCATAAAAGCTTTCTCGCCTTCAGTTTTCCAAAACTCATCGTAATGCTCCCATTTGTCATAGTTTTTGCTTTTTGCTGGCTCACATTTATTATTATGAAATCTGCTCATAAATGTATCGTGATGCGAACCCTTGTGAGGATGTTTAAATCCTCCAAAAATTAACCGAGCCAGAACAACTATTGCAACAGCTTGCCAAAATGTAATTTCAATAAAACCAAACAAATCGGGCAACAACCAATTCCATAGCAACATGACTCCATAACCTATTGCCAGAGCAAAGGCACTTGCTCCTACTATTCCAAGTAAAACTAAACCAGTAGTTTTAATTACTTTCTTAAATGTAATATTACATCGCTTTTTACTTTCTAAATTTTCCATTTCAAATTAATTATTTAATAAATATTTTAACAAATTTCATTTTTTTATGAGAACCATCACCTACTTGCTAAGCTCAAGATTTAAAATTTCAGGCTTCGTTCTCCATTTTCATAATTTTTTGCAATTTCCCCAAAGCCCTGTGCTTTCGCGAAAGCAAAGTGCCGATTGGTACTTCCCACATTATCGATAATTCCTCGAATGATTTTCCTTCAAACTCCACTTCATAGATAATTGTCTTTTCTTCCGGTTTCAATTTGTCGATAGCAATAATCAATTTTTTCTGTAAATCCGGATTTTGGCTTATTGGTTCGTCCTCGTCAGAACTATCAACAAGCTTTCTCAACAAAGAATTCTCATCTCTTTCGTCGATAAAATTTTCGATTGAAGTATTTACATTTGGTTTTCGCTGATAATCGATAATTTTATTTCTAATTGCCCTATAAAAATAAGCTGCAAGATTTTCAATTGGTGCATTAATGTCGAGTTTAGAATAAATATTTATAGCAACATCCTGAACAATATCTTCGGCATCAGCACTAAAGTAATTATTGCTAAATCTACTATTCACATAATTAATAAGCTTATAGTATTCACTGTTAAGGAAATTCCTAAAACTATTTTTTATGTCGTTTTTAGCACTCATATATTATAGGACGCAGAAAAAAAATATTATTGCATTTTAGTAATTTGAAATTTGGATTACATATTTTAAATAAATTCGCAAATTTGAGTAAATGAAAAATGTAAACAAATAATTTAGGTAACAATGGAAAATGATTATATTTTTGTAATTTAAATTAAATATATATGACAGAGCTAATATCCATAAAAGAAGCAAGCTTATGGGCAAGTAAACATCTAAATAAAAATGTTACAACTTCGAATATTTCATATTTAATACAATACGGCAAAGTAAAAAAATATGCAGACAATAGAACAACTACTGTTAATAAATATGATTTATTAAATTATTACAAAAGTTTTAATGGCCAAAGAGAAACCGACTGGCGAGAAAAACTTGGTGATGATTTAAACTGGGCTTTGTCTTTCGATAATTTAAAAGAAAAGGACACGACAAAACATATTCATAGATTACATCCATATAAAGGGAAATTTATACCTCAACTTGTTGAATATTTTATTGACAATCATACTGATAATTTCAAAAAAGAAATATATTTTAATAAAGGAGATATTATTCTTGACCCATTTTCTGGAAGTGGAACCACAATGGTGCAAGCCTGTGAGTTAGGTATGCACGCAATAGGTATTGATATTTCAGCATTCAATTCACTCATTGCAAATGTTAAAGTTAGTGAAGTTGATTATAAAGATTTGAATAATGAAATAGAACAAATAACTGAGGCTTTAAAAGGCTTTATTTCTCAAAATAATAATGCACAATTTGAAAATGAATTACTCGAAGAATTAAATATCTTCAATAAAACTTATTTTCCTTCACCTGAATTTAAAATAAAAGTTAATAAGAAAGAAATAATAGAAAGAGATTATGCACAAAAAAAAGAAAGTGAATTTTCACTAACTTTCAACAAACTTCAAGAAAAATATAATCTGAATTTAAAACAAAACCGGACTAGTAATTTTCTTGAAAAATGGTATCTCAAACCCGTAAAAGAGGAAATAGATTTTACATTTAATGAACTCAAAAAGGTTAAAAATCATACTACAAAAAAGATAATAACAATAATATTGAGTAGAACAATTAGGTCTTGCAGAGCAACAACCCACGCCGATTTAGCGACACTCAAAGAACCTGTAACAAAAACATATTATTGTAGAAAACACGGGAAAATATGTAAACCCTTGTTTTCAATACTTTCTTGGTGGGAAAGATATAGTAAGGATACTGTGAAGCGACTTTATGAATTTGAAAACTTGCGAACAAATACAAATCAAGTCTGCTTGCAAGGTGATGCAAGAAATATTGATATTTTTTCAGAACTTAAAACTAAAAATTCTGAATTTGCTCAATTGGTAAATAATCAAAAAATAAAAGGTATTTTTTCAAGTCCACCCTACGTTGGTTTGATTGACTATCACGAACAACACGCCTACGCCTACGATTTGTTTGGTTTCAAAAGAAATGATGAATTAGAAATCGGACCTCTATATAAAGGTCAAGGACAAGAAGCAAGAAATTCGTACATTGAAGGAATTGCACAAGTATTAAATAATTCAAAAAAATATTTACAAGATAATTACGATATTTTTCTTGTAGCAAATGACAAATATAATATGTATTCAATTATTGCAGAAAAATCTGGAATGAAAATAGTAAACCAATATAAAAGACCCGTTTTAAATAGAACAGAAAAAAATAAATCAGCATATGCTGAAATAATATTTCATTTAAAAGCAAAATAGTTATGGAGGAAAAATCATTATTTCAAATTTCAGTCGAAGATGCTCAATCTTCTGCAAAATACAGAATCGGAAGAAAACTTTCAGATGAAGAATTAAATGATCTTCAAAAATATCTTCAATATGCTTTTGAAGATTGGGGTTTTATTTTAAAAGATGCTATTTTAAAAACAACAGGTGCAAAAGAAATAGCTACAAATTAATATTATGCCATTATCAATAGAACAAATAAAATCAGTTGAAGACACCATCAGAAATAGTCTGAGAAACAGATTCAACACCTATAATCCTGAACCAGCAGTAATGCCATTTCATACAAGATTGTTAGGTAAAGATAGACTTGCACTATATTCTTTTATTCATTCGTTGAATACAAATTTTGGAACTACAATATTTGAACCTGTTGCAGCTTCTTTGGCTTCAAGCAGATTTAAAGTTGTAAAACTTCAAATGAAATCTGGATCTCAAATAAGTGAAAAAGCGCAATATGAAATTCAGAAAATTATGGATGAATTAACCGCAGCTAATCAAAAACCCGATAAGAATAAGGAAATAGAAATTATCCGTAAAGTATGTCAAAAAGGCGAAATGCGAACCGTAAAACCTACAAGAGTTGATATTTATCTTGAAAGTGAAGATGATGAAATATACTTGTTCGATATTAAAACAGCAAAACCAAACAAAGGTGGATTTAAAGAATTTAAAAGAACTCTTTTAGAGTGGACTGCAACTGTTTTATCAGAAAATGCAAATGCAAAAATAAATACGCTAATAGCTATTCCATATAATCCATATGAACCAAAACCTTATAGTCGTTGGACAATGGCTGGCATGCTAGATTTGGAGGAAGAACTTAAAGTTGCTGAAGAATTTTGGGACTTCCTTGGAGGTAAAGGGGCATACGTTGATTTACTTGGTTGTTTTGAACGAGTTGGAGTAGAAATGAGACAAGAAATTGATACCTATTTTGCTCGATTTAATAGATAAGTTATCAAATTTAATCACAATATTTTTATTGTCAATAAAACTATTAAATTAACCAATAACCGAAAAAAATCTATTTTTGCAAAAAAAATTAGCTAATGGCATTAATAAGAGCGGTTCGGGGTTTTACACCTAAGTTTGGAAAAAATTGTTTTTTTGCTGAAAATGCAACAATTATTGGCGATGTAGAAATGGGGGATGATTGCTCTGTTTGGTACGGTGCAGTTTTGCGTGGAGACGTAAATTCTATTCGTATTGGAAATAAAGTTAATATACAAGATGGCACGGTTTTGCATACTCTATATCAAAAATCAACTGTTAATATTGGCAACAATGTATCTGTAGGCCATAATGTTACAATTCACGGAGCTACCGTCAAAGACAATGTTCTAATAGGAATTGGCGTAACAATTTTAGATCATGCAATTATTGGAGAAAACTCTATTATTGCAGCAAATTCACTAGTATTATCAAATACCATTGTTGAGCCCGGTAGCATTTATGCCGGTGTTCCTGCAAAAAGAATAAAATCAGTCGATCCGGGGCAAACAAAAGAAATGATTGAAAAAATTGCAAACAATTATCTTTTTTACGCTGACTGGTATAAAGAGTGATTGATTTCTTATTTATTATTTATTGGTATTAAAATACTATAAAACCTTGATTCTTAATAGCTAAACTTTTAAAATCGAATTTCAAGTTTAAGCATCATAGAAAAATTAAAAAACTATCGAAAGCACAAAATCACATATAGCAGTTTTTTCAGCAAACCTCATTTACGGCGTCAATTACACAATTGCAAAGGGCATAATGCCAGACTATATCCAACCATTCGGGCTAACTATGCTAAGGGTTTTTGGAGCAATTTTTCTGTTTTGGACTTTAAGTTTTTTTTATAAAAATGAGAAAATTGAGAAGAAAGATTTTTTTCGTTTAGCACTTTGCGGACTTTTTGGTGTGGCAATAAATCAACTAATGTTTCTGAAAGGATTAGATTATACAAATCCTATAGACGCATCAATTATAATGACTGTAAATCCAATATTAGTGTTGATTATTGCAAGTTTTCTGATTAATGAAAAAATTACATTCCTCAAAATCTTAGGAATTATTGTTGGTGCTGCCGGTGCATTAACTCTAATTTTATTCAGCGGCAAAGCAAGTTTTAGCTCTAATACATTTTTGGGCAATTTGATGATGTTGGTAAATGCTTCATCTTATGCAGTTTATCTTGTCATTGCAAAACCTTTGATGCTGAAATATAAACCGATTACTGTGATTAAATGGGTTTTTCTATTTGGTTCGTTTGTGATTATTCCGGTTGGATTTAAAGAATTTGGAGAAATAGTTTGGACAGAAATCCCTATAAATATTTATTTATCAATTTTATACCTAATAGTTTTTACTACTTTTTTCGCTTACTTGTTAAATATTTATGGTCTGAAGATTTTAAATTCCTCAACTGTAAGCATTTACATTTATTCACAGCCAATTTTAGCTGCAATTGTTGCAATTATTTTAGGCAAAGACTCTCTTGATTTTATAAAGATTTTGTCAACCATTTTAGTTTTTATAGGGGTTTTTCTCGTGAGTAAGCAACAGAAATGAAAGCTGATTGTAAAACGACTAAGGCATTGCTAAAAAGATTTCTGTCGAAAAATTAAAGGGACTGAAGTTTCTTTTGGGCTTCCTATTTTGATTAATTCCCAGGCATTGTCATAATCGTCAATTTTATTTTTAACAATTGAAAATCTATCTTGCCTTAGTGATGCAGATTCCAACCAATTCACCGGTTCAATACGGTATTTCATGACAGAACTTCCCGAAACTTTCACATCTATCTCAATATATTCTTGCTTTTCAAAATCAGGAATTAAAATTGTTATCTCTTTCATTTTGGCTATTGGTTTTGAACAACATTTTCATGAATTATTTTCCCATCGAAAAGTCTTATAATTCTCTGACAATAGTCGGCATCGCGCTGCGAGTGAGTTACAATTATTATTGTAGAACCGTTTTTATTCAAATCTGACAAAATATTCATAAGCTCCTCACCATGCGATGAATCTAAATTTCCGGTTGGCTCATCGGCTAAAATCAATTTTGGCTGAGTAACAATTGCTCTTGCCACAGCTACACGCTGTTGTTGTCCGCCTGAGAGCTGAATTGGGAAATGATTTCTTCTGTGAATTATTTTCATCTTTTCGAGAATTTCCATCACTTTCTTTTTGCGAACCGAAGATTTTTGTTTTAGATAAATCAATGGTAGCTCAACATTTTCAAAAACTGTTAGTTCGTCAATTAAATTGAAATTTTGAAAAACAAACCCAATATTCTCTTTTCTTAAAAGAGCTTGCCTTTTTTCCGATAATGTAGAAACTTCTTGTCTTAAAAATGAATAATTGCCTGAATCCGGATTGTCTAACAATCCTATTATGTTCAATAATGTTGATTTTCCACAGCCAGATGGTCCCATAATTGCCAAAAACTCACTTTCATCTACTTTAAATGAAACTTTATTTAATGCAATAGTTTCAATCTCATATGTACTGAAGACCTTGCTTATATTTTCTAACTTTATCATATTGTTTGAAACAAGAAATTCTAAAAACTAATTTTATAAAATGCAAATAAATAAATTATTCCTAAATAAATTGTAATTGATGATATTAGTAAAATAATATTCAGTGTTGAAATTCTATTTTTCTTTATTGCCCTTAATTCCATAATTCAAATTTTCTTGCAAAATTACATTTTCTATACCAATTGATATAATTACTTATAGTATTGACGTTTAGCTCGAATTATTATGAGAATAAATTCTGTTTTTGTTCGGAAACGAATTTAGGAATGTTCGATTTTGAACAGCTAAAACTATTTTTTTATTGTCCCGCAGATTTCGCAGATTATCGCAGATATGATAAAAAATCTGTGAATCTATGGAATAAAAGAATAGTTCAAATATATTGAAAATGAATCCATTCGTAAAATCATTGATTTTTTCTCGCAGATATCGTGAATTATCGCTAATGTGATTTATTAATCTGTGAATCTTTGGCAAATTTCGTTTTTACAATTTTCGGAAAATACTCTCATAAGAGAAACTCAATTTCGCCATAATTAAACTCAGAAATACCATCATTATTTTGCAAGAGAAGCTGTCCCAACTTATTCACTCTAACTATTTTAGCCTCAATGATTCCCGAATCAGATTTATATTTTCGAACTTGATTTTTCAAATACAAATATTTAAAATAATCATCGTCTAATTTTGAAAACTCTTTGCACTTAAGTTGAAAATATCTATACGAAAGGGATTCTAATAGTTTCTCAATTTCTATATTAATATCAAATTCTTTATCGGTCAAAATATTTAAGGAAGTAGGATTTGGAGCATTGCTATGGAATTTATGCTGATTTAAATTTAACCCGACTCCAATAATAGAATGACTCAAATAATCTGTTTGTATTGAATTTTCGATTAAAATGCCGGCAATTTTTTTGTCCTCAACATAAATGTCGTTTGTCCATTTAATTTTTATATTTTTTACAATTTTTGATAGATAATCAACCAGCCCAAGCGAAACTGCTTTCAACAAATAAAACTGATTTTCAGCTTTGAGGAAATCGGGAAAAACAAGTAAACTAAAAATTATGTTTTTGCCATTTTCGCTTTCCCAATGATTCCTCCCCTGCCCTCTTCCAGCCGTCTGATAGTTTGAGACTATGACAAAATTTTCATTTCTATTTTCATTTTCTAATATTTCTTGGGCAGCTTTATTGGTAGAATCTACACTCGATAGGAAAATCAGATTTTTTGTAAAAATATCTTTCTTCATTTTTTAATTCAATTTTTAGAAAATTCTATAATGTGAATCCTATACTTTAGCATACAATTTTGCCATAGATTCACAAATTTATAAACAATCACATCCGCGAAATCTGTGGGATAACATTAATCTAATTTAAGAATGAATTCATATTCAATAAATAAAAACTATCCAATTTTGCCAGTAAATTCCAGATGAGCTAAAACCAATCGCAGTTCGCTATAAGTTATATCATCTCCAAGTGCAGATTTTGCATCATTTAATGACTGGTTTTCGTGATTATTAAAATGATCGGATATAAGTTTAGTTTTTTCGCTACTCATCAATTTTTCAATAGGGATTTCGCCACTGGCAACAAAAGTTGCTAAATGACCTTCAATTGTAGATTCTACATATCCTCTTACTTTTGCAATTTCTTGGATAGTTTTGCCGGCATTCCACAAATCAAAACTAATTTGTCTGGTAGGAGTCTTCACTTTTTTTGGCTTTTCAGTTTCTGTCTCCTCTGCAAAATCCATTTCAATATTTTTCTCTTTGCAATATGCAATAGTCAATTCAAGAAGTTCTTTACCGAACATTTCAAACTTTTTCTTCCCGAATCCATTTATTGCTTTCAAAGATTTTGCGGTAACCGGCAATTGTTCACTCAATTCTCTCATAGTTTTTAAGTGCAAAACCATAAAGTATTCGCACTCAAGTTCTTCTACTTTTGCATTTCTCCATGCTACGAGTTCCTTATAAAACTCCGGATTCACAATATCTTCGCTGATTTTTTTGTTTGCTTTTTTATTTTTAGATTTTTGCACCTTTTCATCGAGCTTTGCTTTGGCTCTAACTTCCAAAAAATCTTTAACAATAAATCCATTTTTGCAATTTTGAAAGCAAGCCAATTTCAAGTTTGCCTCATCTGACACTTTATTTATAGCATCGTTTAGTAATTTCCTAACTGCTTTATTATCTGTTTCGATAGAAAAATCACCAAGACTTTCTGTTACATTTTGTGAAATTTTTTCTGAGAAATAAGTTGAGGCTTTTTTTATCCTTGCTTGCAAAACTTCATCATTTTCGGAATTGGCTGATTGAAAAAACAAATTATCTAATTGTTTGCCGAATTTCAAAGACACATCTAATACATCTCTTTCAAAATTTTTACTCACTTCGAGAAATACATCTAAAGGCTTGTCCTGCAAACTATTAGAATGCTCCCTTAAAAGCTTAATAGAATAAAGTATTAAAATCCGTAAGTTTTCAAAATTGAAAAGATCTGTTATCAAATGCTTCTCAAAATCCTTTTTTGAGCTTTCAAGTTTTGATTTGTCCGGCTGGTTTTCTTCAATATTTTTGGTGTAATTTTCTACAATATGGTTGTGCTTTACACTTTGTTTTTGAAATGGCGTGCTCAAAACCAAGCCATCAAACGATTTTAGCCGACTAAGTGCAACATAAACCTGTCCGTGTGTAAAAGCATCCTCAGCATCAATAATTGCTTTTTCGAATGTCAAGCCCTGACTTTTATGAATTGTAATTGCCCAAGCCAATTTAAGAGGATATTGTGTGAAAGTTCCGTCAATAGTCTCCGAAATTTCTTTAGTTTGCTCGTCTATTGAATATTTCATTTTTTGCCATTCAACCGGCACAACGTTTATTTCTTCATTGTCTCCTTTGCATTTTACTTTTACAAAATCTTCGTCAATCTCGACAATGGTTCCGATTTTTCCATTATAAAATTGCTTTTCTGCCTCGGGATCATTTTTTACGAACATAACCTGTGCTCCTGTTTTTAGAAGCAATTCAAATTCTGTAGGATATACATATTCAGGAAAATTGCCGCTAACTTCTGCATCGAAATTATGAGATTCTTCATTCAACAATTCCAACTTCAAATCATTTATTTCTTTAGCTTTTGCATTATGAGTTGTAAGTGTAATGTATCCATCATTATCGTTCCTAAAATCAGGAGAATATTTTGAGTTGAGAATATCAATAACTTCCTCGTCAATTTTGTTATTTCTAACTTTATTTAGCAATTTTATAAAATGCTCGTCTTTTTGGCGATAGACATGTTTTAATTCAATACTGATATATTCTGTACATTTCAAAGCATGGCTACTAAAAAAAAAAGGTGTGTCGTAATATTTTCTGAGCAAGCCCCATTCTTCTTCTTTAGCAACGGGAGTAAGTTGCTGAAGGTCGCCAATCATAAGCAATTGTACGCCACCAAATGGCAAATTTCTGTTTTTAAATCTTCGAAGAGTACTATCAATACCATCCAACAAATCGGCTCTCACCATACTTATTTCATCGATGATAAGCAAGTCCATGCTTTTAATGATTTTTATTTTTTCTTTGCTGAATCGGTTAAAACTTGCCTGTCCACCACTATTTCCATCGGGAATTTGCGGACCAAACGAAAGTTGAAAAAATGAATGGATAGTTACTCCGGCTGCATTGATGGCTGCCACTCCGGTTGGTGCAACCACAATCATCCATTTCGAGGAATGTTTTTTTAGATTATGTAAAAAGGTAGTTTTTCCGGTTCCGGCTTTTCCCGTCAGGAAAATATTTTTTCCGGTAAATTGCACAAAATCGTATGCAAGTTGTAATTGAGGATTATTTTGAATATCCATAATCTTGGTATAAAATTGATAAAATTATGAAAAAAGCCAAAAACTGCAAAAGTAAATTCTCTTATATAGGTTTTACAAAATAGCTTCAATCTTTATAAATTATTTGAAAATATATTCAACCGTAGAGTTAGCAAAAATTTTCATCGTATCAAAAATTTTCAAGTTAGGGTGTTTTGGAATCAATAATTGAAGATCGGTGCAAGCAAGTACAACACAATCAACATCTTTCTTTTCAAATTGGTCAATTATATTAATAAGCTCTTCCCTATCACTATTCTTTTGTCGTCCGGTAACGAGATTCAAAATAAATTTCCACATTTTTGCCTGCTGAAAATCATCTGGTAATTCATAAGTTATGCCTACTTTTTCAAATGCATTCTCATACAATTTATTCTGAATCGTAGCTGATGTTGAAATTATCCCAACCTTTTTATAATCATTTTTCCTGAGAAATTTTACTGTTTCCTCAACTATACTTAGAACTGGGATATTTACAGCATTCCGGATTTCATCAATAAACATATGAAGAGAATTGCAAGGCATGACAATAAAATCTGAGCCTGCCCTTTCTACTCTTTTTGCTTCTTCAACTAAATAAGGTAAATATCTTTCGGTACCTTTGTTACTCATTATTAGGTCTTCTTCAATCTCATAGGGCAAAGGTACACTTGCAATAATAATTCCCGGTCTTTCTTTCTTACTTTTTTGATAACTCGAAAAAATAATGTCTAAATAAAATTCCGATGTTGTTTCCGGTCCAAGACCTCCAATTATTCCTAATGTCTTCATATGCATTCAGTTAAAATATTTATGTATTGAGCAATAATAAGTATTATGATTGATGAATAATAAATTATATCAATATTTTCAAAATTGCTTTTCATACAGAATTTGAAAATCTTAAGCCATTTATATAAAACAGGCTTTTTATTAGCCAAGTTCTCCTAATTTCTATTATGTCCAAATCCATAAAGCTCATTTGTTTCCCTTTAATTACTAACAAAAGTAATTTTTAAATCTGAAAAATACACAAAGAAATTTTAATTGTATATTCCCCGATAAACGAACTTATAAACTTAGCTTATCGGGCTTTCAATTTATTCCACCCTGTGCTCCTACATGACGGGCATTCAGCCCTTTTTGGAAAAGCTCTGAAAGAGCGAAATGTATTAGCTCAGGCTGGAGCACAGCGTAAGCCTGTGAAAATAAGTCAATAACGAACAAAAACCTGAAAAGGTGACACAAATTTACATTTATTAAATTCAAGTTTATCTTTTACATGTCGGGCTTTCAGTCCTTTTTTTCGCATCTTGTCAATATCATAGGGCTTCACCCTATGTTGTTACATGTAAACCTTTCAGGTTTTATTTGCATAATCAAAAAAATCAGCCTCTTCGCGGCATAAATAGTAACCCATAGAAAAGTTCAGGGTAAAAATAGCCAAATAGCCTAGTCCTTCAAACACCTAACAGAGAATCCGTATGACTTGTTGTAGTTGTCCCGGCGCACTTCTGAATTGTTATAGTACACTTCCCGGAAGCATGCCGAATTATTGCTTTCAGTAGAACTCCACCAGTAGCCAATGATGCCCAAACTGTAGAACGAAGCACTATTGTTGGGGTAACGATTAGATCCGGGCAAGGCGGTAAACCCACTTATACCAAATTGTGCATTAGTTTCCAAGCTGCCACTATTCCATAGCGAAGAATCTCCAGCAAGTTGACTGCCCTGATCTGTACCACGAAATCCGCTTTGGTCTGCTTCGCTTTGGCTCATGCCAAGCTGCATTTCAAGTTGTTTCCATTCATTATCACTTGGTAAGTGCCAACCTGTTGGACAAGCTCCTTGGACTCCGCTTGGGTTAGTGTTGCTGCTTACTGCATTGTCGCCCATAGCGGCTGCCCATGTATATAATGCACCATATACATTTGCATTCGAAGATAAATTATCACAATAGCAATAAGCATCATCAGTATTGTTATCAGCCAAAGCAGCCCAAGCACTACCACTTGTTACATTCGGCATGGAAGTGCCGCTTGCATAGTGGGTGGCTTTAAGGTTTTCTGCCATCCAACATTGTGTGCCAATTAAAACTGTATTGTAGGTGTTGCCGTCGTAATCGCTAAGTGTAGGTGTTCCAGGGCATGGTTGGCCTGTACCTGTACTACTCGTTGTAAATATTACTTCTGCACCATAGGCTGTGCCAACACTATTTATTGCGTAAGCTCTTACATAGTAAGTAGTGTTGGCGGTTAAACCTGGTAGGCTACTTGTAAAAGCACCTGTGCCTGTGCCATCGTTTGTATAACTGTCAGCTGTGTTTGGGCTGCCTGCAGTATTCCAACAAACTCCTCGTGCAATTAGAGTTGCTCCTCCATCATCTATAACTTCACCACCTCCAATGGCAGAAGTATCACTTATTCCGTAAATAGAATCAGTTGTAATAGTTGGAACAGTGGCTTGAATTGGAACAACAACACGGAAACCTATGAAGTTGAAGCTAAAGTAAGGGTAATTAGAAATACGTATAGACAAATGGCAGTTGATGGAAAAGGCATCCCAGCTCCCGCCACGATAAACACGCCAAGAACCTGTATTAGCACCGGTAGGATTATTAGTGGATGAAGGGTAGGTGTATTGCCACCAATCGCTACACCATTCATATACATTACAACTCATATCGTATAAGCCTATTTCGTTGGGCAATTTTGTTCCAATAGGATGAGCTTGAAGATTACTGTTTGAATCGTACCAGGCATAATTTGTAAGTTCGCTTTCTATATTTGTTCCAGACCAGGTATCACTATACGTTCCAGCAGCTTGTGCCACTGCTGCACCTCGTGCTGCTACTTCCCACTCAGCTTCCGTGGGCAATCTTCCATCAGCCCAATTGGCATAGGCAGTTGCTCCATACCAGGTTACCATTATTACAGGACAATCTGCTGTACTTGCATAATTGCTAGCACTAAAATAAAAATTGCTGCCATTATGGTCTATGGCACAATGAGAATCAGATATATCAATATACTCAACATTGCCAAAAACTGAATCAATGAAGCTGCCATTTGCATTACAGTTTATGCTGTTTAAGAATATTATAAACTCAGTGTGTGTTACTTCATATTTGCTTATGTTATAAGAGTTTAATGTCACATTTACTCCATTTATTGGATAAACTCCTGCAGGTATATTTACAAAATTGGGTGGAATATTTGGATTCCCCAAATAAATCAAAGTATCGGCAATATTCATTTTTATTTGATAGCCTTGCCCGGGTTGAATATCTCCTATCAGATTGAAACCATATTGTGGCCAATAAATACTTCCAAAATTGTCTTTTACTAATTCGATATTTGGAGTAATGGAATAGAGCATAGAATCCATTGGTGCTGCAAATTTTCGCAAATATCCAATCATATTCCAACCTTCGAGTAATTGGATAGGATTAAGTTCTGGAATAATTTCACTTCCAATGATTTGTAGCGAATCATTTTGACTCATTTTTAAATGATAGCCCTGTCCAATTGCCATACTACCAATTTGATTGATATTGTATTGTGGCCAAAAAATACTTCCAAAATTGTCTTTCAATATCATAAGATTGTTTTCTACAGGAAGAAAAGCCGAATCGAAAAGTGGAGCGTATGGGTCAATATATGTTGAAACCATATTCCAGCCCGCATTTAATATTAGGATTTGATAATTTACTGAATCAACAATTTCGATATTTGCAGTAGTAGAACATAAATTTCCATCGGAAACTGTAACATAGAAAATTCCTGCCGATAAACCAAAAATATCTTCAGAGCTTTCGCCATTGCTCCATAAATACGAATATGGAGAAGTGCCACCTGTAACAGTTAAATTAATAAACCCATCCGCAGCATTTTCAACCGAAACATCTGTTTTTGACAAGGATAAAACTATTTCGCTTGCAGGTTGAACAATTTCAAACGAATCTACCAGAACTTGATTTATGGCATCAGAGATTGTTAAGAAATAATTTCCAGCAGGAATATTTGCAATATTTTGTGTGGTTACGCTATTAGACCACAAAAATGTAAATGGTGCAAGTCCACCAATTATTGAAATATTAATTGCTCCTGAAGAATCGTTAAAACAGCTAATATGACTTATTGAATCTAAAATTTGCATTGGAGTAATTGCTGAAAGTGAAGCCAAACCACTTATTCCATTAACGAAGAAGTTGCCCTGTTGAGGCATTCCCGAAATATAAGTAGCTTGTGCATCAAATTCCTGATAGTCAGAAGCCCTCCATATTTTCCAATTAAATTCTTCGTTTAAAGCAAAACCATTGTTTTGCCCACTTTCTGTTCCATAGGCAAGCATCGAAATTTGGTTTCCTGTCCATTCGGCATATCCGCCACAGGCAACACCTCCGGAATCTAAATCATAAAACACACCAATATAATCGCCTGCAGAAATTTGAACTCCATTGATTGTTGCAGGAATTGTTGGTTGCGAAAGTATTGTGTGAAAATTTGAAGTAGTATCTACTGCCCAATTTGGTTGAAGCAAAACTGTAATATAATTTAGCTTAACTAAAGTATCAGTAGAAAAATCATTTCCTACAATTAAACTTACAGTATAAACTCCGGGGTTTTGATAAATATGAATTGGATTTTGAATAGTGTCTGTTGAGCCGTCTCCGAAATTCCAGAGCCAGAAAATTGGATTTTCTGTTGAAGAATCAGTAAATTGAATTGATAAGCCTATTGAAATTATGGTGTCAGATAAGTAAAAGTTCGCTCCTACCAATGGAGCTTGTGAAAGTTTCAAAATAAATATAGCTTCATTACCATAACCTACTGAAGAAAGACTATAATTTCCACTTCCCGGGTCAAAATCAACAATATTAGTAAAGGTGCCAGTAGTGTAAACATTTTCAGTGGCATCAATTGCAATTGAATTGCCAATATCAGAAGCACTATTACCAATTGATTTTGCCCATACAAAATTTCCATTTCCTTCTAATTTAGTAATAAAAATATCCCAATGGTATCCATTTGCGGTAAGATTAAATACTCCAATCCCTGGATCAAAATCAACAGTGTTTTGAAAACAGCCTGTTGAAAAAACGTTTCCTGAGTCATCAATCGCTATTGAACAGCCATAATCAAACCCAATACCGCCCATTGACTTTGCACAGACAAAATTTCCGTTTACATCTAATTTTGAAATGAAAATATCTTCACTTCCAATTGAAAATAAGTTATATACTCCATTACCAGGATCAAAATCAACAGTGTTTTGAAAGTAGCCTGTTGAAAAAATATTTCCTGAGTCATCAATCGCCAGTGAATAGCTAACGTCATCCAAACTGCTGCCCATTGTTTTTGCCCAGACAAAATTTCCGTTTACATCTAATTTTAAAATATAAATATCATAATCTCCATTTGAAGTAAGATTATATACTCCACTTCCCGGGTTAAAATCAACTGTGTTTTCAAAACAACCAGTAGTGTAAACATTTCCTGAGTCATCAATTGCTATGGAAAAGCCACGGTCATCGTTAATGCTACCTATTGATTTTGCCCAGACAAAATTTCCGTTTACATCTAATTTAGAAATGAAAATATTATAACTACTACCAATTGAAGTAAGATTATGTACTCCACTTCCAGGATCAAAATCCACAGTGTAGCAAAACCAGCCTGTAGTGAAAACATTTCCTAAGTTATCAATTGCAATTGAATAGCCCCAGTCAGAGGCACTACTGCCCATTGATTTTGCCCACACAAAATTTCCGTTTCCATCTAATTTTAAAATGAAAATATCACGATGTCCATTTGAGCTAAGATTATAGACTACACTTCCCGGGTCAAAATCAGTTGTGTATTCAAAATCGCCGGTAATATACACATTTCCATATACATCAGTTGTTATTGAATTGCTATGATCGTTAGCAGTTCCGCCAAGTGATTTTGCCCAGACAAAATCTCCGTTTCCATCTAGTTTAGAAATAAAAACATCCCACATACCATTTGTGGTGAGATTATGTACACCACTGCTAGGATCAAAATCTGTTGGCCCTAAAAAACTGCCAGTAGTATATATATTCCCAGCATTATCTACTGTTATTGAGTTGCCTTCTTCATTATATGCTACTCCAAATCCAACAGCCCATTCAAACTGTGGTTCTTGTGCAAAAATGCAAGTGGTAATTAGTAAAAAGCATAAAAGAGTAAATAATTTTGTTTTCATAGCCTGTATTTTAGGTTAATATATCATTTCTTAATATTTGCTTTTAAATCTTTGCTAAATTAAGGATAAATAATCATATGTCAAACTATTTTTTTGGTTTTCTACAATTATTAGGTTTTGCTTTGCACTATTTCGTAAATATTTTCAATTATAATCTTCAATGGGGGTTAAAAATAAATCGAAATAAAATAAAAAGACCTGATAGTCTAAATACAATTGAGACTTTCAGTTCTTTTTAATCATAAACCTCATTCTTGCAAAGACAGGAATCTCGTCAAAAAGTTAGCTAATCTACATGAGATTCCTGCCTTCGCAGGAATGATTGTGCAGTAAGGCATCAAACTTTCATCTTTACAAACTTTAACCCAACTTGCATATGCAGACCACTGTTAATAAGTTTTATATTACAGTGTATCAAGATGTTGGCATTTTACGCAATTACACATATTTGATATATGACTTATTATCTGATAGTTACAATTTCAGTCACGTCGATTTACCCCCATAGATATTATAACTTATTAACAATATCAAAATATCAAGATAAAAAATACTAAATCTGCTAAATGCACGCATATCAACAATATATGATAGGTAGAAAACAAAAGTTGGCCCCCAATTGCAAAAAATAAATCTTTAATAGCCTGTTAATCAACCACTAACAGATGTTGATTTACAAGTTGGGTTAAAAATTTACATACGTTCAAATTAATATATGAACTAAAAAAAACTCCAAAGTAGCGAAATATAAAAGTATAGGGTAAAATTAAATTGGGTGTACTTTCTATACATCGGCTAAGCGAAGTTTGGAAACTTCGCTTTCTTATCACTACCATTTCAATTTCCCAATCAAAAACCAAAAAACTATTCCTACATTTGTTTTGTGAATACATAGATAAAACCGCTTCTTTGTCCATTATTTTTTTGCCTCGGTCCTGAAGGAAGAAAATATTGGACAAAAAAGCTAGATTGTAAGAAATATGGTTAAAATCGATAATATGTATTATGGCAGTAATTCTTTCACTTTTCAAAAAGCGGAAGAATTACGAAAACATATGACCAAAGCCGAGCTAATTTTATGGGAAGAACTCCGAAATAAAAAGTTATTGGGCTTGAAATTTCGAAGACAACATCCAATTAGTCGTTTTATTGCTGATTTTTACTGCCATAAACATAAGCTGGTTATAGAACTTGATGGAGAAATTCATCTCAAAAATGATGTTGCAATTAATGACAAAAAACGAGAGGATGAAATTAAAAGTTTGGGAATTACAGTTTTGCGTTTCAAAAACAATGAGATAATAAACCATCTTGAAAGTGTATTACAACAAATATCTAATTTCTGTAATGCACAATAGCAAACCGGTTTGTCGGGAAATCATCCTTTAGGACAGAGGCAAAATTTGCCGACAAATCGGTTTGCGGTCAAAAACAATATGGATTTCTGAATAGAGAACTTTCTATACATCGGCTATGCGAAGTTTCCAAACTTCGCTTTCTTATCACTACCATTTCAATTTCCCAATCAAAAACCAAAAAACTATTCCTACATTTGTTTTGTGAATACATAGATAAAACCGCTTCTTTGTCCATTATTTTTTTGCCTCGGTCCT